>OBYJ01000697.1_pt1 | contig 14891 bp, 9 predicted proteins | sample 1495481 | NCBI WGS metagenome assembly OBYJ01 (sample SAMEA2580197, study PRJEB22360) | human gut metagenome | biome: human gut; feature: human-associated habitat; material: faeces | place: Denmark | collected 2008/2010
GCTCGACAACATCGCGCATCTGCTGCGTTTACTGACTGAGCATACGCCGGGCGAAAGCGTTCCGGTCCCCTGTCTCATGGTGTATGCCGCCGGGAGACCCTCGCGCTGGACGCCAGCAGAAACCGAGTGGCAGGGCTGGATAAACAACGCCGACGACGCTGTGATTGAAGCCAGCCACTGGCAAATCATGATGGAAGCCCCCCACGTTCAGGCTTGTGCGCAACACATTACGCGCTGGCTTTGCGCAACCTCAACGCAACCGGAGAACACGTTATGATGCCGTCCGCCTCCCCAAAACAACGCGTACTGATTGTGGGCGCCAAATTTGGCGAAATGTACCTGAATGCCTTTATGCAGCCCCCGGAGGGGCTGGAACTGGTCGGCCTGCTGGCGCAGGGAAGCGCCCGTTCAAGAGAGCTGGCTCATGCGTTTGGCATTCCGCTGTATACCTCGCCGGAACAGATAACCAGGATGCCGGATATCGCCTGTATTGTCGTGCGTTCGACCGTCGCCGGAGGAACCGGTACGCAGCTTGCCAGACACTTTCTGACGCGCGGCGTACACGTCATTCAGGAGCATCCCCTCCACCCGGATGACATCAGTTCCTTACAAACGCTGGCGCAGGAACAGGGCTGCTGCTATTGGGTAAACACGTTTTATCCGCATACGCGCGCGGGACGCACATGGCTTCGCGATGCGCAGCAGCTGCGTCGCTGCCTGGCTAAGACGCCGCCGGTAGTCCACGCCACCACCAGCCGACAGTTGCTCTACTCCACTCTGGATTTGTTGTTGCTGGCTCTGGGCGTTGATGCCGCCGCCGTGGAGTGCGACGTGGTTGGCAGCTTTAGCGATTTTCACTGTCTGAGACTCTTCTGGCCGGAGGGAGAAGCCTGCCTGCTGCTTCAGCGCTATCTCGATCCTGACGATCCAGATATGCATAGCCTTATCATGCACCGCCTGCTGCTGGGCTGGCCGGAAGGTCATCTTTCGCTGGAGGCGAGCTACGGCCCCGTCATCTGGTCATCCAGCCTGTTTGTCGCAGACCATCAGGAGAACGCCCACAGCCTCTACCGCAGACCGGAGATCCTGCGCGATCTGCCGGGTCTGACGCGCAGCGCGGCGCCCCTGAGCTGGCGCGACTGCTGCGAAACCGTCGGGCCGGAGGGCGTCAGTTGGTTGCTACACCAGTTGCGCAGCCATCTGGCGGGCGAACATCCACCAGCGGCCTGCCAAAGCGTACATCAGATCGCGTTATCACGTTTATGGCAGCAGATTTTACGTAAGACCGGCAATGCGGAGATCAGACGCCTGACGCCGCCGCACCACGACCGGTTAGCCGGTTTCTACAACGATGATGATAAGGAGGCGCTGTGACGCAATCTGCAATGTGCATCCCGCTGTGGCCCGCCCGGAACGGCAATACTGCGCATCTGGTCATGTGCCCTTTCGCTGGCGGCAGCAGTAGCGCGTTTCGCCACTGGCAAGCTGAGCAACTGGCTGATTGCGCGCTTTCTCTGGTGACCTGGCCGGGGCGCGATCGCCTTCGCCATCTGGAACCGCTCAGAAGCATTACACAACTGGCGGCACTGCTGGCGAACGAGCTGGAAGCATCCGTATCGCCTGACACGCCGCTTTTACTCGCCGGGCACAGCATGGGGGCGCAGGTGGCGTTTGAAACCTGCCGACTTCTGGAGCAACGGGGGCTTGCGCCACAAGGACTGATTATTTCCGGGTGCCATGCCCCGCATCTGCATTCTGAACGCCAGCTCAGCCATCGCGATGATGCCGACTTTATCGCTGAGCTGATAGACATTGGCGGATGTTCTCCTGAACTGCGGGAAAACCAGGAATTAATGTCGCTGTTTCTTCCTCTTCTGCGCGCTGATTTTTACGCCACCGAGAGCTATCACTACGACTCGCCCGACGTCTGTCCGCCGCTGCGCACGCCTGCGCTGTTATTGTGCGGCAGCCACGATCGCGAAGCCTCCTGGCAGCAGGTCGATGCCTGGCGTCAGTGGCTGAGCCACGTTACAGGCCCGGTGGTGATTGACGGCGATCATTTCTATCCCATTCAACAAGCCCGGTCCTTTTTTACGCAGATTGTCCGCCATTTTCCCCACGCATTTTCTGCAATGACCGCGTTGCAAAAACAGCCCAGTACTTCAGAAAGGTGACGCATGAATTCTTCCTTTGAATCTCTGATTGAACAGTATCCCTTACCCATTGCCGAACAGTTGCGCCACTGGGCGGCCCGTTATGCCTCGCGAATTGCCGTCGTTGATGCAAAGGGGTCGTTAACCTACAGCGCGCTTGATGCACAAGTTGACGAACTTGCCGCAGGTCTGTCATCACTGGGTTTGCGTTCGGGGGAGCATGTAATTGTGCAGCTTCCCAACGACAACGCGTTTGTTACCCTGCTGTTCGCCTTGTTAAGACTGGGCGTTATCCCCGTGCTGGCGATGCCCTCGCAACGGGCGCTGGATATCGACGCGCTGATTGAGCTGGCGCAACCCGTCGCTTACGTTATTCACGGGGAAAACCACGCAGAGCTGGCCCGACAGATGGCGCACAAACACGCCTGCTTGCGTCATGTTCTGGTCGCTGGAGAGACCGTGAGCGACGATTTTACGCCGCTCTTCTCCCTTCACGGTGAGCGACAGGCATGGCCGCAGCCTGATGTTTCCGCCACCGCGTTGTTGTTGCTCTCAGGCGGCACAACCGGCACGCCCAAACTCATCCCGCGCCGACATGCCGACTATAGCTATAACTTCAGCGCTTCTGCTGAACTGTGCGGCATCAGCCAACAGAGCGTGTATCTCGCCGTCCTCCCGGTGGCGCATAACTTTCCGCTGGCCTGCCCCGGTATTCTGGGAACGCTTGCCTGCGGCGGAAAAGTGGTGCTGACCGACAGCGCCAGCTGTGATGAGGTGATGCCTTTAATCGCGCAGGAAAGAGTGACTCACGTCGCCCTGGTTCCGGCGCTGGCGCAATTATGGGTGCAGGCCAGGGAGTGGGAAGACAGCGACCTTTCGTCGCTGCGCGTCATTCAGGCAGGCGGCGCCCGGCTCGACCCGACGCTTGCTGAGCAGGTTATCGCCACCTTTGACTGTACCCTGCAACAGGTTTTCGGTATGGCGGAAGGCCTGCTCTGTTTTACCCGGCTGGACGATCCGCATGCCACCATTCTCCACAGCCAGGGGCGCCCGTTGTCCCCTCTGGATGAAATCCGCATCGTTGATCAAGACGAGAACGACGTCGCGCCGGGCGAAACCGGGCAATTGTTAACGCGCGGCCCTTATACCATTTCGGGCTATTACCGCGCCCCTGCCCACAACACGCAGGCCTTTACCGCGCAAGGGTTTTACCGCACAGGCGACAATGTCAGGCTGGATGAGGTGGGGAACCTGCACGTTGAGGGACGCATAAAAGAGCAGATCAACCGCGCCGGAGAAAAAATAGCCGCGGCTGAAGTGGAATCGGCACTGCTGCGTTTAGCGGAAGTGCAAGATTGCGCGGTGGTCGCCGCGCCGGACACGCTGCTTGGCGAGCGGATTTGCGCGTTTATCATCGCGCAGCAGGTGCCAACTGACTATCAGCAGTTGCGTCAACAACTGACCCGTATGGGGCTCAGCGCGTGGAAAATTCCTGACCAAATCGAGTTTCTGGACCACTGGCCGCTCACCGCCGTCGGCAAGATAGACAAAAAACGCCTGACGGCTCTCGCCGTCGACCGTTATCGCCATTCTGCCCAATAAGCGCAAACCGACCCGAAACAGGTTGAAATAAACCCGTTTCGGGTAGCACTACTATTAGAAATAGTTATCATTTTCAATTCACCATTGTCGGTATTTTTGGCGTTTCGCCGTCTTACAGGGACTCACAACAATGAAAATGACACGGCTTTATCCTCTGGCCTTGGGGGGATTATTGCTCCCCGCCATTGCTAATGCCCAGACTTCACAGCAAGACGAAAGCACGCTGGTGGTTACCGCCAGTAAACAATCTTCCCGCTCGGCATCAGCCAACAACGTCTCGTCTACTGTTGTCAGCGCGCCGGAATTAAGCGACGCCGGCGTCACCGCCAGCGACAAACTCCCCAGAGTCTTGCCCGGGCTCAATATTGAAAATAGCGGCAACATGCTTTTTTCGACGATCTCGCTACGCGGCGTCTCTTCAGCGCAGGACTTCTATAACCCCGCCGTCACCCTGTATGTCGATGGCGTCCCTCAGCTTTCCACCAACACCATCCAGGCGCTTACCGATGTGCAAAGCGTGGAGTTGCTGCGAGGCCCACAGGGAACGTTATATGGCAAAAGCGCTCAGGGCGGGATCATCAACATCGTCACCCAGCAGCCGGACAGCACGCCGCGCGGCTATATTGAAGGCGGCGTCAGTAGCCGCGACAGTTATCGAAGTAAGTTCAACCTGAGCGGCCCCATTCAGGATGGCCTGCTGTACGGCAGCGTCACCCTGTTACGCCAGGTTGATGACGGCGACATGATTAACCCCGCGACGGGAAGCGATGACTTAGGCGGCACCCGCGCCAGCATAGGGAATGTGAAACTGCGTCTGGCGCCGGACGATCAGCCCTGGGAAATGGGCTTTGCCGCCTCACGCGAATGTACCCGCGCCACCCAGGACGCCTATGTGGGATGGAATGATATTAAGGGCCGTAAGCTGTCGATCAGCGATGGTTCACCAGACCCGTACATGCGGCGCTGCACTGACAGCCAGACCCTGAGTGGGAAATACACCACCGATGACTGGGTTTTCAACCTGATCAGCGCCTGGCAGCAGCAGCATTATTCGCGCACCTTCCCTTCCGGTTCGTTAATCGTCAATATGCCTCAGCGCTGGAATCAGGATGTGCAGGAGCTGCGCGCCGCAACCCTGGGCGATGCGCGTACCGTTGATATGGTGTTTGGGCTGTACCGGCAGAACACCCGCGAGAAGTTAAATTCAGCCTACGACATGCCGACAATGCCTTATTTAAGCAGTACCGGCTATACCACCGCTGAAACGCTGGCCGCATACAGTGACCTGACCTGGCATTTAACCGATCGTTTTGATATCGGCGGCGGCGTGCGCTTCTCGCATGATAAATCCAGTACACAATATCACGGCAGCATGCTCGGCAACCCGTTTGGCGACCAGGGTAAGAGCAATGACGATCAGGTGCTCGGGCAGCTATCCGCAGGCTATATGCTGACCGATGACTGGAGAGTGTATACCCGTGTAGCCCAGGGATATAAACCTTCCGGGTACAACATCGTGCCTACTGCGGGTCTTGATGCCAAACCGTTCGTCGCCGAGAAATCCATCAACTATGAACTTGGCACCCGCTACGAAACCGCTGACGTCACGCTGCAAGCTGCGACGTTTTATACCCACACCAAAGACATGCAGCTTTACTCTGGCCCGGTCGGGATGCAGACATTAAGCAATGCGGGTAAAGCCGACGCCACCGGCGTTGAGCTTGAAGCGAAGTGGCGGTTTGCGCCAGGCTGGTCATGGGATATCAATGGCAACGTGATCCGTTCCGAATTCACCAATGACAGTGAGTTGTATCACGGTAACCGGGTGCCGTTCGTACCACGTTATGGCGCGGGAAGCAGCGTGAACGGCGTGATTGATACGCGCTATGGCGCACTGATGCCCCGACTGGCGGTTAATCTGGTCGGGCCGCATTATTTCGATGGCGACAACCAGTTGCGGCAAGGCACCTATGCCACCCTGGACAGCAGCCTGGGCTGGCAGGCGACTGAACGGATGAACATTTCCGTCTATGTCGATAACCTGTTCGACCGTCGTTACCGTACCTATGGCTACATGAACGGCAGCAGCGCCGTCGCGCAGGTCAATATGGGTCGCACCGTCGGTATCAATACGCGAATTGATTTCTTCTGATTATTGTAAAAGGGATACCGAAAAGGTATCCCTTTTACACCACTAGTTAAAACCAGTAACTCAGCAGAGTCGCAAAAAATATTAATCCATAGTGATTATTTAAACAATGAAATTGCGATTAGGATAAATAGATTTAACTTTCTCGTTCCTTTCTCTCCTTATACTAAATAAATAATCATATCAAAATAAAAATTCACAACAGTGCAACATTAAAAAATACAACCAACAAACAATCCTATATACAAGGCACATCTCCAGAATATAAAAGCACAGACAAACAACCTAAAAAAACAACCCCATACATATAAATTATTTTATAGGTAAAATAGATTATATATTCTCATAGCTACCACAAACTATACTAGCCTGAACTATATTTATTCTGCTGCAATCAATGCATACATAACACAAATATCACTCAGGTACACTACTCAAACCACGCTGGGATTTTTCCTCAAGTTATAATCATCACCCCGAAAATCATTCGGCATTTACTCATTAAATAGTCACCCCATAGGCCTGTACATGTTTACTCAGAAATATACATCCTTTTCTCTGTCATAAACCCTCTGATTAATCATAAATAAATACTTGTGACACCAATCTTTTTCCTTAACGGAACGAATTGTTGTGTAGAAGGAGATAATATTATGTCAAAAAAAATATCAGCCATTGCTTATAACTCATTATATGTCAACATGGGTCACTATAACGGAAGCAGTTGAGATCACTACCAAAGCCATAAAACAAAAAATTACTCCTAGCGATATTTATCGTCATGCCTTGAGTGGCAACATCCTACTATCGGTCTATTTCCAGTCTCCTGTGATACTTAAGAAGATACAAACTTTTAATGGAAAAATAAAATTCAGGCAGTTTGTGGGAGACCTACTTGATAAACTATGCATGCTTGACAGGGACGGTTTTATTTATGGTCAAAATTTAAGACTCTGTACAGAAGCCAGATATATTTGTCCTGTGCAACAAATTATAGATACCCCCCTGTTACGCAAACTCAACCAGTTTCGTACGTTTGTTCGTAATGTCCGCCCGGGTGATGAACTGGATGTCCAGGCACAAGTTAGTGAAAAAAATTTAACCCCGCCGCCGGGTAACAGCAGTGGCAACCTTGAGCAACAGATAGCCAGTACTTCACAGCTAATTGGATCTCTGCTCGCCGAAGATATGAACAGCGAGCAAGCGGCAAACATAGCACGTGGATGGGCCTCTTCTCAGGCTTCAGGGGTAATGACAGACTGGTTAAGCCGCTTCGGTACCGCAAGAATCACGCTGGGCGTGGATGAAGATTTCAGCCTGAAGAACTCCCGTGACGGCAACCCTCGAAAATGGCGATTCGATGCAACAAACAGTGAACTATGTGCCGAACGTCACGAATGCTGAAATCACGCTGGCAGCCTCGAAGGACCCGGTGATTGCCGACAATAACGATCTCACGACACTAACAGCACCGTCGCTGATACAGAGGGCAATGCGATAGCCAACACTGAGGTAACATTTACTCTACCGGAAGATGTGAAGGCGAACTTCACGCTGAGCGATGGCGACAAAGCGGTTACTGATGCCGATGGCAAAGCGAAAGTCACGCTGAAAGGTACAAAAGCAGGCGCTCATACCGTGACAGCATCGATGGTTGGCGGTAAGAGTGAGCAGTTGGTGGTGAACTTTACTGCGGATACGCTCACTGCGCAGGTTAATCTTAACGTTACCGAGGACAATTTCATCGCCAATAACATTGGAATGACCAGGCTACAGGCAACAGTGACTGATGGAAACGGCAACCCAGTAGAAGGTATAAAAGTTAATTTCCGTGGAACCTCCGTCACGCTAAGCAGCACCAGCGTTGAAACGGATGATCAGGTTTTCGCTGAAATTCTTGTGACAAGCACCGAGGTCGGACTAAAAACAGTTTCAGCCTCTCTGGCAGATAAACCTACTGAAGTCATCTCGCGATTACTGAATGCCAAGGTAGATGTTAATTCTGCGACGATTACCAGTCAGGAGATACCTGAAGGTCAGGTCATGGTCGCACAAGACATAGCAGTTAAAGCTCACGTTAACGACCAGTTTGGCAACCCGGTGACGCATCAACCCGCGACATTCAGTGCAGCGCCATCCTCGCAAATGATCATCAGCCAGAATACGGTCTCTACTAATACGCAGGGAGTAGCCGAGGTCACCATGACGCCTGAAAGAAACGGCTCGTATACTGTAAAAGCATCCCTAGCGAATGGAGCTTCACTTGAGAAACAACTGGAGGCTATTGATGAAAAACTGACACTCACGTCCAGTCCGCTTATCGGTGTCAATGCTCCTAAAGGCGCTACTCTGACGGCAACGCTAACCTCTGCAAATGGCACTCCAGTGGAGGGTCAGGTCATCAACTTTAGCGTAACGCTAGAAGGTGCGACGTTAAGTGGCGGAAAAGTGAGAACCAACTCTTCAGGTCAGGCTCCAGTCGTTCTGACCAGCAATAAAGTCGGTACATATACGGTGACTGCATCGTTCCATAACGGCGTCACAATACAGACACAGACAACCGTGAAGGTTACTGGCAACCCAAGCACCGCACATGTTGCTAGCTTTATCGCTGATCCGTCGACTATCGCCGCCACCAACAGTGATTTAAGTACCTTAAAGGCAACGGTTGAGGATGGCAGTGGTAACCTGATCGAAGGTCTCACTGTGTACTTCGCCTTAAAAAACGGCTCCACCACATTAACGTCATTAACAGCGGTGACCGATCAAAACGGAATCGCGACAACAAGCGTGAAAGGAGCGATAACGGGGAGCGTCACTGTAAGCACAGTCACAAGCGCAGGTGGAATGCAAACAGTAGATATATCGCTAGTGGCAGGCCCAGCAGACGCCTCGCAGTCCATCCTTAAGAACAACCAGTCATCACTGAAAGGGGACTTTACCGATAGTGCTGAGCTACATCTTGTTCTGCACGATATATCAGGCAATCCGATCAAAGTTTCTGAAGGGATGGAATTTGTGCAATCAGGTACAAACGTGCCCTATATGAAAATTAGCGCAATTGATTACACTCAAAATATCAACGGTGATTACAAAGCTACTGTTACAGGAGGCGGAGAGGGTATCGCAACGCTGATCCCCGTATTGAATGGTGTTCATCAGGCGGGCCTGAGTACCACGATAGAATTCATTAGCGCGGAAACCAGACCAATGACCGGTACAGTGTCAGTGAATGGTGCAAACCTACCGACAGCTTCATTCCCTTCGCAGGGATTTACCGGGGCGTATTATCAGTTGAATAATGACAACTTTGCACCAGGAAAAACGGCGGCTGCTTATTCGTTTCAAACTCGGCCTCTTGGGTAGGCGTTGATGCTACTGGTAAAGTGACATTCAAAAATGACGGTGATAGCAATACTGTAATAATCACAGCGCCCCCAAGATCCGGTGGTGCTATTTACCAAACAGTTCCGCATGAATCGCGTTCGGTGTGACTATGATCATTTTCGGTGAGTATTGCTTTGATCCAAAGGCTGGTTTTCTGTGATGATTGACCAGCCTCAGAGTATTGATGGCACCACCGTTCATAACAGATCGGCATTACTATGCATAAGTACTGCCTCAAATTCTCGCCAAAACACTTTTTAATGCCTTTGCGAATTCATCCAGACTTATATTGTCAATTTTTTGCCCAACGATGACTGACTCCAAAACATCGGCCATTGCGGGCCATCGCGTTTTGTAATCAGCATAAATTGCAACAACAGGGGTATTATAGGCGCTTGCCATATGTAATATTGAGGTGTCAGGAGTTATTGCCATATAAGCATCTTTTATAATTGCTGCTGAACGTTTAATCGAGGGTGATAAGGATAAACGGTAGACATTATTATAACAATCCACTAATGCCCTGGCTTTATCTTCCCCTTTGGGTCCATAAACGATCACTATTGGAATATCTGTTTCACTTTGAATTTTTGCTATTAGATTTTCTGCAATCGATAATGAAAATGTACGTTCCTGCGAGCTACCTTCTAAATTGAGCGCAATGTAAGATCCTAACGATCGCATTTCCTCGCGTACCTCATCGAGTACATCATCGCTTAATGGCAATTCATATATTGACCTGACTGCCGGAAAACCCGCCTCACGCATCATAAATGCCCATGTCATGGGTACAGGAGCCCGGAGATTCTGATCCATCCGGGACGCGTTCTTACACAAAGGGGAATAGCACTTCATGGTTAAACCGACGACCTGGAAATTCGTTTTTGCTTTCAACTGACTGATAAATATCATCGTTTTCAGGTTCTTTTTACGCATCGCCTCTATACAAAGATCCGGCGTACCGTATTGCAGTGTTATGTTCTTCGCTAAATCTTTTATTTCTTTTAATGTTGCGTGATCCTGCATAGTCATTGTGACTAATGTTAATTTAGTCTGTTCAAGTTTGAGCGCATTAAAGACTTCTAAATTAATTGTCGACGTAACAATTAATAGATGCTTAATTTTATGCAATTCAAGCGCCCGAATAACAGGAAAGATGGCCATAGCATCGCCAATCTGATCGGGAATATGTATGACAACAAAGTCTGTTTTTTCAATATTAAAATTATAAGCTTTATAATCGTAGTAACTAAATGCAATACGTCTCAACAATGATACTAAAAACATAACTAACCTCGCCTCCCTACTGGTTATAATGCAATGCAGTCTATCAGAATCATCAGGGTGCAATTTTGTGCATATGCGGACTTTTATGTTTCATATCTCGAACCTGTGGGCCCTCTGCTTAATCCTTAAACAACACCAGCAACTCCTGCGCTTTCATCTTCCATCGAATTTTTCATGTTGCCGCTAATCAGCCATAAAATCATTTGCAGATGCGCTCTGTCGAGGTAGTCTCATAAGGTTCGTTTATAGATCGACGGCAATGTGAGTTACCTTTTCCATACTAATTATAAAAAGACAGTACAAACAGGATCATTATGGACTCCACGCTCATCTCCACTCGTCCCGATGAAGGGACGCTTTCGTTAAGTCGCGCCCGACGAGCTGCGTTAGGCAGTTTCGCTGGTGCCGTCGTCGACTGGTATGATTTTTTACTCTATGGCATTACCGCCGCACTGGTGTTTAATCGCGAGTTTTTCCCGCAAGTAAGCCCGGCGATGGGAACGCTCGCCGCATTTGCCACCTTTGGTGTCGGCTTCCTTTTCCGACCGCTCGGCGGTGTCATTTTCGGTCACTTTGGTGACCGGCTGGGACGTAAGCGCATGTTAATGCTGACCGTCTGGATGATGGGCATCGCGACAGCCTTGATTGGTATTCTTCCTTCATTCTCGACCATTGGGTGGTGGGCACCTATTTTGCTGGTGACACTGCGTGCCATTCAGGGATTTGCCGTCGGCGGCGAATGGGGAGGCGCAGCGTTGCTTTCCGTTGAAAGTGCGCCGAAAAATAAAAAAGCCTTTTACAGTAGCGGTGTACAAGTTGGCTACGGAGTAGGTTTACTGCTTTCAACCGGACTGGTTTCATTGATCAGTATGATGACGACTGACGAACAGTTTTTAAGCTGGGGCTGGCGCATTCCTTTCCTGTTTAGCATCGTACTGGTACTGGGAGCATTGTGGGTGCGCAATGGCATGGAGGAGTCCGCGGAATTTGAACAACAGCAACATAATCAAGCGGCCGCGAAAAAACGCATCCCGGTTATCGAAGCTCTGTTACGACATCCCGGTGCTTTCCTGAAGATTATTGCACTACGACTGTGCGAGTTGCTGACGATGTACATTGTTACTGCCTTTGCACTTAATTATTCAACCCAGAATATGGGGTTACCGCGCGAACTTTTCCTTAATATTGGTTTGCTGGTAGGTGGATTAAGCTGCCTGACAATTCCCTGTTTTGCCTGGCTTGCCGATCGTTTTGGTCGGCGCAGGGTTTATATCACAGGCGCGTTAATCGGAACGTTGAGCGCATTTCCTTTCTTTATGGCGCTTGAAGCACAATCTATTTTCTGGATAGTTTTCTTCTCCATAATGCTGGCAAACATTGCGCATGACATGGTGGTGTGTGTGCAACAACCGATGTTTACCGAAATGTTTGGTGCCAGTTATCGCTACAGTGGTGCTGGAGTCGGTTATCAGGTTGCCAGTGTGGTTGGCGGTGGATTTACACCTTTTATTGCCGCTGCACTCATCACTTACTTTGCCGGGAACTGGCATAGCGTCGCCATTTATTTGCTGGCTGGATGCCTGATTTCTGCAATGACCGCTTTATTGATGAAAGACAATCAACGCTCGTGATAGCCTGGCGAAGATCATCCGATCTTCGCCTTATACTTTTGTTTCACATTCCTGTGACATACTATCGGATGTGCGGTAATTGTATGGAACAGGAGACACACATGAATAATAAGGGCTCCGGTCTGACCCCAGCTCAGGCACTGGATAAACTCGACGCGCTGTATGAGCAATCTGTAGTTGCTTTACGCAACGCCATTGGCAAATATATTACAAGTGGCGAATTACCTGATGAAAACGCCCGCAAACAAGGTCTTTTTGTCTATCCATCACTGACCGTAACCTGGGACGGTAGCACAACTAATCCCCCCAAAACGCGCGCATTTGGTCGTTTTACTCACGCAGGCAGCTACACCACCACGATTACTCGCCCTACTCTCTTTCGTTCGTATCTCAATGAACAACTTACGTTGCTGTATCAGGATTATGGTGCGCATATCTCTGTGCAACCCTCGCAGCATGAAATCCCTTATCCTTATGTCATCGATGGCTCTGAATTGACACTTGATCGCTCAATGAGCGCTGGTTTAACTCGCTACTTCCCGACAACAGAACTGGCGCAAATCGGCGATGAAACTGCAGACGGCATTTATCATCCAACGGAATTCTCCCCGCTATCGCATTTTGATGCGCGCCGCGTCGATTTTTCCCTCGCGCGGTTGCGCCATTATACCGGTACGCCAGTTGAACATTTTCAGCCGTTCGTCTTGTTTACCAACTACACACGTTATGTGGATGAGTTCGTTCGTTGGGGATGCAGCCAGATCCTCGATCCTGATAGTCCCTACATTGCCCTTTCTTGTGCTGGCGGGAACTGGATCACTGCCGAAACCGAAGCGCCAGAAGAAGCCATTTCCGACCTTGCATGGAAAAAACACCAGATGCCAGCATGGCATTTAATTACCGCTGATGGTCAGGGTATTACTCTGGTGAATATTGGCGTGGGACCGTCCAATGCTAAAACCATCTGCGATCATCTGGCAGTGCTACGCCCGGATGTCTGGTTGATGATTGGTCACTGTGGCGGATTACGTGAAAGCCAGGCCATTGGAGATTATGTCCTTGCACACGCTTATTTACGCGATGACCACGTTCTTGATGCGGTTCTGCCGCCCGATATTCCTATTCCGAGCATTGCTGAAGTGCAACGTGCGCTTTATGACGCTACCAAGTTAGTCAGCGGCAGGCCTGGTGAAGAAGTCAAACAGCGGTTACGTACTGGCACGGTGGTAACCACAGATGACAGGAACTGGGAGTTACGTTACTCAGCTTCTGCACTTCGTTTTAACTTAAGCCGGGCCGTAGCAATTGATATGGAAAGTGCAACCATTGCCGCGCAAGGATATCGTTTCCGCGTGCCATACGGGACACTACTGTGTGTTTCAGATAAACCGTTACATGGTGAGATTAAGCTTCCCGGCCAGGCTAACCGTTTTTATGAAGGCGCTATTTCCGAACACCTGCAAATTGGCATTCGGGCGATCGATTTGCTGCGCGCAGAAGGCGACCGACTGCATTCACGTAAATTACGAACCTTTAATGAGCCGCCGTTCCGATAATAAGTTATGAACCTTCTTATCAGAAATAGATGTGAAGGATTAAGTAAGACATCTGGCAAATAGCCTGCAATAAACGCGGGCTGTTTGCTTCCTTGGGCAGATGCGAGTTTTATTATCGTCTTAATGATTTCCACATATTAAAAGCAAGTATGCTTTCAAAACACAATTATAAAAAATCCCGCCAACAACATTAGTTTTTATAAAATTAAATATAAGACTATGGCTTTAGAATATTTTTATTTCTAATAGACGAGATTTTTCCTGTTATGATATAATATGCTGAATTAACACATGTTAACGATTTACCAGTAATGTAAATAAATTTTCGAGGAGATCATTCCAGTGGGACGTAAATGGGCCAATATTGTTGCTAAAAAAACGGCTAAAGACGGTGCAACGTCTAAAATTTATGCAAAATTCGGTGTAGAAATCTATGCTGCTGCCAAACAAGGTGAACCCGATCCAGAATTAAACACATCTTTAAAATTCGTTATTGAACGTGCAAAGCAGGCACAAGTTCCAAAGCACGTTATTGATAAAGCAATTGATAAAGCCAAAGGCGGTGGAGATGAAACGTTCGTACAGGGACGTTATGAAGGCTTTGGTCCTAATGGCTCAATGATTATTGCTGAGACATTGACTTCAAATGTTAACCGTACGATTGCTAACGTTCGCACAATTTTCAATAAAAAAGGCGGCAATATCGGAGCGGCAGGTTCTGTCAGCTATATGTTTGACAATACGGGTGTGATTGTATTTAAAGGAACAGACCCTGACCATATTTTTGAAATTTTGCTTGAAGCTGAAGTTGATGTTCGTGATGTAACTGAAGAAGAAGGTAATATTGTTATTTATACTGAACCTACTGACCTTCATAAAGGAATCGCGGCGCTAAAAGCAGCTGGAATCACTGAGTTCTCAACAACAGAATTAGAAATGATTGCTCAATCTGAAGTTGAGCTTTCCCCAGAAGATTTAGAAATCTTTGAAGGGCTTGTTGATGCCCTTGAAGATGACGACGATGTACAAAAAGTTTATCATAACGTCGCAAATCTCTAATGATATTTTAAAGAAATCTGTCTTTATGGCAGATTTCTTTAATCTCATATAATTCTTATAAAAAATA
>OBYJ01000704.1_pt1 | contig 14754 bp, 13 predicted proteins | sample 1495481 | NCBI WGS metagenome assembly OBYJ01 (sample SAMEA2580197, study PRJEB22360) | human gut metagenome | biome: human gut; feature: human-associated habitat; material: faeces | place: Denmark | collected 2008/2010
TAGACCACTAACAAGAATTGATCAATGAGCGTTGCACTTGATTTGACAATCGGGTTAAATTATCTAACACTTCGTTACCTTCAATAAGGTTAACCCAACTGTCATAAGATTGAAACCTATTTTCTTTAATGTCAGTTTTGAGCTTATCGTATACGTTGTCAATAAACTGACTGACCATCTTATTGACAGCATTTGCTACGGCTGTTTCGCTCCATCGCTTGGATGCCGCACGCTGACGATTTTTACTGTGTTGATACGCTAAAGCTTGGCTATGGAAAATAGCAACCACACGACTATTAACATTCAAATACGTTTCAAATTCTTCACAATCCATTATGCTTCCTCCTCAAAACAAGATTCAATTCATAGCAAGGCTTCAGCAAAAGGCATGTCATCCTACATGCCTTTTTTACTGTCGTCTTTCAATTTCAGTATAAAACGTCCTGTGTTTTTATGCAAACATACGTTTGTATAATGACTATAAAATAATAAAGGAAGGCTAATATTATGGAAAACAATGTCCCACATCAGAAGTGGCTTTATCCCGATCGATGTATGAAGAAATGGCTCAGTTGGATTCACAGCGATCATTCTGCCTATATGAAGAAAGCTTCCATTTCTGAACGTTCTGTCGAACCAAAACCAGAGCAGTCTCAAGAAACCATTAGCGACATCCTCAAAGATACCTGGCAAAATGCAAAAATCGCGGCCGTTCAAGTTGGCACACCTTACTATGATCAGTTGCTACCAGATATTGAGGGCGCCGTTATTGGTCATTGGGACGACTAGGTTTATTTACAGCTCAAGAATGGTGATACCCAATCAATTAATGCAGCTGATATTCGTAACGTAGCTTTGCTCAATCCTGATCGGTGGTGGGCGTTAGCATGACCACGCCACTAGATGATCCAACGAGACGACCGTTACACGACATCATGTGTATTGACTGCAAGTCCTTTTACGCATCAGTTGAGGCCATTCGAAGCGGCATTCACCCGTTGACAGCTGATATTGCCGTGCTTAGCAAAGGCGAGTCCCCTGGCGGCCTGGTGTTAGCTGCGAGTCCCAACCGCAAGAAATATTACCACTTTGGCTTGAGCACGCCAGGACTCCTATTCTGTAATTACGGACAGAAATAATTTGTGCGATAATTGACAGATGAGGAGCATTTTACGACCAATATAGCCATTCACTACACCCCAGAATTTAAGCAAGCCTTGGTTGATCTTCATGAAAAAGGACGCTCATTCAAGGAACTACATGAAGAATACGGTACTGCTGTGACCAACGAACAGTTCAAGCAACTTCAAAAAGAAAATCGCCGTTTGAGGGAAGAACTCAACATCTTAACACGAACGGCGGTGTTGCTGGCAAAGCGTTGGAGTTAGAAATGAATACCGAAGTGCCTAGCCCAAGCGGAGCAACGAAGGGTATCGAATACCAAGTGAAACATAGCATCCCCGTTTTCCCATCTATTTCTGGGAACAATCATATCCCCATGTGAGACAGATTGCCTAATACTATATTTTTTTAAAAAATAAATGGGGAAACGGGATAATCCTATCCATATCATTTTCGGTGATCGATGTCTGTTTCATGGCTTTTCTTTGTCATCATCGGTCGCTTTACTGGCGCGCCGCTCCCTATTGCTCCCTCTGTTCAAGATCCATTCATTTTTGGTTTAGTGGCAATATGAAGTTATAGCCTCAGGGAAGTGCGAAGTCCAAACGGAGCAACGACCAAAGCAACGCATCTTCCAACGGCGAATACGTCTATCGCTTTAGACTACTTGTACATAATCTTCGAGTCTTATCCTATTTGTAGGAACCCGTTCACTATTTATAAATTTGCGTTCTCTGTATGCAGACACCGCATTTTCCCCTTAAAGTCATGTACCAAAGAGTCGGTTTTTAACCTAAAAAGACCTCACTATCTAGTTACCCTTCATACGGGATACCATCGGCCAAAAATATGCCGCTTATCCTATGTCGTATAAGCTTGTCTCTCTGATTTCGGATACTGAATCGCGTCAAATCATAGAAAATCTCGTATCAGCGATTCGTTTTAGCTTTTGCCATGATACTTCCATGCTAGCTGGCAGTATCGTTAGATATCGAGCAAGGACAGTCGCCTGTTCTTGCCGACCATATCTGTCATAGTAGTTCGACATTCGAACAAAAAAACATCCTTCCAAGTATGAACCTATCACTAACTAATGATCAAAATTCAAGCTCAACCTTGCGCGCAAACAAAAAGGGTTCTCTACCATCTTGTGCATCCGCTTATCGAATTGATTAAGATACACATCGTCCGGCGACTGTGGCAAAATTTCTTGATTTACGTTGACTATCGAATCATAGTCTTCTTCTTTAAAGACCAATTCAAGCGCCTGTTTGATACTTGGAAACTCGTCTTCACTGATTTCGTATTTTAACATCCTATTCCCGTCCAATGTTCCGTTTTCCTGACTGCATGCTTACATCCCGACCAAGCATCGCATTCTTGATCCATCTAGGAGTGAAGCCGTACATTTGCGAATATTTCTTCACCATCCTTGCATCCACAGATTTCCCATTCAACTCCGCTGCAACTGCTGTTCTATCATACAATCGCATTGGTAGCTGAAGCTGTGTTCCCTTAAATTCTTGATATATCTTGATCATCGCATCTTCACCAACTAAGTCGTATAACGTTCGATACGACGGGTGAAGTGCCGTGTACTGTATTTCTCTCACTCTATTACCCCCATACTTTGTGAATGTTCCACTTAGCTTTAAGTTACCAAATAGTAGATTGCTTTAAAAACGTGTGACACATCACAACATGCCTGTCCGCGGCATGTGACGACACATCTCGCAGTTGTTTGACATTGACGCATTATCGATGATATAAAAAACAGATCCATCGACATATGTGGGTCTACCTATAATTCCGAGAATGTTACTGTTTTCCGACTAGTTCTGCATGCGCTTGTTATACTGTTCCATCATCTGTACGCGTTCCCCACGACGATCTGCCTCAGAATCAACGGCATTGACTCCCGGCCGATTATCGTTTTTTATATATCTAACCCGAAGCGTCGCCAATACATTTGTCGAAACTGACTTCAACTTTTCTACTTGTATAGCACGTTTCTTTGGATCTGTGTACATAGATTTTTCAGCATCGCCCAATGCGCCTTTTACAATTCCAAATACGCTTTTTCCAACTACTTTGACTACTTCACCAAAACTCATATCGAACACCCTTCCCTTAAAACGATTTCCAACGTCGTAACTGTATTCAAATAAGCTTGACCAACACTAAACATTACCAGAAGCTCCATGTTGATTAAAATGTGTCACACCTGAAGAGTTACGTGTAGAACAGCATCAACTTCTGCGCCCAACTTCCTTAAGCATTGCCCCCGCTACTGTTTGAATTACCAACAAGGCTATCCTTACCAAAAACTTTCCGGAGTTGCTATGCCTGACTGGTATCATTTAGATTCCGCCCTTCGTCATTTCACCATTCTCAATCTGCCACTTTGACAACTTAGACAGGACATCCGTTTCATTCTTCACTGTCCACGGCTTCCCATACCAACAATTCACCATCTAAAATGCCACTTGCCACATAGTGCTGATCGGTTGCATCTGTAATCACGTACCCAACCATCCCACCATTAGATATGGGTTGACTCCACATGGAGACATACACAAGTTGCGGAAGCTTGTCTCTGACGCTTACCGGTATAGTCAACGGATCGACTTCACCACAACCAATGATTAAACTTTCATATCCTAACTCCTTAACCGTTATCGTCCTTGGCGCATAAGCTAAAAGCAGTTTCACTACTTCATTGTCCTGTTTACTTCGCATGATTAATACCTATCCCTTCTAGTTCTTATTGCTCTATTTTGCGCACGTAGCATTAAATCTGCGTCCACACCCGCTGCTTCACATCAATGCACAATCGATGCGGTAAAGCAGAAAAGTTTATCCTTTTTGATAAACACAAAAAGACCTATCACTTTTAAGAGATAGGTCTATAACATACATATAATATATGCTCCTGTCGCACCGATTAATGTAGCTCTATGAATCTTATATCCGTAAATCAAGCTTTTAGTTTGCAAAAACGCTTCAATCCCTAAAAGCAATAAAACTTAGACGCTGATTTAACAGGTTTTATAAATCAACCAGCATAACGGTTATATAAACCGATTGCCTTTATGACCACGTATTATTTAACTCCCCCATTCTCAATATGTTAAAGAGGATATGTACCACTCCTTTATATGAGTGCATACATTTTAATAATATATGTTTATAAATTGACATGTGTTGTCCTCTCGCCAGTCAGTTTTATATTGGCTATACATCACGGCATTCTTCCTGCGCTAACCCTTGCGAAAAGCCGTCCTATTTATGATACGGACTGCCAATATTAATCATAAAGGCCCGATAAATCTGTTCCATCAAGACTAAGCGCATCAATTGGTGCGGCATGGTCAACTTGCCAAAACTCAAAGTATCATTGGCGCGTTTCATGACTGCAGGCGACAAGCCCAGCGACCCACCAATCACGAAAGTAATGTCGGAATGCCCATAGGTTCCAAGATCGGCGATTTCTTTCGCGAAAACTTCGGATGGCCGCTGCTTGCCTTCAATCGCCAAAGCAATAACCCATTCCTTATCCTTAATTTTGCCTAAGATGCGGTCGCCTTCTTTAGCTTTCACATCAGCCATCTCAGCCTCGGAGAGATTCTCTGGGGCTTTTTCATCGGCAACTTCAACGATCTTAACCTTAGCGAATTTATCCATGCGCTTTAAGTATTCAGCAATGCCGTCGCGAAAATACTTTTCCTTTAATTTACCTACGCCAATGATCTTAATGTTCATGTTGGTATGATCTCCCATAGTCTCGTTGTTTGACCGATTTTTTCTGTTTCAAGTATACCAGACGTTCTGGGTCGACCAGCAATGCATCCAACAACAAACTGGTTGGGATCGTTGAGAGCTGATGTAGGGACGCCCAACAAAAATAAAACGGCTAAGCCGCTCGCGTATAGTTGCTTCAAAACGCGTTCGCAGGCCCAGAAACCTGCACATAAGGACCTCCCAAAGCCCAGCCATTTAGGCTCGAGGCCGCTTATGCTCCGGTTTCTAACCGGGCCTGTTCACGCTCTGCCTGTTTGCCTATTGTCAACGTTCGGATTATGGCGCAAAATAGTCTGGTTGAGGTTTTTTTAATGAGGTAAATTGATGATTGTTATTCAGCGTCTGATCAAAGATCGGGTCCTGCAGATCACCGCCTTGTTGGTCGTCATAAGTCTGTTCATTGGCCGGCCAAAAGCAAGCGACATAAGTTTTGCCACATTATGGTCAATTCTCGCCATGATGACGGTGATTCAAATCTTCGAGCACCTACATATTCTTGATTACTGGGCCTATCGACTGACTTCCCGGGCGAAAAACACGCGACAGTTAACGTGGTGGTTTCTTTTTCTTGCGATTTTTGCCAGCATGTTTCTTTCAAATGACGTGACCGTCTTGACCTTGGTGCCGCTCTATCTGCGGGTTGCCAAGAAGTATCAGTTACCCGAGATTCTCCCGGTAACCTTGATTGGCATGGCCGCCAACTTCGGAAGCGCCTTCACGCCATTTGGCAATACCCACAATATCTTTCTGATGCACCAATTTCAAGTTGACTTGCGCCAGTTCTTCGGCTGGTCAATTCCGTTACTTGCCGTTAGCTTTTTAGTGTTAGTATTGCTAAGTCTTTTCTTGCGTAATGTGCCTGTCCCGAATGTCCCAGCTGAACACATCCATATTCAAATGCGGCCGACCATGTTTGCCATTGCCGTTGCGTGTGTCGTCTTCGCTGGGGTCATTGGTCTTGTTCCTGCTTGGTTAGGGGCTGTTTTGGCGATTGCCTTATCCTTAGCACTGGACCCTAAAGATATGCGAGACGTTGATTACGCGGTGGTCTTAACTTTTGCTGGCTTTTTCATTATTGTCAGCGTCGTTGGCCAGATTCCATGGGTAATACACTTCCTTGCTGGTTTAGAAAACTCAGAGGAATCTGTTTATCTTAGTGGTGTTTTCACCAGTCAGGTTATTTCCAACGTCCCGTCTACAGTGCTGCTGGCACGCTTTACAGGTTATGTCGAGGCTTTATTTTATGGATCGAACATCGGCGGTGTTGGGACACTCGTTGGTTCAATGGCTAACTTACTTGTCTTCAAGCAATACATGATTTATGGTAACCGGCCATATACTCGTTTTTTTGTCGGCTTTACGATTTTTAACTTAATTGGTTTGATTTTGTTGGGTTGTGCCGGTTACTGGTTGACGGTTCGTTAAGAAGCAATGACCCACCTCAAAAAAGTCAGCCAATTCGACATGCTTCGTTAAAAATCAGGTCATGACAGTAGTCAAATATTACATAACACCGGTAATGTATGCGTTTTCATTGCTTTTCTCCGGCAACGTGCTAGAATTAGGATTTGCTAAAAGGAACAGCGACATTCGAAGCGAACCACCGCGACAGGCTATTTATGGACCTGTCGCACTTTGTTTGTACATCAGTTGAGCTGTTCTATAATGCGTCTGCCAATGAAGCAAGCTGTCTATCTGCCTCCTGATGTGATGATCAATTTTAATCATCACATCAGGAGGTGTTGGCACCTTGTCTGCTAAAGATATTGGTTGACGCTCGCTCTTAGGAGGAAGTATTTATGAAGCGCAGGACGTTGTTTTCGATCATCGTCATCACGCTGACCGCAGGATTTTTTACCTTATTTTACGGTATGCATAGTACTTGGACAGATACCCGGTCAGCGCAGGCCGTTCAAGCCGCTACCGACCAAGTCAATGATTTGTTCAAGGATCAATCGCATCAATTACCTTCAGACCAGCTAAATAAGCAGGCTATAGCAGCTGCCGAGACCAAATTACAACAGGCTCGTCAGAAGGCCAATGATGCAGACCACGCTGCCGCACTTGCCAGCGCTCAAGCCGATGTTGATGCCGCTAAACATATGCTGATTGTTAAAGATGCTGTCACTCAAAATTCAACAAAACTGGATGAGCTAAAAACGTTGTCAGATGAGTCGCAGCAAGCATTAACTGAGCTTGCCAAGCAGAAGCCAACCTTCGTCCAGACCTATCAAAAACGTGTGGCACAGTTGTCTGATCAAGAAGCGGCTGTGGCAAAAATTGCCAGTCTTTTTAGTGACACTGATTTCAAGACTCCTAAGCCAAATCTGAGCTCGGCACAAGTACAGGCTGCATTAGCTGCCGTTGAAAAATTGGACAATAAACAATTCGCCGACCAAGTTATGCCGCTAATCAGTACCGCTCAAGATGCCACTGCCGGAGAAGACAGTCGTGACACCGAACCGTCAGCATCGTCAGTACTGCCTAGCTCCGCCGATAGTAGTCAGCCAGCTGTTGCAGACAGCAGTAGTCAGGCTAGCTCATCTACCGCTAGCAGCAGTGAATCGGAGCAAAGTCAGGCATCTAGCTCAACCTCGACAGCAACTTCTTCATCTAGCCAGAATCCGTAATTTTTTGGATCACTAACCGATACTCAGGCACGCGTTGCCTGTCAAAAAAATGACGATATCGCACACATGCAAACTTGTGCGGATCGTCATTTTTTATTGGCCACCGCTAAAAGTCAGTGCCAATTAATTTGCTGTTTTCGTCTTGGCCAATTGCGGCACTAACTGGGTCAAATAGTCGATAAAGCTCAAGTAATCAGCAATGACCACATTTTCATTGGGGCCATGGGCAGCAGAATGGGCATTGCCAATCCCGCATGAAATAATCGGTGCGTGATTGATATCATAAAAGTACTTCATCGGTCCGCTGCCTGGAGAGTTCAGCTCGACTTGAACATCATCATCCCCAAAAGTCGCACGGGCTAGTTGCAAAGCCGTCTGAACACGTGGGTCGTCAGGATCGGTTCTAAATGGCGGCTCGCCTAGGAAGTCAGACACCATCACATCGTCATAACCGCCAGCCGTCAACGCTTCTTTGACTAACCGGACGGTCTCTGCCGGTGTCTGATCTGGCACCAAGCGCAGATCAAGCTTCGCCAGCGCGGTGTGCGGCAAAATGGTCTTGCCAATGCCGGGACCCTCATAGCCGCTGGATAACCCGTTGATGGTCATACTTGGCCGATTATAAAGGGCCGCCTTAATGTCATCAGCTGGCACCGTTGCCGGGCGGGTAATGCCGTAGTTCTTAGCAAACGCTGCATAGTCAAAGGCGGCGTCTTGAATTAACAGCTTTTGAGTAGCTGTCAGCGGCTTGACGACATCAAGAAAATGCGGAATCGTAATCTCATCCTTTGCATTTTTCAATGTTGCTAGAGCCTGAACCAACCGCCATGCCGGATTTTCTGTGATCGCCCCTAAACTGGAATGAAGATCAAAATCTGCCGTTTTAACGCTCAGTTGAAACGCGACGCCACCTTTCACACCCAGCGAGATTTGAAACTTGCCTTGCTCATTTCGACCGCCAGATTCCCATAGGCAGAAGTCAGCGGCTAACAGATCAGCATATTGCGCTAACAGGTAGTCTAGATTCGGACTGCCTTGTTCTTCTGCCCCTTCAACCAAGAACTTAATGGTACAAGGAAGACTGCCTTGCGCTTGCAGGCGCTGAAGTGCTGCCAAGCGTGCCGCCAGTTCACCTTTATCGTCATTTATCCCCCGAGCGTACAGATGGGTGTCGGTCATTTTCAACTGAAAGGGATCACTTTGCCATAAGGCTAGTGGTTCAGCTGGTTGAACATCGTAATGATTGTAGAACAAGATTGTGGGGGCATCTGCTGTCTGCGCCGGAAAAACCGCGTACACAGCTGGGTTGGTGCGGTCTGTGTGCAAGATGCGGCTTGTTGTTGCGCCCAGCTTGGTAAACTGGGTTCGTAGAAATTCGGCGGTTTCTGGAATTTCATTTTCCTCTGCTAAAGAGACGGAATGAAACTGTAAATACTTCGTTAGAAAATCTTGCATGGGTATTGTCATTTTTCGACCTGCTTTCTTTTGTCACTATTTGAAGTAAGCGTGCCGGTATTCCGCCGGTTGTAACATGCTGTAGTGAAGCCCGCCAACCTTAGTATTGATCAGCCGACTATTAGCACTTTGGAAAACGGGAATGTATCCCGCAACATCAATAACCCGCGCATTAGCGGCCAATTCTTCCTGATAACGTGCCTTCGCGCTTTGACCATTGGTGTTGTTTACCTTGGCCATCAAGGCAGTGAACTGGCTATCACTGAACTTAGAAAAGTTTGAAATGTTAGTGGCTGTGGCGGTATTGAGATAGTCGGATGGGTCTTGAATCGTTGAGTTCCAGCTCATCAGTACGGCATCAAACTTACCATCAAGTGAGCGTTGAATTCGGGTCATTTTTGGCAAGCTGCTGACGGTAACTTTTAACTGCGGTAGAACCTTGGTGAGCTGACTTTGGATGTACTCGCCGACTTGTTTATCGGTGTCAACATCTGAGGTCAGAATCGCAAAACTGATGCTGTCGGTATGCAATTCTTTCAAGGCTGCTTTGAGATAAGCCTTGGCTTTAGTTGGTGAATAAGTCAGTGGTGTGTCAGCATCTGCGGTGAAATCTTTGCCAGTTGATGGATTCGTGGCTAAGCCTTGCGGAACAAAGGCTTTAGCAGGTTTGGAGCCATCCTGCAACACTTTAGTTGTCATGGCTTGACGATCTAACGCCGCAGAGACAGCTCGCCGCAAATTAACATTGTTGAGCTGTGGGTTCTTGGTATTGAATTGCAGATAATTCATGTTGGCCGCCACTGTTTTGGTCAACGCAGGATTTTTGGCTTCTTTTTGGATTAAGTTGCCCGACAACGGTGCATCATCGAGCTTGCCCGTTGCAAAAAGGTTATCGATCGTGCTGGAATCCTTCAAAACCGTCACATGAACTTTAGCGATTTTGACAGCCTTTTTGGCAAAATATTCGGGATCTTTCACATAGTCCCAGCTATCACTCGTGGTATTGAAGTTTTTAATTTTATATGCGCCATTGGTCACGATTTTATCCGCGCTCGTTCCGAATTGCTTGCCATACCGTTTCACAGCGGCTTCATTAGTCGGATAATAGCCAGTCATCTGACTAGCAAAATAGGGGGTTGGCTGGCTGAGCTGAATTTTGAGTACATATTTGCTTGGTGCCGAAACACCTAATGTATCAGGGGATTTCTTGCCAGCAACAATGTCCTGATAGTTAGCAATCGCATCGTATTGATATGCAAATTCGGTTTTCGTCTTAGGATCAACGATGCGCTTCAAGGAGTAAACAAAATCTTTGGCTGTTACCGGGGTACCATCACTCCACTTCACATCTTTGCGCAGTGTCAATGTATATGTTTTTCCGCCATCAGTTGGTTTGACAACCTTTGTCGCCATCGCCGGAATGATCTTTCCGTCCTTATCATGGTCGTAAAGCGGCGTCATAATTTGTTCCAAAATACCGCCGCTGGTTGCATCAACGGCATGCGCCGGATCAAGTGAACTGGCCTCTGTGCTGACGGCAACGTTTAGCGTACGCTGGGTCGTTGCAGCCTTGGCTTGCTGTCCGCATGCAGCAAGTAGTGCGGTGATCCCGAATAAGCCTAAACCCAAGAAAACATGCTTTTTCATTTTTGTGCACCTCGTTTGGTTGATTTGTGTCGCGTGCTGCCATCAAGCATGTTTTGCTTGATGGACTAGCTTCCATAACGCGCTTGCCAGCCCAGAAACCGGGCTGACTCGCGCTCACAAAAAAAGCCGTCCATAACAAACATCTTGTTAAGGACGGTTTCCCGCGGTGCCACCTTAGTTTGATCAAAGAGACTGCGCCTGTGTGATGGTAGCATCTGGCAGTGTTTGATCACGCTTAGCCCGGGGCCAACACCCCGGCGACAACTGACGTATGTCAACACGTTTCCCCGTACTCGAAAAACTTTCGGGGGAACCCTCAGTGGTCCATTTACTGACCTGCGTTCGGCCGGACTCGCAGCATCGCCGGCTCTCTGTGCGTGCACAATCAGCTTGATCTCCACTTCAAAGGTTTGCATGAACGGTTATTTGATTGACTCAAACACTAACCGAATACCTGCATGGTTGTCAAGCATCCCACGATTAAATAACAGGAAACGCTTCGCGAGACTTATAAAATAACGGATTTCCATTTCCTCAAAAAGTGTAGTCATGCTGATCCAGCAAATTTTGGCATCAAGAGCATTCAGTTCGGATTATCAGGAAAAAAACTAAACAGCATGAAAAAAGGTGCAAGTTCATTCTCATTTTTGAATGAACTTGCACCTTTTTAGTAAACCCCTTATATTACAAATACATTAATGTGTAACAAAAAGAAGTTGTTTCGTGACCTGTTTGCAATGGTCTTGTTAAGTCCGGCCCGTACCATTAGGATATTGGAGGTGCCATCAATGAAGCGAAAACATATTTTCCAAATCTTGATCGTAACCCTGCTTGCAGGTTACTTAACCGTTTTTTACGGGATGCGGAATACGATCGATACCTCATTTGAACAACACGCCGTCCAAGCGGCAACGCAACAAATCAGCCAACTATACTCGTCATCCAAGCGAACTTTTCCTGCGAAACACTTATCACGATCCATGGTGACCGCAGCTCAGGCCAAGGTCAACCAATTAGTTCATAACGTGGAAAATCGCGATCAAAAGAAAATTGTCGCCAAGGACAAACGGGATGCTGACGCTGCCAGTAACATGCTAACGATTCAAGAGGCAACTAACGCCCAGAGTAGTAATCTGGCGCAGATCGAATCGGAAGGTACCCGAGCCAGTGCAGCCTATAAGGCCATTGTCGCAATCAAACCGGCATTTGCAGCTGACTATCAGCAAGCTGTGACACAACTTTACAAGAAATCTTTAGCGATTGCGCAGATCAAAAAACTTTATAACGACCAGAATTTACAGCACCCAAAGGCCGATCTGAGCAGCAGTAACATTGACCTAGCCATCAACGCCATTGAAAATGTCGAAAATCAGGACTTTGCCAAAAACGTGTTGCCATTGGTCCAAGTAGCGAAGAAATCACAAGCTAACAATGATACGACCGTGGCAATGGAATCGACAGACACATCTTCAACCAAGCAAACCGCAACTACTGGTCGGCAAAATCAGCAAGACACTGGTGAACCAGCTAGCGGCGTGTCTGGGAATCACGCGACAACTGCAGGTCAAGCTTCTGATCAAACAAGTCAACCGAGCCAGAAAGCTCCGAGTCAACCGACTACTTCACCGAGTGGGACAAGTTCAAGCACCGACAATAACGCTGGTGCAAGTGCTTCCTCGTCAATATCAGCTTCAGCCAACAAAGCAGAGCCCATGACGGCCGTTTTGAGCGGCGGTTTGTATAAAACCTATGACGATGCAGTTGCATCCATCAAAATCCAAGGCAAAGCCGTTGATGACATGACGATCAGGTCTGTCACAATGAGCGACGGTTCCTTTCAGTGGACTTGGGGACCAAACGGCGACAGTGGTAGCAGTAGTTCAAAACCAAGTTCCTCTGCGCCATCTTCTTCCAATCCCACAGGGCAAGATGCAAACAAAAACAGTCAACCGCAGCATTAGACCTTTGCTACTTTCGAAAATCGCTGATAATGGCCTCTTCTCCCACCATCATCGGCGTTTCGCTACGTTATCATATGATTCAAACAACGTTTAAGTCTCACAAAAGACCCGCATCAGTTCGACAGCTACGTCGAATTGATGCGGGTCTTTGGGTTTTCTACTAGTTGATCTGCTGAATCTGTTCACGTTCAGCAGTTGCCCGGACAGGATCCACAAGTGCCTGCCGATGCAAGCCATTGCGCGCTCGCAGAGCATAGAGAATCGTCACGGTATCGACAACTTCTTGCAGCATTGCGCCAATAATTGTTGGAATGACACCGAAGCTGGCGATTAACATCAAACCTGTACAAATCGCAATGCCGATGAGGACCGCTTGCTTGGCAATGACCATGGTTTCCTTAGCAATTAAAGTGGCCGCAGCAACTTTCGCCAAATCGTCGCGCAGAACCACGGCATCAGCCGATTCGCTTGCCGCGGTTGCCCCATGTGCACCCATTGCAATGCCGACATCAGCAATCGCCAATGAAGGTGCATCATTGACACCATCACCAACCATCACAACTGGCCGGCCATCCTTAGGGACGTTATCCAAAACTTCAATCTTCTGTTGTGGCAATTGTTCCGCATAGACTTGGTCAATGCCGACCTGTGCCGCCACTTTATCAGCGATTGACTGCTGGTCGCCAGAAATCATAATCAGCTTAGCATCATTTAATTCGTGCAGTTTCGTCATCGTTTCTTTTGCTTCTGGACGAATCTGATCGGAAAATGTGATCGCACCTGCGTACTGGCCATCAACATTCACATATACAGCGGTCGTATCAACCGTAGCCTTCGTCCCAGCAAACTCGGCTTTACCGACCTTGACTTTGCGGCCATCCACCGTGGCATTAACGCCAAAGCTAGTGGTTTCCGACACATCTGTCGCTGGCAGCCGATCAGCTGTCGGCACAGCATCTGTCAGTGAACGCGCCAAAATATGAGTCGATTGACCTTCCGCACTTGCGGCTAGCTTCAAAAGCTGATCCTGTGAGAAACCGGCTTGTGGCAAAATCGTCGCAACTTTTAAAATACCGCGTGTCACGGTGCCGGTTTTATCAAAGGCAAAGGTTTTAGCATCACTTAACTTTTCTAGCGTAGTCCCTGACTTGACAATGATCCCGTTGCGGCTATTACGACTCATGCCGGAGACCATCGCAATTGGCGCGGCCAGAATCAGCGGACAAGGCGAGGCCACAACCAATACCTGTGCAAAACGAACTGGGTCGCCAGAGAAGAACCAGCCAAGACCCGCAATCACATAAGCAATCAACGTAAACGGTACCGCATAACGATCAGCCATCCGAACAAAATGTGCTGGCCGCGCTTCGGATTCCTTAACCAGTTTAATAATCCCTTGATACTGACTATCTTCAGCCCGTTGCGTGACCTTAACAGTTAGGGCAGCGTCACCATTGACGGTCCCAGACATAATGTCACTACCTGCGTTTTTGGCAACCGGTTTAGATTCACCCGTCAAACTGGCTTCATCCACCAAACTCTCACCTGCCAAAACCGTACCATCAACTGGCACGACTTCCTGCGGCTTAACCAAAATCGTTTCGCCAACTTGGACGGCCTCAACGTCAACATCTTCAACGTGTCCATCAACCATACGATGCGCGGTTGTCGGTGCATTTTCGAGTAATTGCTTTAATTCACTGCTTGCTTTTGTTGCTGCGTAGCTTTCAAGCGCATCGCCACCAGTCAGCATCAATAACACGATCATCGCAGCCCAATACTGGCCAACCGCCAAGGTGGCAACAACCGCCGTAATGGCAAGCAAGTCAACACCGAAGTTACCAGAACGAATTGTCTTCACCATGCCCCAGAACATAATTAAAGCAATGATTGACCCCATCACCGTGATCAGCCCTTGCGCGATCAATGGTTGCTTTAAACCGAAAGCAAAGACTAGCGCAATGGCACTTACAGCAAGCACCATCATTAATTGCCAGTTCTTTTTCATCACTGCCACTCCCTTTTTCTAAGTACCCCAATTATAACCATTACAATCTGAAAGCACAACCTTTTTTAGAACGAAGATAGCGTCAACTTTTAGTGGGTTAACATGTGTGACTCTGCTAGACGATAAGATT
>OBYJ01000727.1_pt1 | contig 14050 bp, 12 predicted proteins | sample 1495481 | NCBI WGS metagenome assembly OBYJ01 (sample SAMEA2580197, study PRJEB22360) | human gut metagenome | biome: human gut; feature: human-associated habitat; material: faeces | place: Denmark | collected 2008/2010
ATGCCATCTCCCGCGCGTGCCACTGGCCCCGCCCGCCGCCATAAAGCGCAGAGCGGCGATAGCGTACCTCGACAAAAATGGTGGTCCGGCCTTCACGCATTATCAGATCGATCTCGCCGCCACGCTCGTTCACGTTAGCGGCGATAAACCGCAGTCCTTTGCCTTCCAGCCAGCGACGCGCTTGTGCTTCCCACGCATCGCCGGTCTGTTTGGTGGTTAACTGACGGGGACTACCTGACCTTGTTGGTACTGTAGCCATGATAAGTTCCTGTTAATCACGCAATCCGGGTTAGCCGTCAGGCTTCCGGTATTACCGTTGATTTCAAAACCCTGAACCTGGCGCATTTGTGAGAAATGATTTGCCAGCGACCAGGCATCGACGCCCATCGCATACATGCGAGCCAGTGAATAATCGTTATTCACCGCGCTGAGTGCCTGCTGCATTAACGGTAGATTACCGCCTGCCAGCATCGGGATTTCGCTGTACTGCAAGCCTTCCATCTCCAGTCGGAAATCCGGGCCAGCGGTCCCTTGCGCACTGCGGGAGCTGGCGTACAGCGTTGCACCGCTCTGGCTACCGTTACGCATGGCGATCATCGGTTTGATAAAAGCGATTTCACCCGGCGTTGCCACAATGTACACCGCATCGACACGACCGCCATTATTGGTGAACTGGTCATCGGTTGGCGTGGTTTGCAGCGTTGGATTGTTGGTCGTCATGCCGGAGTCGGTTGTCGCTCTGGGAGGAATCGGGCTACCCGTTAAAGCAATACCAGAACCGCCGTTAACACCCGCGCGTAATTCGCTGGTGGAACCAAATTTTTGTTGCAGAACGGTGCCGCCGCCCAGTTTCTGCCACTCTTGCGCAAACGCATTGGCTACGCGATCGCCCAATGAACTGCGTGGGATCAGCACCAGCGGCGCTTGTTTACCCTGGTCACGAATATGACGCGCTGCATCGCGCGCTTCGTCTTCCGGTGAAAGCGCGAAGTAACAAATATTGACGCGATTTTCGATATTCTCCGGCTGGTTCAGTGCCAGTACGTTCAGCGGAGTGTTGCTCTTCAGCAACTCTTCAACGTTATTTTTCAGCAACGGACCGACCACAATACTCGCGCCATCCTGCTGAACCTGGCTTAAGATCTGGCTAAGTGGTTGTGATGAGGTATCGTAGATTTTCAGCTCTGCGGATGGATTTGCGGGTGCGCTTACCGCTGCGGTGCTTGTCGCCGGGGCGCTTACAGGCACCGGCTGGGCTGCAGGCTGTTCACCGGTCAGATCGCTAACCGAGGCTTGTGCCGGGCTGGCAACGCCATCCACGGTTTGCGGCTGAGGTTGTTCAGCTACGTCTGCGGCAGGTGCGGCAGCTACCTGAGCTGCCACTGGCTGAGTGCCGATATTTTTCGCCGCTTCAAAGCCTTGCTGAATAGTGCGACCAAATACCGCTGCCTGGCCATTCAGTGGCAACAGCAGGGCGATTTTGTTGGTCGATGCGGGTTTAAACGCTTTTACGTTAACCAACTGCGTTGGCAGCATTTTCGCGCCCGGGTTGTTCGGATAACGTTTCTGCCAGTCGGCGATCCCAGCTTTCATCATGTCAGGATCGTTACGGTTATCAAACCAGACGCGCTGCAGATCCAGCCAGCCTTGCAGAATATTTTCGTCGGCGTTGATCACCAGCGTATTCGCCTGTTCCTGAGTCATGGAGGAGAGCGCCTGCCAGGTGGCGTCAATATTCTGCTGCTTTTCTTTCGCGCCGAGCAGCGGTTCCTGAGCAATTAACGCGCGCAGTAAATCAATGGAAGGACGCCCCTGGCTGGCATCGATTTTTGCCTGCCAGTAACGCGCTTGCTGGTTTTGTTCTAAATCTGCAGGTGTGATTTTCGCCAGCAAGTTTTGCGCGCCAGCAAAATCTTTCTGCGCCAGTTTAATCTCTACCGCCAGCAGTGTTTTCTCGCGACGCTGAGCATCGTTCAGTTCTTGCGGTAGTTGGTTAAACAACTCAACCGCCTGCCCGGTTTTACCTTCTTTCACCAGTGCACGAATGGCGAGTAATTGCCAGTTGATCCTGGTATCATCAGAACTTTGCTGCATCTGTTGCAGGTAAAAGGCAGAATCAGCCTGCGCCGTGCCCTGCATATAAGCAGTGGACTGATCGGGAGTATGGGTGCCACAACCGGCGAAAATCAGGGCTGCCAGAACAACAGGCAGACAACGCGCGGCTTTCAAACGAGAAAATGTTGAGGGTACCATAATGTATCCAGTGATATTTTTTTTACGCAATGCTCAATATTAAATCGGCAATACGGACGACACAATGAAACAACACCAATCGGCGGATAATTCTCAGGGCCAGCTTTACATTGTACCGACGCCAATCGGCAATCTGGCGGATATCACCCAGCGTGCGTTAGAGGTATTACAGGCCGTTGATCTGATTGCCGCCGAGGATACTCGTCACACCGGTTTATTGCTGCAACATTTTGGGATTAATGCCCGGTTGTTTGCGCTGCACGACCATAACGAACAACAAAAAGCCGAAACGCTGCTGGCGAAGCTGCAAGAGGGGCAAAACATTGCGCTGGTTTCCGATGCCGGAACGCCGCTAATTAACGATCCTGGCTACCATCTGGTGCGTACCTGCCGTGAAGCGGGGATTCGCGTGGTGCCGCTACCCGGGCCGTGTGCTGCTATCACTGCGTTAAGCGCAGCGGGTTTACCCTCTGACCGTTTCTGTTACGAAGGCTTTTTACCTGCCAAATCAAAAGGCCGCCGTGATGCGCTAAAAGCCATTGAAGCGGAGCCGCGCACGCTGATTTTTTATGAATCTACCCACCGTCTGTTAGATAGCCTGGAAGATATCGTTGCGGTATTAGGCGAATCCCGCTACGTGGTTCTGGCACGTGAGCTGACCAAAACCTGGGAAACCATTCACGGCGCGCCCGTTGGCGAGCTGCTGGCGTGGGTAAAGGAAGATGAAAACCGTCGCAAAGGCGAAATGGTGCTGATTGTCGAAGGTCATAAAGCACAGGAAGAAGACTTACCCGCCGATGCCCTGCGCACGCTGGCGCTGCTACAGGCAGAACTGCCGCTGAAAAAAGCGGCGGCGCTGGCCGCAGAAATTCACGGCGTGAAGAAAAATGCGCTGTATAAGTATGCGCTGGAGCAGCAGGGGTAACAGTGCCGAAGCGTTGCGTTAATCAAAACGCAACGTCTTCTTTTACCGCACGATGACGGTAATGGTGGCTGTGCCCTGAAATTTTCCTGTTTCCAGCTCACCACCGACCAGATTAACTGGCCAGGCGCGCATATTGACGGTGCCATGCCCGGAAGGATACCGTTCTGAAAAGGAATATTTGCAACTCCGCCGCCGAGATTTTCAATACGAATACCGACATCGGCACATTGTCTGAACTTCTTCGCCTGGCGACCAGGTTGTACTGGTCTACTACCCCAGTTGTACCGTCGATGCGCATTTGCAACGAGTTTTTAATCTTTGAAGTATCACCACAGTCATAAGTGATATCAAAGTCTACTGGAGTAAAACCGTCTGGCATGGCATTGCGGGTGGTAAACTTCTGACCATTGATGAATCCAAAATTAACCTTAATAACATCGCCCTGATTAATTTTGCACGACTGTGGGGCGGTGAGATTTCCCTGAATCGATAACTTGACTAAATCATGGAAGTCACCTGTAGACGGGCTTCCCATTCCATCGACCCACGCGCCTTTAATGACGGCAATATCCGTTTTCGGAATGGTCATCGAGCCGAGAAATGGCTTGGTGACATACAGGGTAAAGGTGGTGTTCGCACCAATATTAACGGGTCCATAACGAGACGTATCACCCTGGCAAACACCCGTTTGGGTTGCAGCAGAATATACCGTGTTGTTTTTTATCTGTGTGAATCGGGTGTTAACAGAGACAACCTGGTCGGTTGTGAGTCCTGGAATGTCGTTTGCCTGTAATGTGGTTTTAATATCCAGGCTGTCATTGAGTTTGTAATATCCTGTCTGATGTCCAGTGGTGGTAAGTACGGGGCTGACCATATAGACAAGTTTAACTGCCTTACCCGCAGAGCAGGAACAGGCGTATTGCCAGTTAGTGCTACTTAGCGTTGCAGAGGTAAACTCCCGTCCTGTCACGTTATCTGTCTGGTTCACCGTAACATCATCAACCACACTGCTGTAATTTGTCGCACCGCTAGTGCTGTCGGCTCCACACCCTCCTGAGGAGGCATAAGCGCAGGATGTGGATATCAACAAAAGACCTGTTATAAGAGGCGCTCTTTTCATTTTTTTATCCTTAATGGCACTGCGCTGTGCCTTGTAATACAGAGGTTGTAGGTTCTGAATCCGGTGTACTGAAAGCAAACTGACATTGTTGATCTGCCTGATTTCCCCAGCGTACAGTCCAGCTTTGTGATTTACTCGATATCCCAGAGAGATATAGTATGCCGCCCTCATCGACGATACTTTGTTGCCCCGTATCATCGTTGCTGGCAAGAGCGCCAAAGGGCAACGGTTTACCGTTGCGATCGCTGACTGTAACAAGTACGCGATAACCGATATTGGCGTTGAAACGCGCCGCTACCATTGCACCTCTGTTGGGCACCACAAACTGTGTTGTTTGTTCAAGATCGACGTTATCGGGCAGCTGCGTAGTATCTACCGAGAGACGGTTTTCCTGATAAGTTGTGAGATAAGGAACCACTGCATAGCCAAAAGGATCGGTAGCAATCCCCGGATAGTTTTGTATCCTCACGCCAGATGCTCCGTTAGCATCGATAAGCGCAAAAGCGTTGCCCAGATATTGCGAGAGCGTCACGCCATGAGGATGGATAACCACGCCGCCGGTAACGCCGTAATTGTATTGGCTGCTGTCATTACCGTAGCTGTATCCGGCACTGAAGGTGCCATAAGGTGAACGGTAACTGGCGTTCAGGCTACTGTTATGGTTGTTATCGTCATCCAGACTTTGTTCCAGGCTATAGCTCAGGCGACCATCATCCAGCAGTGAGCCATCAAGACGCATTTCATGTTGGGTTGGGCGATCTTTCTGGCTGGTCATCTGATAGGAAACCCGGCTACGCGGTAACCAGCGTTCTAACGGAATACTGAGATTCAAAGAGAGTGCGCGGTCATTATTTTGATCAGTGTAGCGGCTGTATTGATAATTCAGGCTGTAACCAACTCCCCATTGCTGGCCGGAAACCCCAACAGAGATATTCCTGTTTTTATCGTTATTGCCCCAATAGTCTTGCTGCGAACCGGAGGCATACAGACTTACCCCATCAAATATTGTCTGGCTGATGTTGAATTGAATTTCACTTTTTTGGCGACTGTTATAGTCCCAATTGCGGGTATTGGCTTCATTAAAACTAAAATAGCCATCGTTGGTATAGCGATAGTAGCTGACAGCGATATTGGTGTTGGTTTCCGGGATATCTTTGATGTACTGCGTACGCCATTGATAGCCATGAAAAGAGTGCTGGTTATCGAATTGGGTGTCAGCTCTGTTGATATCCATCGACAACGCGCCCAGTGCGCCAAGTGTGCCGCCGATACCGATCCCCAGCGCATAATAATCTTCAGAACCGAGCAGGCCGCCATACAGCGTAAAAGTATTATTCAAACCATATATTGCCGTGGCTTCAGCAAATTCGGGTTCCTTGCTATCACTGTTTGCATCAGCGCGATAGCGTCCAGCGGTCGCGCTATACTTTAGATGCCCAGGTCGCTGCATCATGGGTAATGAAGAATAAGGCTGGATAAAGCGACGTTGTGTACCGTCACTTTCTTCAATCGTGACTTCTAAATCGCCGCTGTTGGAAGAGGGGTAGAGATCGTTAATTTCAAAGGCACCCGCTGACACGTTGCTTTGATAGATCACATAACCATTTTGCCTGATAGTCACGATTGCACTACTGTTTGCGATACCGCGTACCGTTGGGGCAAATCCGCGCTGGCTGTTTGGCAACATATTATCGTCGGAAGCGAGTTGCACGCCAGTAAAGGTGTAGCTGGAAAAAATACTGCCGCTGGTGGCGCTTTCTCCCAGAAGCAACTGAGACTTCAACGCCTTGATATCACGTTGTAAATAACTACTGATGGTATTCCAGCTTGATGTCTGATCGTTGCGTGTCCATGTGGAATAGTTGCGTAATCGCCAGGGGCCAAAATTAGCACCATTTTGCATATTCAGGTACTGTCGTTGGCTACGATTGCCCTGGCGGTAACGGTTATCAGAACCTGTAAACGAGTAGTTGGTAAACAGCGTTGGTATACCATCGTCCCAACGAGAAGGGGAGACGTAACCTCTTGCATCACGGTACAGTGCAATTTGGGGAATGCTCAAATTAAGTTGCTGATGATTGAAATCAAATTCAGCAGCTGTACCGGGAATGATTTGTTCAAGCGAGTTGATCACGCTATCGTCATCTTTTTCAGCCAGCGCCGGGATTTCATCCACCTTAATACCCAGCTCACGTAGTTGTTCTACCGTAAACTGTGGCTGCAGAAGTTGCTCTGCATTGGCGGTAAATGTAATTTTTTTCTGTGAAACCTTCTTTTTATTCAGCCAGATATCAACCTGATAAGTTCCTGGTAGTTGTGCATATTTTTTTGAAAAACGCGACAGATCGGTTGTTTGCATACCACTTTTTGTGGTTTCCAGCATAATGGGGTCGAAATAATACTCTTCGGCGTTAGCGGTAGTGCAAAGCATGCCGCTGCCAGTGAGCACCATCGGCAAACAACGTTTGATGATGAGCGCCAACTGTTTCGGTGTGCGTTTATGTCCCTGGTGGTGTCGTTGTGGCATTCCCTGATGACCTGTGTTTTTATATTTTTTATTGCAGTGGACGAGTTTCTGTCCCGGAACTGCCGCCATAATCATTGATCGCAGCCCATTTCACGTTCTTTCCGCCAGATGCAGGAAGTGGTAACTGTTTATGTTCTCCGGGCGCGATATATTCAATTTTGCTTGTGAGATCGGTTTTATCGACTGCCAGTCCGGCAAATACGACGTAATATTCAGTTGGGTTATATATATTGAGTGAATGGTCACTACGTTTAAATTCCAGTGATTTCCACGCATCGTTTACCCGTCCCTTCAGGTGTGCGGGGCGATAAAACATTTTGATCCGTGTTTTAAATACCAGCGTCAACTCGTTAGCATTAACATCATCTGATTTTTTCTTTGCTGGAATGGCACGAACATTAATGTAGAACAGCGACTCTTTATTTTCAGGCAGGTTATCAGCTGTTTTAATAATTCGCAGTGATGAGTCATCGCCAGCCTCAAGACGAAATAGCGGTGGGGTTATAATAAATGGGGCACGGCTTTTACCATCTATATTATCTACCCATGATTGCAGTAAATAAGGCGTTTCTGCGCCTTTGTTTGCGACAGGTAACGCAGCCTCTTTGCGGCTGGCATCATAGATCACTCGCGTTCGCTGTAAAACGATTCCTCCTGCAAGCGCCTGGCCAATACAGAAGCTACACAACAAGGTTAATATCACCGCGAATGTTCGTTTTGACATAGTTATTTTTCAACCTGATACAACGAGAAAGAGGAAGGAAAAGGGCGTTATCTGACAGGTCAGATAACGCCATAACGTATTAACGGTAATCCAGCGTTACGTTAACGATAGCGTCTGCTTCCCCTGGGGTGATTTCTGATGGAACTACGGTTGATACGTAGTAAGCGATGAGGTCAACATTGACAATACCATTGGATTCCGCCGGGATCTGATAAACCGTGTTATCATTGCCCATAGCATTCAGTGGCATAATGTTTCCGCTTTCCGCATCGTCAATACGGATACCCACACCTGTTGCCGCTATGCCAGCAAAAGAGCCTACTTTTGCCAGATTAGGGAAGTTAGGGACGGTGCCATTATCTCGCGTTTCCAGCCATAGACGGAAAGACGCTTCAACGTTGCCGTTATCGTGCTCCCACCCAGTCATTGGGCAGTTAACTAAAGGAATAGTGAATGGAATTTTTGGGCTACGCTCGCCAATATTACGAAACTGTTCGGCATTATAGTGACCAAGAGCAACTTCAATTTTCTTATCAGAGTCATTGATTTCACAAGCGGATTTTAAAATCTCGCCATCAAAAACTATTTCACCATCGGTTGCAGCGGCATTACCTGCGAAAAGCGCAAGTAAGCCCGCAATAGCTGTTTTTGTAACTTTATTCATATATAACCTTATCCTTGTAACAAGTACATAATCATATTTAATGTGAATATATGTTCAACATCTTTAAAGATTATACAGGCAGAAATATTTCATTGAACATTAAATAGACTGAACTTTAAGATTATATTTATATGCAAATATTTGATATTTTCATTATATTGATATCAATTTTCTATGTATTCAAAAGAGTATAAATGCCTGACTTTGCTGCGCCAGGGGGCGAGTCAGAATACGAGGTGATTTATTAATAGAACAAGTTATATGTATATCTAAAATTAAATTGTTGAACATAACTCCTTTTGCTATCGGCGTTATGTTCAACCCAGTCAAATGTTATTTAATATAATGCGTGACTGTTACATAAGTTAATTTAAACATTTTGAGCAAATTTTTCATCTGGTTAGGTGTTAATTAAACAAATAAAGTTACTGTGCAGCCATAAAAATGAAGCCGGGATAGCGGTAGAGACTTTAGCCGTGAGAAAACGATCTGTCGCATCCTGCTTTCCTTCGCCAGTCACCAGTAACAAAACTTCGCGGGCATTGAGAATATCCTTCAGGCCTAAGGTGATCCCACGAGTCACGGGGCGACCCGCGGTTTTTAACATCTCATGTTGCTGTGTTCTGGCATCAAGTTGACTGATATGGCAGGCCGGTTGCAGGCTTTCTCCCGGTTCGTTCAGCCCAAGATGACCGTTTTTCCCCAATCCGAGAACGCATAAATCCAGACCGCCTTTGCGCGCAATCAGGTTCGTTACCCGTTCGCACTCTGTCTCATTTATCTCTTCGGAGCGAAAGCTGATGAGCTGGTCTTCACGTAGCCCCAGCGGCTGCACGATATGCTGTTGTAGGAAAGTTTCGCAGGTGCCAGGCATCGTTAATGGCAGATCCACCCATTCGTCGAGCTTCACGAAGGTGAGCTGGCTGACATCAACCTGCTGCTGGTGGATTTTTTCTACCAGATAATGATACGTCAGTAATGGCGTGGCTCCGGTCGCCAGGCAAATCACGGCATTCGGTTTGCTACGGATCACGGCCAATAAATATTCGCTGGCACGTTCACTTAACGCCGTATAGTTTTCAACTTGCTGAAGGGTTTGCACAGGATGAAATTCCTTAAGTAAAGAGGCACCACCAGACGCAGTGCCTCGTTCCATTTACAAAATGCCGAATGCGGAACAAACAATAGAGAGCACAAAAGTCACGCCGATTAACAGCACCGGATGCGCTTTTTTCACCCGCAGGAAGTAATACATCAGCAGGGTGTAGGCCATCGGTAAAATATTCGGGAAGACTTTATCGAAGAAATCCTGCTGCAGCGCGACGCTGTGGGTACTGTCGATGGCAAACGATGTCACCACGTTAATATGCACATACGAAGCGATCAGCCCGCCGATTACCGTGATCCCGAGGATGGTTGCCGAACGGGCAATCATCTGCGAGTTCTCTCGCACTTTATCGATCGCCTTCACGCCGACTGAATAACCGACGTGGGTCCAGCCGACGCGCAGGAAAAAGATAAGCAGGTAAACGGCGAAAAATAGAATCGGCCCCAGCAGGTTTCCCTGGCTGGCAAATGATGAGCAAATTCCCGCCATAATCGGCAATAAGGTAAACCAGAAAATCGCATCGCCAATCCCGGCGATTGGGCCAAACAGTGCCACTTTGAGGCCTTTAATGGTGTCGCGGTTTTCTCCTTTTTCTTCCATCGAAATTAATAACCCCATCAGGAATCCGACCAGATTCGGGTGGGTATTAATAAATTCGAGGTTATCTTTCATCGCCGCGCTTAAGCCCGGTTTGTCGTCCTTATAAATCTTTTTCAGGATCGGCAACATCGCCCAGGTAAAACCGCCCGCCTGCATCCTTTCGTAGTTAAAGCTCGCTTGCAGCAGCGACGAACGAAAGCCCAGACGGGTGATATCTTTTTTACTGATTTCAGATCCCATTGCTGTAGTCCTCTTCTTCATTTTTACTGGCAACGGGCTGCGGTTGCGCTTGCTGCCGGGATTTCGCATTGAAAAACTCATACACCGCAAAGCCTGCGCCCAGTACGGCAACCGGCAACAGGTTGCTGACCTGGATGTAGCAAACAAACAGGAAACCGGCGATCAGGTAAGGGATATATTGCGCTTTGAACATTACGCGCAGCAGCAAGCCAAAACCAACGGCAGGCAGAATACCGCCAGCCACTTCAAAGCCGTGGGTCAGCCAGGCGGGCATCGCTTTCACCAGCGCCTGCATCGCCCCCTGTGCCAGGTAAGTACAGAGGAAAGCAATCACCGCATACGCTGAAGCGACGATGAGCATCGTTGTCCAGTTAAGCCGGGAAAACGCTGCCGTATCCGCCTCTTTCGCGCATTTATCGGCTTTGGTCATAAATAATGAGAAAGCGGAATAGAAGAACAGAATGACGTACTGCATTAACAAACTAAACGGCAGGCCAAGACCAATTGCTGTTTTGGCATCAACGCCCGTAGACCATGCAATGACGGTGGTCATCAGACCCGCCATAATCGGGTTGGGCGGCTGAACACCACCTGCAGGGGTTAATCCGGCGAAAGCCAACTCTGTCAGACCACCGGTAATTAAGCCAGTCTGAATATCACCGAGAATAGCGCCAGTTAGGGTACAAACGATTATCGGGCGGAATAAAAATAAGGCTTCCAGCCAAAAATCAATCCCCAGAACAAAAACTAACGCCGCCAGGGATAATCCCTGAAGTAGGGTTATTTCATGCATTTTTATTACCTCAAACCAATATTAAGGCGATTTTAGATTTAGTCAGGGATTTGTTCTTTTTGATCGCCAGGGACGTCCTGAATGAAAACATTCACGCCACGTTGTTTAATAAAACGTAAGTCCGTGAGATCCTGGTCATCGACATAAACTTTACTGCTGATTTGCTTTTTCCCTTCCGAGAAATGCATATTGCCGACGTTGACATCTTTCAGGTCAATACCACCTTCTACCAATTTACGTACCGTTTGTGGCGTACGGCAAATCAGGAAGATCTTCTGATGTGGTGCAGCTTTGCCGATGACGTTAATGGTTTTTTCGATAGTAAAGAAACGAATGCCAAAGCCGTAGGTTTCCGCGGTAATACCCATTAATTTCTGTTGAATATCATCGTTAGCGACAACATCATCCACGACTACCAGCAGATTTGCACCGATGGTGGATGTCCAGGTCACGCCAACCTGACCGTGAACCAGACGGTTATCAATACGGGTTAAGAGAATATTTGGACTGGTCATTGTGTAATCCTCACCATAAAGTTGAATAATATAATTTTTTTAAATATATTATTGTTGCGATATTGTAGTGATGTATTTATTAAGGTTTAGTTATCTCCTTTTCCATTAAGGCACTCCCCGATATTAATCGGGAAGTACATTGGGATAAATCATAAAAAACTAATGATTATGCTGAAATTCGATTCGCTGAACCACAGACATTAATTTTATTTCTGACAACTTCTTTCATCGCATCCATACCGACGCGCATATAATAACGAGGATCATTACCCTGCGGATTTTCCGCAAACCAGGCTTTAACCGCGCCAGCGAAGGCTATTTTTAATTCTGTGGCAACGTTCACTTTTGTGACGCCAAGTTCAATAGTGCGACGGACAAATTCATCCGGAACATCGCTGGCACCATGCAGCACCAGAGGAACATCCACCACTTCACGAATTTCCGCCAGCCGCTGGAAATCAATCTTCGGCGTTTTGCTGTATAAGCCGTGCGCCGTACCAATCGCTACCGCCAGGCTGTCGACGCCAGTCAGTTCGACAAAGCGTTTAGCTTCTTGTGGATCGGTCAGGAATGCACTTTCGGCGTCAACGCTCATGTCATCTTCAACACCGCCCAGGCGGCCCAGTTCTGCTTCCACGCTGCAATCTTGTGAGTGGCAGAAGTCAACAACCGATTTCACCAGCTTCACGTTCTCGGCAAACGGGAAGTGGCTGCCGTCGATCATCGCACTGCGCACACCTGCGTGGACTTTACGGCGAATATCATCCAGCGATTCGTGGTGGTCGAGATGCAGCGCCAGTGGCATGTTGTAGGTTGTGGAATAGGCGCTACACAGGGCGTAGATCTCTTCCAGCGCGATGTGTTTAAAGGTCCCCGGCGTTCCGGCGAGGATCACCGGCGATCGCATTTCACTGCACACTTCGAGGATCGCCTGGATCGTCTCGGCGTTATGAATGTTAAAAGCAGGCACCGCGTAGCCATTGGCCTGGGCGTCCTGTAACAGATATTTAGTGGAGATAATGCTCATAATGCGATCCTCTTATGCCTGCCACGGATGAATGATTACGCCTTGCACCACGCGGTTAACGGTGCCACTGGCTGATGGGGTATCCGGCGTATTGCCCATGTGCAGCGACTGCATCAGTGCAAACGTCTGGGCGTACATCAGGAAGCAAAATGCCTGCTCAACGTCGATAAAGTGACGTGACGGTGGCAGGATGATATGTGGACCGGCAGCGACGATGTCGCTGCTTTCCGCGGCGATGGCGATTACACGCATTGCCTGGTTGTCACGGCGAAGTTCAGCCAGCAGATCAAGATCATACTGACGGGTGTAAGGGTGGCTGGAGACAAATACCACCACCAGCGTTTCGTCATCGACCAGCGATTTTGGTCCATGACGGAATCCGGTTGGAGAATCATAAAAGGCCGCCAGTTTACCCGCCGTCAGTTCCAGCACTTTCAGCGCCGACTCGCGTGCTGCGCCCTGTAAGCCACCGCTACCGAGATAAACGATCCGTTTCCACGGTGCGTAACCAAACACACCTTCGCTGAAATCGCCCAGTGAGGTCAGGATCGCCTGGCAACGATCCGCCACGTCGCGGAAGGTTTGGCTGTTGATCGTCTCAGGTGCGAAAACCGCGAGGCAGCTGGCCATCATGGTGGTAATGCTGCTGGTCATCGCAAAGCCGCGATCGTGCGTTTCTGCGGGCATCAGCAGGGCAAACGCGTTATCGCTGTTGATCGCGTTTTGGTAAAGAGCGCCCGCTTCGTTGCAGGTGATCGGCAGGTGATAGCATTCCGGTACAAATTGATTTGCCAGTTCCACGGCTGCGACGCTTTCCGGGCTGTTGCCGGATCGACCGAAGGAGATCAACAGCAGCGGATGAGCTGGGTTCAGGTAGTCCATCGGATTGGTGACCAGATCGGTGGTCGGTACGGCGCTGAAGTTTTTACCGGTATGGCTGGCGAGCCACGGCGCGATGATGTCACCGATAAATGCCGACGTTCCGGCTCCGGTCAGGATGATCCGCAGATTCTCTTTGCGCAGTAACGGTTCAAGGAAGTTATTGAGCGCGGAACGTAGCGCGTCGATGTTGGTGAGTGAACGGATCCATGCGCGAGGCTGATGGCGGATCTCTTCTTCAGTCCATGTACCGGTTGCGGCGGCAGCAGGGGTGTAATTTTCTGGCATAACTCAATCCTTAGTCTGATGAACTTGACGTCGGGCGTTGTCGCTTTCACTTGCCTTTCGTTTCATTTCACTTGGTGATGTCTTTCGTTGATTAAAATCTATAGAAAAGAAACTGAAAGTTCAATGGAGAAAAAAGAAATAAAACGAAATTTGTGATCGTTGAAAGAAAAGATAAAGGAAGCAAAAGGGATTGCTGGATGCGGCGCAAACGCTTTATCCGGCCTTGCGGTCACCAACTGTAGGTCGGATAAGACGCGTTAGCGTCGCATCCGACACCGCTGCACAGATCAAAACGAAAGAAAAAGAAAGGCCTTACGGGGGAAGTGAAGGCCCAATAAAGGAGCAAACTATCAAAACGAAGCTAATTGACCCTGAATCCAGATTTGT
>OBYJ01000734.1_pt1 | contig 13827 bp, 8 predicted proteins | sample 1495481 | NCBI WGS metagenome assembly OBYJ01 (sample SAMEA2580197, study PRJEB22360) | human gut metagenome | biome: human gut; feature: human-associated habitat; material: faeces | place: Denmark | collected 2008/2010
ACCATTTGCTTTGTGTAAGGAGTAGAGTGACCCTGCCATAGATTACCTGCGGAGTATGACCATTGAAGCGGGAAAACCCTGGTTCGATATGCTCGAAGAAAATCATATCATCTGCACGTCCGATATCTATTCACTCGATCCTTTTATAACTCAAATGCTCGAAGTACAGGGGGTGAAAGCCATCGCTGTCTTTCCTCTGTCGCAGTTGGGTGTGCATTTCGGTTTTCTTTCGTTTAATTTTTGCTGGAAGAAACAATGGGATAAAAAGGATGTGGAACTGATGAGCCAAATTTCGCAGATTGTGTCTACCGCAACCAAACGCTGGCAGGTTGAAATATCCCTGCAACAATCGCAGCGAACCATGCAAAAGGTACTGGATAACATCAATGCTAATATTTTTGTTAGCGATTATGACTCTCTGGAGGTGCTTTTTGCAAACAAACCTTTCAGGGAAGAAGCCGGAAGCGTGCCAGAGAGAGCGACATGCTGGAAAATGCTGAATGCGGGATTGGGTGGAGCATGTACACATTGCCCGAAACCGCAATTGCTTGATGCCAACCGCAAACTCACAGGTGTTCATTTCTGGGAAGATTATAATCCTGTAACCGAACGCTGGTACACCATCCAGAGTATGGCGATTAATTGGCTCGACGGACGGTGGGCCATCATGGAATTGGCTACTGACATCACTACCCGCAAGCAAGTGGAACTGGAATTGATTGAGGCGAAAGAGAAAGCCGAAGAATCCGACAGGCTCAAATCGGCATTCCTTGCCAATATGAGTCACGAAATACGTACTCCTCTCAACGCTATCGTAGGCTTTTCGAGTCTGCTTGCCGAAACAGATGAGATAGAACTGCGTCAAGCATATATGTCGCTGGTGCAGGAGAACAACGAGCTGCTGCTCAATCTAATTTCCGACATTCTGGATATTTCCAAGATTGAGGCCGGCACGATAGAACTTACTACCGGATGGGTGGATGTACCTCAACTTTGCCGGGAAGTGATTGCTACTTTCTCACATAAGAAACATGATGGAGCAGTAGAACTGCGTTTTGACGAAAGTTCACCGCAGATCATGATTGATGCCGACAAGAACCGGATCATGCAGGTACTCTCTAATTTCATGACCAATGCTTTGAAATTCACCACCAAAGGATCGATCACCCTTTCTTATACATTGAATGATGACGGTCAGGTGCGTTTCTGTGTAACGGACACGGGTAAGGGTATCCCTGCTGAACAGTGTCATGATATTTTTAATCGTTTTGTGAAACTGGACTCTTTTGTGCAGGGAGCCGGTCTCGGATTGTCGATATGCCAGAGTCTGGTGGAACGGATGGGTGGAAAGATCGGAGTAGAATCCTGTGTGGGAAAGGGCTCATGTTTCTGGTTTACACATCCATTTACGTCTGCCACCCAATCCGCCTCAACCCTTGTAACAGAGAACGATATGCTTGCGACTCTAAAGAAGGCTGTTTCGAGAAATTATAAACCTCTGATTCTGGTAGCCGAAGATATAGATAGTAATTACTTACTGATTGAGGCACTGCTCAAGAAAGATTATCGTCTGGTGAGGGCGCACAACGGCAGTGAGGTCATAGAGCTTTTTAATGCCGAAACTCCCGATCTCATCCTTATGGATATGAAAATGCCGGGTATAAGCGGAATAGATACAACCACCCTGTTGAGGAAAACCGGAACGCAGGTTCCCATTGTTGCGCTTACAGCATTTGCTTATGCCGACGACAAATCACTGGCTTTCGATGCGGGATGCAATGATTTCCTGACGAAACCGGTTTCGCCACCCGAACTGCGCAGGGTAGTCAGTAAATGGACGGTGAAGTAAATAGCCAGATCTGATATGCTGTTGAGATGAATCGGAGAGAATAGTTCAGGATATGTTTGCTTGTTAATCTATAATACAAATGCCGTATCTGCAAACTAAAAGAACTTGTATTTTACATATTGAGTTTTTAGCGAAAAATATATGAATAATGAAGAAGATGACAAATAACTTATTATTCATTATGACACTCTCTTTCAGCTCACGTCATTCTTTTCAAATAAATGTTGGTGACGTTTTTACCCTCACACCCTCACCCTTTGCCTTAATCCCTTTATTCATCGGTATTACAGGTGTGAGGGTAAGGGTGAGAGTAGGTGAGGGTAACTTTTTACTCTCACCCTGATTCGTCCTGATTAGGGTTGACTAATCTTATTCCGTTTTTACACTAATTTCTTCATTATTACCATAATATCCACTTTCAGGCACATAAATCGGCTGCATCGCTCCACCCATATTTTTCAATTTACCCTCATCGCGCAGACGCCGGATATGTCGCATGGCTGTGCTTCTTGCCATTCCACAAAGAGATTGGAAGTCATATCTCCGCATAAATGGGTGAGTCCGGAAGTACTTTGTCAGTTGCAGGTCAATTTCCTCGTTCGTTAGTTGGGTGAAATCCAGTCCCCCTTTGAGGCTTTTCACTTTAAGCACGCCAAATTCGTTTTTCAATGTTTGGTCGGCACGAAACTGGATAGCTTTCAGTTTCACTTTGGTCACTTTCCGTTTGGTACCTATCGTCACAGGTTCCGTGGTGGTCAGGCAAGGATGGAAATAGCCGATGCCGTCCAGATGTACTTGGCGTCCCTCCGCCAATTCTTGTCCCATGATGTGCGAAAGAGCGTCGAGCACGGCAGAGACATCTGTTTCTGTCAGTGAGCAACGTTCCTGAATACGCCGGCGCAGTACATCCGTCCCTGTGGAACCGTTGTATTTGATGCGCGGATGCAGGGTATTTTCATTTTCTCCCTGCTGTTTGTCTGAAGGCTTCGGGTCTTCATACCAATCGAATAATATTGCCATAGCTTTATATTTGTTTTAAATGAACTGTTCTTATTATGTATTCTCTTAAGTAGTAATACGTTAGCGCTTCATGTTTCTTCTGTTAAACTCTAATGCTTTGTAAGGGCTCACCCATGTGAACAAAGCTGTTTACGTCTGTGGACGTTTTTGTTTACAAATGATAGCCTGTTTGTTCACATGGGTGAGCCCTTGACAACTACTAAGCAAAGATACATAAATAATGAGGCAAATGCAAATGAAATACGGGTATTTATCAGATAGAATGCTTGCTTTCCGGAAGATAAAAGCGTACCTTTACAGGAATTAAATATGTAGATGTAATTGTAGAAAAAATAGACAAAAATAGGATGAAAATTACTTTAATCAGACAAGACAACGGGAACGGAAAAGAGACTCTTAGCATTTGTGAGGCAGGCACATTATTCGACAAAATGAAAACGGAAACCAAAGCGGGGCATATCACGGCTTTGCGGGAAATTATACCGTTACTGGAAGGTACGTATGCCCGGTACGAACATATAGATAAGTTGCCATACATTTATTCTGCTGTGGAATATACCCGGACCAAAGAGGGTGAACGGAAGATGAAGCAGTATAACGGATTGGTACAGTTGGAAGTGAGCCGGCTGGCCGGTGGGTCGGAAGCGGAATTTGTGAAACGGCAAGCGGCACTTCTGCCACAGACTTTTGCTGCTTTTTGTGGTTCCAGCGGTCGTAGTGTGAAGATATGGGTTCGTTTTGCCTTGCCGGATGATGGAGGGTTGCCATCTGAAGAGGCGGAGGCGGAACTGTTTCATGTTCATGCTTATCGGCTGGCTGTGAAATGTTATCAGCCGATGTTGCCTTTCGATATCGATTTGAAGGAACCTGTGTTGACACAGAAATGTCGTATGACGTTGGATGAGGCTCCTTATTATAATCCGGATGCAGTGCCGTTTTGTTTGGAACAGCCGCTTACGATGCCGGGAGAAGAGACTTTCCGCCAGCGGAAGCAGGAGGAGAAAAATCCGTTATTGCGATTGCAACCGGGATATGAGTCGGCACAAACGTTCACGAAGATTTATGAAGCGGCATTGAACAGGGCATTTCAGGAAATGGAGAACTGGAAACGTGGGGACGACTTGCAGTCTTTGCTGGTCCGCCTTGCCGAACATTGTTTCAAAGCGGGTATCCCCGAAGAGGAAGCGATACGGCAGACGATGATTCATTATTATCGCGAGGAGGAAGAACAGGTGATTCGTTCGATACTCCATAATCTTTACCAGGAATGTAAGGGATTCGGCAAGAAAAGCAGTATCAGCAAAGAGCAGGAGACGGCTTTTCTGTTGGAAGAGTTTATGAAACGCCGTTATGAATTCCGTTACAATACGGTGCTGGATGATTTGGAATATCGTCAGCGTGACTCTGTTCATTTTTGCTTTAAGCCGGTGGATAAACGGGTGCGCAACAGCATTGCAATCAATGCATTGAAAGAGGGAATTAGTGCGTGGGACCGTGATGTGGATCGTTTTCTGAATTCGGAATGTGTTCCTTTGTACAATCCTGTCGAAGAATATCTTTATGAGGCAGGGCGTTGGGATGGAAAGGATCGTATTCGTGCATTGGCCGGTTTGGTTCCTTGTGATAATCCGCATTGGCAGGAATTGTTTTACCGTTGGTTCCTTAGTATGGTGGCGCATTGGAGGGGAGTTGACCGGCAGCATGGTAATAGTACTTCGCCTTTGCTGGTCGGTTCGCAAGGGTATCGCAAGTCTACATTTTGTCGCATTATCCTGCCGCCGGAACTTCGTTTCGGCTATACGGACAGTATTGATTTTAAGAGTAAGCAGGAGGCGGAACGTTATCTGGGACGCTTTTTCCTGATTAATATTGATGAATTCGATCAGATTAATGTCAGTCAGCAGGGATTCCTGAAGCATTTGTTGCAGAAGCCTGTTGCGAATTTGCGTAAGCCTTACGGTAATACGATTCGGGAAATGAGGCGTTATGCTTCTTTTATCGGAACCAGCAATCAGAAAGATTTGCTTACCGATCCCAGTGGTAGCCGCCGTTTTCTTTGTATCGAGGGGACGGCTCCTATTCAAACGAACGTTACCATCAATTACAAACAGCTGTATGCTCAAGCAATGGAGGCGATTTATAAAGGGGAACGTTATTGGCTGAATGATGAAGATGAAAATATATTGAAACAGACCAACCGTGAGTTCGAACAGGCTAGTCCGTTGGAACAGTTGTTTCATTGTTATCTTAATCCGGTAGAGGAGGAAATGGAAGGCGAATGGCTGACTGCTATGCAGATTTTGAGCTATTTACAGACGAAAACACGGGATAAGTTGGCTATTAGTAAGGTGGGACAGTTTGGACGCGCACTTCAGAAACTGAATATTCCTTGTCGTAAATCTCGTAAGGGGACGCTTTATCATTTGGTAAAGGTGGAGTAGTTTACCCTCACACTTGTAACTCCGATGAATAAAGGATTTTATAAGAATCGCAACTTTCGGGTCGTTTATCAGATATATGTGTGGTAATTTTGTGGCACTGGAAACTAAAATGGATTTGAAAGTTAAAATATTATTGATTGCTTTTTCAGTTGTAAGTACAATAAATGTATTTTTGCAGGTGTGGAAAACAAAAGCAGTGCTATCAATCCCCGAAAATAAGTTAAGATGGAAGATAAAAGGAAAGAAATAGTTGGCAATGTCATTCGGATACAGCGTTATCATTCTCCTTGTGGCGATTTGATGCTTGGCTCGTTTGAGGACCGGCTTTGTCTTTGTGACTGGGCAGTTGAAAGTCATAGGGATATTGTAGACAGGAGGTTACGGAAAGTGCTGAAAGCCTGTTATGAAGAAAGTACATCCGAGGTTATACAGAAAGCGATTAAGCAGTTGGACGAATATTTCAATGGTGAACGGACCGCGTTTGAAGTGCCTTTGCTTTTTGTAGGTACGGATTTTCAGAAAAGTGTATGGTATAAGTTGCTGGATATTCCGTACGGCTCGACTGTATCGTATGGAGAATTGGCAAAACAGCTGGATATGCCGAAGGCTGTCCGTGCGGTTGCCGCTGCTAACGGCGCGAACGCTATTTCTATTTTTGCTCCGTGTCATCGTGTTATCGGCAGTAACCACACGCTTGTGGGGTATGGCGGTGGTCTTCCTGCTAAAAAACGGTTACTGGATTTGGAAATAAACGGCAAACCTCTGTTATGAATGAGCAAGAAACGCTTGATTATGCACGTATTGCACAGGCAATCGGGTATATAAGGGAGAATTTCAAAAGGCAACCGGGATTGGATGAGATTGCCCGGGAAGTGGCGTTGAGTACGGCACATTTCCAACGTATGTTTACGGAGTGGGCAGGGGTTAGTCCTAAGAAGTTCTTGCAATATACCAGTATTGAATATGCCAAGAAAATCTTGGATGAGACTCATGCGTCTTTGTTTGATACGGCACAGGAAACGGGACTTTCCGGTACGGGCAGATTGTATGATTTGTTTGTAAATATAGAAGGTATGACACCGGGCGAGTATAAAAACGGTGGTGAAAATCTTTCTATCAATTACAGCTTTGCCAAAAGTCCTTTTGGTGAACTATTTATTGCATCTACCAATAAAGGTATTTGTTGTCTGGAGTTTGCAGACGATCACGATGCGGCATTTCATTCCTTGTTGAAGAAGTTTCCTAATGCAACGTTTACTCCGGCTGTGGATGAGATGCAGCAAAATGCTTTATCCATCTTCACGCAGGATTGGAGGAAGCTCAAAGATATAAAGCTGCATTTGAAAGGTACTGACTTTCAACTAAAGGTCTGGGAAACTTTACTGAAAATCCCTGTCGCCGGATTGACTACTTATGGAGATATAGCCGCAGGTATTAATAACCCGAAGGCTTGCCGGGCTGTAGGAACGGCTGTCGGTGAGAATCCCGTAGCTTTCCTTATTCCATGTCATCGTGTCATTCGTTCTTCCGGTGAGTTGGGTAATTACCACTGGGGAGAGATTCGAAAGACTGCAATTATTGGTTGGGAGGCTGCGAAAAATGGATATTTGAATAAATAATAAGTACTGGCGGTAAGAAAAGCCGGAAACGGGATATCGGGTTCTTCTTTCATTTATAAATCCCGGCTCAAGGATGAAACCGCAAGGCCGGGATTTATTTGTAGTCGAATGACTATCATTCCTCTTCTTCATTTATTCCTTCATAGCACCTGATATCCGCTTCAATCATGAAATTATAAATCAGTCGGGTTTTAAACATCATTCTTTCCTGCGACAATTCTAAATCAGCAAGCGTTGCTTCGATTCTATTGCAGAATTCATTTATTCTTTCTTCTTCCAGCATCGGATACATTTCGTAAACTCGCCGGACGAAAGGTACCATCGAAGCCTGCACCTGATAAAGTAGTATTTGGGGTTCATATTGGAAATCCACTTCGTCCATCTGTTTATGCAAGTGCTCGTTTTCGTAGGTTATTTGTTGGAATTCTTCGAAACAAGGTAAAAGCTGCTCTGAGTGATGAAGCAGTAATTTTATGGTTGCAATGGCTGCAAAACCTTTTTCCAGTTCATTTCCATATTGAAAATGGTTATACAGGGAGCAAAATGATGCTTCCAGACAGAGCCGTTCAAATTCGGTGTCTTTTACCCACGGAAGATAAGTGAGCATAGGCAGGCATTCACCTAGCGTAAGCTGATCTTTACAGTCAAGTATTTTGATAAGATTACCCGGTTGGGTAAGGAATTGATACATAGTGTGCATGGCCAGGTATTTTTCCGCAAGCCGGTCCTCGTCCAATTCACGGGATGCTTCCAATTCGGACAACAGAAAATCGATATTCTCCTCCTTGTTATCTGGTTGTTGCTCTTCGGCACGAGCTATGTCTTCGTCAACCATATTTAAAATTTCCTGAATATTCATATTACATTATTATTTTTATACCTGTTTATTATTCTTTCTTAGTTTTGGGCTTGTCTTATTGCGACAATGCGGGCATTATAGGGCTCTTGCATACTATCGGGCAATTCCTCCAACAATCCGTGAAGTTGGTCGATCAATTTTTCTGCCTGTTCGATGTTGCCTGTTTGAAACATATAATCAATCAATTCAATGCCGATGGATATCCTGTATAAAAGGTCGTTGCTCTCATCTTTCAGTAGTTTCATAGCAGAATGTACCAACTGTGTGGCATCCATTTCGCTACCGGACAAATAGAGTGCGAGAGCTTTGTGGATAGTCATAGGGGAGATTCCTGTATCGGTTTTGTCAGCTTCGTAACGATTGAAGGCGTCCAGAGCTTCCTTGATATGCCCTGTGTCAAGAAGTATCTTACCGAGAACTTTGTCAAATTCGGGCAATGTAGAAATTGACGGATCTTGCTCTATGGCATTTCCCAGCATCTGAAGAGCCTCTTGCGGGTGGCTTAATGCATTGTAACACTTGGCCAGTGGTACGATGAGATTGGGTTCGTAAGTCAGGTTAGTTTCATAGAGCGGTAGGGCTTTATGATATTGCGTGGTGTCGCAGTAGGCATTTGCTATCGTTATCTCTATTTGGCTCTTTATTTCGTCGGAAGGAGGTTGTGATTCAGCCTTCTGTAACAAGTTGAGCCCTGCTGTGATTACCCTGTGCGGATTATCCAAAACGGCGTCCATTGTTATTCTTCGTAAACTAATCTGATAATATCCGTCTACGGTTATTCCACTGTTTGCGGCTATTTCTTCAAGAAAAGAGATGTACAGTTGATGTGTTGTATTATACATGCCTAAGCTGATTGTATAATCCATCAGAACAATTACTGCACTTTCGAGATCGATCCGGTAGTTTTGGTCATCAAACGATTCGTCTTCTTGTTTTAGATGTTCAATCGACGTACCGATTCCATTGCTTGCACTTTGGTGTGATTGCTTGTATTCTTCGTTATCGCTGGAGAGGACATAAACAAATTCGAAGCATCGGAGGATGACTTGCCAATATACAGCATCTTGTTTGGTTATGGCCTGCGCTATGTTGTTCAGGCATGCTATCGTTTTCTTGTTGTAGAAGCCATACAAACTTAGCAAGCATCGTATTTCATGCCAGTAGCTCATTTCTGCCTGCTCGAAATTACCTCGATTCCAATTGAATTCGGCCATGTCTTTGAATACCCGTTCGGCCACAGCATCATTATCATTTTGGATAGCGATGTCGGCTGCCATACGATAGTATTCTTCTGCTTGGTCTTCTTCCTTTTTCATTTCCATTGAATAAGCCAGATAGCGATAAATCAGGCTTCGGGCTACTGACATTTTTTCAACCCCCTTTTGGTTGCAATGATGAAGGGCACGATTGAACATGTCGACGGCTCTTTCAAAATAACCCGTCTGAAAGGCGTCTCTCCCTTGTCGGAAGGTGTCGGTCAATGCCGGATCATCTATACCGATGTAGGTTGCAAATTCTTCGATTTCGGCATTTGCATTGGCTATTTGCTTTTCATTGGGTTGGTCATTGGCCGAATCTTCTGTATTTTCATTTGCCTGTTTCAGTTGGTCAACTGTGTCCTTGTACTGCCTGGCCATCTGATCGTCGGGACCGAACAGGGCGGAGCGTATCTCCCAGGCTTTTTCAATGTGTTCGATTGCCTTGTCTATGTGTCCTAGTCTGAAACATATTGCACCGTAATTATTGTTCGCATAGGCAGCTGCTTCATCCTGACTTTTATCGCATTCTTCCAGCAAAGCAAGTGATTTTTCGAGTGCAACTGCGGCGTCTTCGAAACGATTGGAAGTGTTGTATGCTGCGGCCAGATAGGAGTATGAGGCAGCCTCTTTTTCCAAGTTATCCATATTATGCCAGGTTTTGGCTCCTTTTAGATAATAATGTTCCGAAAGTTTTTCATCATTTAGGACGAGATAGACTTTACCCAGATTGTCATACATGGTAGCAGCCAGTTTTGAGTCTGTTTGTTTTAATGTTTCGAGTAGACTGATGCACTCCAATGCTGTGTTGAGAGACAGGTCAGGTTGGTTGGCCCGAAGATAGATGGAGGCCTGGCTGTTCAGTAGCTCGGCCAGCGTCATGTCACGGTCTCCAATCTTTTGGTAAATATCTATCGCATGTCTCATATATTCGGTCGCTTTGGGATAGTTTCCACTATACATCTCAATTTCTGCAAGCGAGTGATATTCTTCTTGGGTATGCGCATTTTCATCTCCTAATATGTGCTGATATATCGTAAGGGCTTTTTCGGCATACTCTCTGGCTTGGTCAAAATCTTGTTCCATGCGGCATTCGAGTGCATAATTATGATATGCGATGGCTACATCAATGTCATTCTCACCTTTGAGACTGACATATATGTCCTGACTTTTCAGACGATATTCCTTAGCAAGTTCTTCTTCACCAAGCAACCTGTATATACCGGCGAGATTATCGTATGCTACGGCAATATCATCATGCATGTCCGGCAGGATGGATTTGCGCATCTTAAGGACCTTTTCGAGGATCAGCTTCGCTTTTTCCAATGCGTTCTTATCAACCGGATCTTGTGATTCGCCGATACTGTGGTATACATCAGCGATGTTACACAGGTAAGATGTTATTTTCAGGTCATCTTCTCCGTAAGCATGGACTGCAAGTGATAATCCTTCCCTATATTCCTTTAACGCCTGGATGTACTCTTTTTTGCGAATACAGATCATACCGGCCAGATTGTGGAACGAGCAGCGTTCTTCACTGGTATCGCCGTCGGCCATCTGGTCGCACATACGGATTAGGAATTCTACCAGTTCGTAGGCTGCATCCAAATCATCCAGATAAGAAATACAAATGTTGGTCAGCCGGATAATGTCATTGCGGAACATCTGCCAATAAGCCCATTGTAGCATAACTGCCATTTCAGCCTTTTCAGCCATACTTCCCATAATCTGTTCAATATAGGCTTGTGAAATTTTATATTTTGAAGCATCGGCTTGTTTTAGTGTACGCCAGTAAAGTATGAATTCATGAATGTTGTTGGTGCTAAACTGCCGGCTCATATAACCGAGCGTTGAAATACATTCGTGAAGCTCGTCCCATTTTTCGGCATGATAAAGTTGATAGGGGAGTTCCTCCATCTTGCGGAAGTTATTGTTTTCTTCGCGGTTGAAATAGTCTATTATGTTCTGTCTTAATTGTACTTTTCTTTCGCTGTTAAGGTATTTCTGTTCAATAGCCTGTCGTATCATGTCGTGTGCAAAAAACACTCGTCCGTCCCTAATCATTAGGTGGGCCGTGTTTGCACAATAGAATTGAGACCAGTAGAGCGACGGGATGTTGCTAATTGCAATCAGTTCTGTTTCAGATAATCCATCTTTGGATAATGCTATCAGTGATAGCAAGTCTGATGTTAGTGAGGGGTAAAGTGGGGTGTTGTATATTTGCTCTTTGCGCTGTAATAGTCTGTCAAAAAATGAGTTGATGTCTGGCAGGTTAGTCATTTGGTTGATGAAGCTGGTCAGGCTGTCGAAATTTCCGAAACATCTGATTTCCTCAAGTAATGACATCAGTACCATGGTGTTGTCTGTAATGTCACTGCCTTTGAGTATCATGGTCAGTTGTTGTTCGGACAGCCGCTTACGATAACGATCGAAAAAGTCTACAATCAGTTTCTTGCGTTGGTCGAGCAGTAAGGGGTAGACTGTTATTACAGGGTATTTCCGTTTTTTGAATACCTGCATGGTTTTATCTTCCTCGATAGTTGAAAAGATTATTTTTACATTGTCCGGGAAGTCAGGCAACCAGTTTAATAGTTTTGTTCTATGATTCCGGTCCGAAAGTTGATTGGCGCCGTCTAAAACGATTAGTAAAGGTTTTTGTCCGGCAATTAGTTGGGCCCTCAAGGCTAGTTTCTGGTAATCTATATTATCTGTATCGGTAGCATTGTGTTCGATTTGTCGGTCGTTTTCCTCCATCTGCTCAAGCCCGTATAGAGAGTCTATCTGGGTGGTTATATGCTTCGCAATATCCGTCGTGTCCAAACTCTGCGATGAGTTGGCGCTAAAGTGTGCTACCACATTCCACCGATCATCTTCGATGATATTTTTAAGCCAATAAGCCAAAAGGGCACTCTTACCCATACCGCTTTCTCCGGTAATCACCAGATGCTGGTTGGGTGTATCGTTTAGAAACTTGTCCAGGTAGGAGATATAAGCTTTATTGGGTATATAATTATCCGATTTGTCATCCAGAAAGGCTTGTAGTTTCTGTCTTTCGTGTACGGCAGGATCCTCGACTTTATCTTTGGGGAAAAGGTGGTCGAGCAATGCCCTGAATTCCGATTCCACCTGTTCGCCCAATTGTTCGGGGGAACAGTAATCATAGGTGTTATATCTTTTGTTATTTCTTACTGTTTCTTTTAACTGCGCCTGCCTTGGATCGGTTTCCATCGTCTTTTCATCCGCTTCCCGTATATAGAACGAAGCATAGACCGGTTCGAGCGACCGAAGTACGCCATATTGAATTTCAATTTCCGTAATACTCATTCCACGATCGAGGTCAGCAGCAAGCCATTCATATCTGTCAGGCATGGCCTGGTGTTCAATGAGTGTTTCTTTCGATGGACACCAACCGTATCTTTCTCCTAATAATCCGATGAAAAACGGGTGTGAATTCCGTATCTCGTCCAAACATATTTCCACCACTTTGCTTGACTTTGCTTCTTCTTCGGTGATTCCCCATCGCAGATCGACTTCAGTCAGTGTGACATTGCGTTCGTAGGCAATCTGCCGCAGTCTTGGAAAAACTTTGTTAACCAGCATATCTCTTTCGCTCTGCATATCTTGAAAGGTGGATGAAATAAATATCCTGATGTTCCTTGATTTTTGAAAATTGTTTTTCATGGTGGTATATGTATTAATCTGATTTCCACAAATTGTCGGATGGAATCTGGAACTTATAAAAAATCTCATTTATTGTATAGGCTGATACATCATACTTTTTTGTATTATCATCTAATTCCGAGATTTTAAATCTTGTTGCCCTTTAATACAAACATAGGGAAAAACTTTGATTTATTATAGCAATCTTGTAAAAAAGTTAGATTTTGCACTTCGATTTTTAAAAACACGTCAAAGAACACAGATAAATAGAGCTTGGGAGTTATCGCCTGCCTATGACCTTTTGCCAAGTAGCGGATATTCATTCTCAATGCGAATCTGTAGTCGAAATGTACAGGTGCCCGGATTGACTCCATAGCACCTGTACATATTGAAATATCTATTTAGTATCCCGGATTCTGATATTCACTGCCATTAGTGATTGTTGCGGTAAATGTGGTTGAAATGGGACGTAACGCATAATTCGGATGGAAGAACCGGGCCAGGTCCGGATGAGTATTCTCCAGATACTCCGAGTTCTTAAACATTCCTGTCCGTTTTAAGTCGTAGAAGCGGCAATATTCCCCGCAAAGTTCACGGCCTCTTTCGTCTAAGATATCCCGGACCGTAATACTTCCTGTAAGCGGATTTGCTCCGGCACGTTCACGAACCTTGTTGATATAACCGGCTGCATTCGCACCACCATTCAGGTAAATATCAGCTTCTGCCGCAATCAAATAAACTTCTGCCATGCGCATGATAAACGTTGCATTCAGATTACCGTTTCTCTGTTTGGAAGCATTGGCTACATAATAATTGCTGCTGTTATGCTTATTCAGTGACGGATAATAGTAGCGGAACTGGTTCTCATTTGTGCCGTCATTTTTGTAATTGCCAGTGACGTTTGTATAAGCATAATTCATGTTCACATTATTATTGTCATTACTGTATACATGGTGATAATCAATCAGCAAGTAATCAGAAATATGTTCTTTTTGCTTTTCTGTAGCATAATCCATGTCTTGCGGCATGATGAATTTAATGGCTAAGTCACCTTTATTCAGAGCTTTACCAATGACGGTTTCTTCTTTGTCATACATATGTACGGCACTCTCATCCCACGTGT
>OBYJ01000750.1_pt1 | contig 13451 bp, 10 predicted proteins | sample 1495481 | NCBI WGS metagenome assembly OBYJ01 (sample SAMEA2580197, study PRJEB22360) | human gut metagenome | biome: human gut; feature: human-associated habitat; material: faeces | place: Denmark | collected 2008/2010
GCAGCTGGCGGCCCGCGGCGGTGTGGTGACCCCCCGCCCCCCTGCCAACATGATGATAATGGCGATCACCCACGCAAAAATCGGGCGATCGATAAAGAAATTAGGCATGTCTTAACGGCTCCTGTTTAAGTTAAGACTTGGACTGTTCAGGCTGAGCACCGCTTGCGGCTTGCTGGTTATTATCAGCGGTAACTTCTTGTGCTTTTACCTGGACACCAGGACGCACTTTCTGCAGCCCACTTATTACTACGCGATCGCCTGCTTTCAGACCTTCTGTCACCAGCCACTTATCGCCGATAGCCTGGCTTGCAACGATCGGACGGGTTTCCACTTTGTCATCCGCGCCAACCACCAGTACGGTGGCATCGCCACGCGGCGTACGGGTTACGCCCTGTTGCGGGACTAAAATAGCGTTTGGATTAAGCCCTTCTTCCAGACGTGCGCGCACGAACATACCCGGCAGCAGAGTGTGATCCGGGTTCGGGAAGATAGCGCGTAGGGTGATAGACCCAGTGGTCTGATCAACGGTAACGTCAGAGAATTCCAGCGTACCGTCCTGCGGGAACTTAATGCCGTCACTGGTGATCAGCGACACTTTGGCTTTGCCGTTCTCTTGTTTCAGCGTGCCATTTGCCAGTTCCTGTTTCAGGCGCAGGAAGTCGTTGCTGGACTGGGTCACATCAACGTAGATCGGATCAAGTTGCTGCACGGTTGCCAGCGCAGTCGCCTGACCGTTCTGTACCAATGCGCCTTCCGTCACGTTCGACTTACCAATGCGACCGCTAATCGGAGAGGTGACTTTGGTGTAAGCCAGATTGATCCGCGCAGTTTCAACGGCAGCTTTCGCCGCAGTTACCGCAGCATTCGCCTGTTGCGCATCAGCCAGAGCCTGATCGTACTCTTGCTTACTGATGTACTGAGTACCGAGCAGTTTCTGATAACGATTCACCGTCAATTGCGCGATATTGGCTGCAGCCTGGGCTTTCGCCAGATCACCTTTCGCACTGTCGTATGTCGCCTGATAGGTCGCAGGATCAATCTGATAGAGAGAGACACCTGCTTCGATGTCGCTACCTTCTTTGAAATTACGCTTCAGGATAATCCCGCTAACTTGAGGACGAACTTCTGCGATCCGGTAGGCACTGGTGCGACCCGGAAGCTCGGTTGTGATCTGCAGAGGTTCAGTTTTGACTGTTACTACGCCAACGGCGGGCATCTGCTGGCCACCTTGTTGGGCCTGTTTGTCGTCACATCCTGTTAGGGCTAAGCTGCCTGAGAGCATCAGAACGACCGCCAGAGGCGTAAACCCTCTGTTTTTGTTCATATGTAAACCTCGAGTGTCCGATTTCAAATTGGTCAATGGTCAAAAGTTAATAAACCCATTGCTGCGTTTATATTATCGTCGTGCTATGGTACATACATTCACAAATGTATGTAAATCTAACGCCTGTAAATTCACGAACATATGGCACGAAAAACCAAACAAGAAGCGCAAGAAACGCGCCAACACATCCTCGATGTGGCTCTACGTCTTTTCTCACAGCAGGGGGTATCATCCACCTCGCTGGGCGAGATTGCAAAAGCAGCTGGCGTTACGCGCGGTGCAATCTACTGGCATTTTAAAGACAAGTCGGATTTGTTCAGTGAGATCTGGGAACTGTCAGAATCCAATATTGGTGAACTAGAGCTTGAGTATCAGGCAAAATTCCCTGGCGATCCACTCTCAGTATTAAGAGAGATATTAATTCATGTTCTTGAATCCACGGTGACAGAAGAACGGCGTCGATTATTGATGGAGATTATATTCCACAAATGCGAATTTGTCGGAGAAATGGCTGTTGTGCAACAGGCACAACGTAATCTCTGTCTGGAAAGTTATGACCATATAGAACAAACGTTAAAACATTGTATTGAAGCGAAAATGTTGCCTGCGGATTTAATGACGCGTCGCGCAGCAATTATTATGCGCGGCTATATTTCCGGCCTGATGGAAAACTGGCTCTTTGCCCCGCAATCTTTTGATCTTAAAAAAGAAGCCCGCGATTACGTTGCCATCTTACTGGAGATGTATCTCCTGTGCCCCACGCTTCGTAATCCTGCCACTAACGAATAACCCTGAATCTGACTCCAGGATTTTTCCTGGACATTTTCGTCGTTGCTATTCTGGTTCACTGCGTCGTGATATTCTTGCGGTTTGACTTTTTCAGGTCGTTCTTCAGGTTCAGAAACCTTCATTCATCATGACTATGTTCCAGTATTACAAACGATCACGGCATTTTGTTTTTTCAGCATTTATTGCTTTTGTTTTTGTCTTGTTATGCCAGAACACGGCGTTTGCGCGGGCGTCATCGAATGGTGATCTGCCGACAAAAGCGGACCTGCAGGCGCAACTTGACTCACTAAATAAACAAAAAGATCTTTCTGCTCAGGACAAACTGGTGCAGCAGGATCTGACAGATACATTAGCCACCCTCGATAAAATCGATCGCATAAAAGAAGAGACAGTTCAGCTACGGCAAAAAGTCGCTGAAGCGCCGGAAAAAATGCGCCAGGCGACCGCGGCGTTAACAGCACTTAGCGATGTCGATAACGACGAAGAAACGCGCAAAATTCTGAGCACGCTTTCGTTGCGCCAGCTGGAAACTCGCGTTGCCCAGGCGCTGGACGATTTGCAAAACGCACAAAACGATCTGGCGTCTTATAACAGCCAGCTGGTTTCGTTACAGACGCAGCCCGAACGCGTGCAAAATGCGATGTATAACGCTTCGCAGCAGCTGCAACAAATTCGCAGTCGTCTGGATGGGACTGATGTCGGCGAGACAGCCTTACGTCCCAGCCAGAAAGTGTTAATGCAGGCCCAGCAGGCGTTGCTGAATGCGGAGATTGACCAGCAGCGTAAAAGCCTGGAAGGGAACACCGTCTTGCAGGATACCTTGCAAAAGCAACGTGATTACGTGACGGCGAACAGCGCTCGTCTGGAGCACCAGTTACAACTGTTGCAAGAAGCGGTAAACAGCAAGCGCCTGACTTTAACCGAAAAAACGGCGCAGGAAGCCGTCTCCCCGGATGAAGCCGCGCGTATTCAGGCTAATCCGCTGGTGAAGCAGGAACTGGAAATTAACCAGCAGTTAAGTCAGCGTCTGATTACCGCGACTGAAAACGGTAATCAGTTGATGCAGCAAAACATTAAAGTCAAAAACTGGCTGGAGCGGGCGCTGCAATCGGAACGCAATATTAAAGAGCAGATTGCCGTCCTGAAGGGCAGCCTGCTGTTGTCTCGTATCCTTTACCAGCAACAACAAACGCTGCCCTCGGCGGATGAACTGGAAAACATGACCAACCGCATCGCGGATTTGCGTCTCGAACAGTTTGAAGTTAACCAGCAGCGTGATGCACTCTTCCAGAGCGATGCGTTCGTCAACAAACTGGAAGAAGGTCACACCAACGAAGTCAACAGCGAAGTTCACGATGCGTTATTGCAAGTGGTTGATATGCGTCGCGAATTGCTGGATCAGCTTAACAAACAGTTGGGTAACCAGCTGATGATGGCCATTAACCTGCAAATCAACCAGCAGCAGTTAATGAGTGTGTCGAAAAACCTGAAATCCATCCTGACTCAGCAAATCTTTTGGGTGAACAGTAACCGTCCAATGGACTGGGACTGGATCAAAGCGTTCCCACAAAGCCTGAAAGATGAATTTAAGTCGATGAAAATCACGGTGAACTGGCAAAAAGCCTGGCCCGCCGTTTTTATCGCTTTCCTCGCTGGTTTGCCGCTGCTGTTGATTGCCGGGCTGATCCACTGGCGTCTGGGCTGGCTGAAAGCGTATCAACAAAAACTGGCTTCCGCTGTGGGTTCCCTGCGTAACGACAGCCAGCTCAACACACCAAAAGCGATCCTTATCGACCTGATCCGTGCGCTGCCGGTGTGCCTGATTATTCTCGCGGTTGGCCTGATTCTGTTGACCATGCAGCTCAACATCAGCGAACTGCTATGGTCGTTCAGTAAAAAACTGGCGATTTTCTGGCTGGTGTTTGGCCTGTGCTGGAAGGTACTGGAGAAAAACGGCGTTGCCGTGCGTCACTTTGGTATGCCGGAACAGCAGACCAGCCACTGGCGTCGGCAAATTGTCCGCATCAGTCTCGCATTGCTGCCTATCCATTTCTGGTCTGTGGTGGCAGAACTTTCCCCGCTGCATCTGATGGATGATGTGCTGGGGCAAGCGATGATTTTCTTCAACCTGCTGCTGATTGCCTTCCTGGTATGGCCGATGTGCCGCGAAAGCTGGCGTGATAAAGAGTCGCACACCATGCGACTGGTCACCATTACCGTGCTGTCGATTATCCCGATTGCGTTGATGGTGCTGACCGCCACGGGTTATTTCTACACCACGCTGCGCCTCTCCGGGCGTTGGATTGAAACCGTTTATTTGGTGATCATCTGGAACCTGCTGTACCAGACGGTATTGCGCGGCTTAAGCGTAGCGGCGCGGCGTATCGCCTGGCGTCGTGCGCTGGCGCGTCGGCAGAATCTGGTGAAAGAGGGCGCAGAAGGTGCTGAACCGCCGGAAGAACCCACCATTGCACTGGAGCAAGTTAACCAGCAGACGCTGCGTATTACCATGTTGCTGATGTTTGCGCTGTTCGGTGTCATGTTCTGGGCAATTTGGTCCGATTTGATCACCGTGTTCAGCTATCTCGACAGCATCACGCTCTGGCATTACAACGGCACTGAAGCTGGCGCTGCGGTGGTGAAAAACGTCACCATGGGCAGTCTGTTGTTTGCGATTATCGCCTCAATGGTGGCCTGGGCGTTGATTCGCAACCTGCCTGGTTTACTGGAAGTGCTGGTGCTCTCGCGACTGAATATGCGCCAGGGCGCGTCGTATGCCATTACTACCATCCTTAACTACATCATTATTGCCGTTGGTGCGATGACGGTGTTCGGATCGCTGGGCGTCTCTTGGGATAAACTCCAGTGGCTGGCCGCAGCATTATCCGTAGGTCTTGGTTTTGGTTTACAAGAAATTTTTGGTAACTTCGTCTCCGGTTTGATCATTCTGTTCGAACGTCCGGTGCGTATTGGCGATACGGTAACCATTGGTAGCTTCTCGGGGACAGTAAGTAAGATCCGTATTCGTGCGACAACGATTACCGATTTCGATCGCAAAGAAGTGATCATCCCGAACAAAGCGTTTGTTACCGAGCGTCTGATCAACTGGTCGTTGACTGACACTACTACGCGTCTGGTGATCCGTCTCGGCGTGGCCTATGGCTCCGATCTGGAAAAAGTGCGTAAAGTGTTACTGAAGGCGGCGACTGAGCACCCAAGGGTGATGCACGAACCAATGCCGGAAGTCTTCTTTACGGCGTTTGGTGCCAGCACGTTGGATCATGAGCTGCGTCTGTATGTGCGTGAACTGCGTGACCGTAGTCGTACTGTCGATGAGCTGAACCGTACTATCGATCAGCTGTGCCGTGAAAACGACATCAACATTGCCTTTAACCAGCTTGAAGTGCATCTGCACAACGAGAAGGGCGATGAGGTGACGGAAGTAAAACGCGACTACAAAGGCGACGATCCGACACCAGCGGTTGGGTAATAACCAAAGGGGGCGACATTTAGTTGCCCCGAGATTACTGACAAAGTGCGCGTTGTTCATGCCGGATGCGGCGTGACCGCCTTATCCGGCCTACGAAACCGCAAGAATTCAATATATTGCAGGAGCGGTGTAGGCCTGATAAGCGTAGCGCATCAGGCAGTTTTGCGTTTGCCCACAATCTTAGGGGACATTTAGCGGCCCCATTTATTTCTCACTTTTCCGCCTCATCATCGCGCGTTAATTTCTTTTCATAATCGCGTTTTACAATATCCAGCGCGCGCAGCACGGTGCGGGTTGGGATCTGATTTTCTTCCAGCAGCACAATCAAATCGACAGCCAGTTTGACATCGTCAGGGGCATTTTCCAGTGACATACTCTCTCCATTGCTAGCGGGTTAAACGCGCTAACCTGTTTTCGATTTTTTCCAGCGCATGGCGGCAGCGTGCCAGGCGCGCTTCATAGGCTTCCACTTCACGATGCAGCGTTTGCTGTTCCACGAGATCGGTCACCCGCGCCAGGCGGGCTCTGCGTTCGGCAACCATCTCACGTAGCCGCCGCTCAAAATCCTGATGCTGAATACGTTTACGCTGCCAGCGGGCAATTTTCGGTGGTGCACTGTCCCACTCGCGCAATGACCAGGCGGAGGCTTCACGCGCGATGGCTTCCAGTTGTGCCGCCAGATGTTCCGCCAGCCAGGCCACTTGCGGCAGCTGCTCAACCGCATGACGAAGCGCAGCCAGATTATCGCCCGCCTCGTCGAGACAAGCCTGTAGTGTTGTCGCACGAGTCTGAAAAAGATGCCTGTCGAAACGAGCACTTAGCGTGGCGAACTGTGACACCGGGGCACAACGCTGACGCAGCGTAGCGAGCTGTCCTTCCAGTTTTTCCAGCAGCAGGGCGGTTTTCACGATAAGACCTCAATGAAAATGATAATTGTTATGCTAAAGTAGCCACTCTGTAAGCTGACAACACTCAATATGCAACGAATCATTTTAATCATCATTGGCTGGCTGGCGGTAGTGCTGGGTACGCTGGGCGTGGTATTACCGGTATTACCGACGACGCCGTTTATCCTGCTGGCGGCCTGGTGCTTTGCCCGTTCTTCCCCGCGCTTTCACGCCTGGTTGCTGTACCGCTCATGGTTTGGCAGCTATCTACGTTTCTGGCAGAAACATCATGCGATGCCGCGCGGCGTCAAACCGCGGGCGATTTTGCTTATTTTGCTCACGTTTGCCATTTCTCTGTGGTTCGTCCAGATGCCATGGGTGCGCATCATGTTGCTGGTAATTCTCGCCTGTTTGCTTTTCTATATGTGGCGAATTCCGGTGATTGATGAAAAGCAAGAAAAGCACTGAAGCACAACAATCGCAGTTGCAATTATTGCGTACAGCCAGTACATTCTGGCGTTTTCGAGCACAGGCGCAGGCGGTCAAAGGTTAAACAACTGTTACTTTTGATACGTTTAAAACGCGCCGTGAGTACCACCGTAACAAGCAGGCATACACTTATGACCGCGACTGCACAGCAGCTTGAGTATCTCAAAAATAGCATCAAAAGCATTCAGGACTACCCAAAACCCGGCATTCTTTTCCGCGATGTCACCAGCTTACTGGAAGACCCGAAAGCTTACGCTCTCAGCATCGACTTGCTGGTTGAGCGTTACAAAAATGCGGGCATTACCAAAGTTGTCGGCACCGAAGCGCGTGGCTTCTTGTTTGGCGCTCCGGTAGCTCTGGGTCTGGGCGTTGGCTTTGTACCGGTCCGTAAACCGGGCAAACTGCCGCGTGAAACCATCAGTGAAACTTACGACCTGGAATACGGCACCGATCAGCTGGAGATCCACGTTGATGCCATCAAACCGGGCGACAAAGTTCTGGTGGTGGACGACCTGCTGGCAACCGGCGGCACTATCGAAGCGACCGTTAAACTGATCCGTCGTCTGGGTGGTGAAGTGGCTGATGCTGCGTTCATTATCAACCTGTTCGATCTCGGCGGCGAACAGCGTCTCGAAAAACAGGGCATTACCAGCTACAGCCTTGTCCCGTTCCCGGGCCATTAATTATCGCCAGTCTTGTGCTGCCCACGCTACGGACAGCACAAGATGTGCATTCAGCCTCGCCGTTCTGACGGGGCTGTGTTAGCATTACCCCTTCGTGAATCCACCTTCCAGCGTTTCAGAGCCTGCCAATGAGTTATCAGGTCTTAGCCCGAAAATGGCGCCCACAAACCTTTGCTGACGTCGTCGGCCAGGAACATGTGCTGACCGCACTGGCGAACGGCTTGTCGTTAGGGCGTATTCATCATGCTTATCTTTTTTCCGGCACCCGTGGCGTCGGAAAAACCTCTATCGCCCGACTGCTGGCGAAGGGGCTAAACTGCGAAACCGGCATTACCGCGACGCCGTGCGGCGTGTGCGATAACTGTCGTGAAATCGAGCAGGGGCGCTTTGTCGATCTGATTGAAATCGACGCCGCCTCGCGCACCAAAGTTGAAGATACCCGCGACCTGCTGGATAACGTCCAGTACGCTCCGGCGCGTGGTCGTTTCAAAGTTTATCTGATCGACGAAGTGCATATGCTGTCGCGCCACAGCTTTAACGCACTGTTAAAAACCCTTGAAGAGCCGCCGGAGCACGTTAAGTTTCTGCTGGCGACGACCGATCCACAGAAATTGCCGGTGACGATTTTGTCACGCTGTCTGCAATTTCATCTCAAGGCGCTGGATGTCGAGCAAATTCGCCATCAGCTTGAGCACATCCTCAACGAAGAACATATCGCTCACGAGCCGCGGGCGCTGCAATTGCTGGCACGCGCCGCTGAAGGCAGCCTGCGAGATGCCTTAAGTCTGACCGACCAGGCGATTGCCAGCGGTGACGGCCAGGTTTCAACCCAGGCGGTCAGTGCGATGCTGGGTACGCTTGACGACGATCAGGCGCTGTCGCTGGTTGAAGCGATGGTCGAGGCCAACGGCGAGCGCGTAATGGCGCTGATTAATGAAGCCGCTGCCCGTGGTATCGAGTGGGAAGCGTTGCTGGTGGAAATGCTCGGCCTGTTGCATCGTATTGCGATGGTACAACTTTCGCCTGCTGCACTTGGCAACGACATGGCCGCCATCGAGCTGCGGATGCGTGAACTGGCGCGCACCATACCGCCGACGGATATTCAGCTTTACTATCAGACGCTGTTGATTGGTCGCAAAGAATTACCGTATGCGCCGGACCGTCGCATGGGCGTTGAGATGACGCTGCTGCGCGCGCTGGCATTCCATCCGCGTATCCCGCTGCCTGAGCCAGAAGTGCCACGCCAGTCCTTTGCGCCCGTCGCGCCAACGGCAGTAATGACGCCAACCCAGGTGCCGCCACAACCGCAATCAGCGCCGCAGCAGGCACCGACTGTACCGCTCCCGGAAACCACCAGCCAGGTGCTGGCGGCGCGCCAGCAGTTGCAGCGCGTGCAGGGAGCAACCAAAGCAAAAAAGAGTGAACCGGCAGCCGCTACCCGCGCGCGGCCGGTGAATAACGCTGCGCTGGAAAGACTGGCTTCGGTCACCGATCGCGTTCAGGCGCGTCCGGTGCCATCGGCGCTGGAAAAAGCGCCAGCCAAAAAAGAAGCGTATCGCTGGAAGGCCACCACTCCAGTGATGCAGCAAAAAGAAGTGGTCGCCACGCCGAAGGCGCTGAAAAAAGCGCTGGAACATGAAAAAACGCCGGAACTGGCGGCGAAGCTGGCGGCAGAAGCCATTGAGCGCGACCCGTGGGCGGCACAGGTGAGCCAACTTTCGCTACCAAAACTGGTCGAACAGGTGGCCTTAAATGCCTGGAAAGAGGAGAGCGACAACGCAGTATGTCTGCATTTGCGCTCCTCTCAGCGGCATTTGAACAACCGCGGTGCACAGCAAAAACTGGCTGAAGCGTTGAGCATGTTAAAAGGTTCAACGGTTGAACTGACTATCGTTGAAGATGATAATCCCGCGGTGCGTACGCCGCTGGAGTGGCGTCAGGCGATATACGAAGAAAAACTTGCGCAGGCGCGCGAGTCCATTATTGCGGATAATAATATTCAGACCCTGCGTCGATTCTTCGATGCGGAGCTGGATGAAGAAAGTATCCGCCCCATTTGATCGTAAGCACAGCTTACGTTCGTCATCCTTAACGTGATTGAGAGAGAAACCTATGTTTGGTAAAGGCGGTCTGGGTAACCTGATGAAGCAAGCCCAGCAGATGCAAGAAAAAATGCAGAAAATGCAGGAAGAGATCGCGCAGCTGGAAGTCACCGGCGAATCTGGCGCAGGTCTGGTAAAAGTGACCATCAACGGTGCACACAACTGCCGTCGCGTAGAGATCGACCCGAGCCTGCTGGAAGACGACAAAGAGATGCTGGAAGACCTGGTGGCTGCAGCATTCAACGACGCAGCACGTCGTATTGAAGAAACGCAGAAAGAAAAAATGGCCTCTGTATCCTCCGGAATGCAGCTGCCGCCTGGCTTTAAGATGCCGTTCTGATGCAAACCAGCCCGCTGTTAACACAGCTTATGGAAGCACTGCGCTGTCTGCCGGGCGTTGGCCCGAAGTCGGCGCAGCGTATGGCGTTCACGCTGCTTCAGCGCGATCGTAGCGGCGGGATGCGTCTGGCGCAGGCGCTCACCCGGGCGATGTCGGAAATCGGCCACTGCGCCGATTGCCGCACCTTCACCGAACAGGAAGTCTGTAACATCTGTTCGAATCCGCGTCGTCAGGAAAACGGTCAAATCTGCGTGGTGGAGAGTCCGGCGGACATCTACGCCATTGAGCAGACGGGGCAGTTTTCAGGCCGTTATTTTGTGTTGATGGGGCACCTGTCACCGCTGGACGGCATCGGTCCGGATGATATCGGGCTTGATCGTCTGGAACAGCGTCTGGCAGAGGAAAAAATCACTGAAGTGATCCTCGCCACCAACCCCACGGTTGAAGGTGAAGCTACCGCTAACTACATTGCCGAGCTTTGCGCGCAATATGACGTGGAAGCCAGCCGAATCGCTCATGGCGTTCCGGTTGGCGGCGAGCTGGAAATGGTCGACGGCACCACGTTGTCACACTCCCTTGCCGGGCGTCATAAGATTCGTTTTTAAGCAAACGAGAGCAGGATCACCTGCTCTCGCTTGAAATTATTCTCCCTTGTCCCCATCTCTCCCTCATCCTGTTTTTAACCTTAAAATGGCATTATTGAGGTAGACCTACATGAAAGGACAAGAAACTCGTGGTTTTCAGTCAGAAGTGAAACAGCTTCTGCACCTGATGATCCATTCTCTCTATTCCAATAAAGAAATCTTCCTGCGTGAGCTTATCTCTAACGCCTCCGATGCGGCGGACAAGCTGCGTTTCCGTGCGCTCTCTAACCCGGACCTGTACGAAGGTGATGGCGAACTACGCGTTCGTGTCTCTTTCGATAAAGACAAGCGTACGCTGACCATCTCCGATAACGGCGTGGGGATGACCCGCGACGAAGTGATTGACCATCTGGGGACTATCGCTAAATCCGGCACCAAATCATTCCTCGAATCCCTGGGTTCTGACCAGGCGAAAGACAGCCAGCTGATCGGTCAGTTTGGTGTTGGTTTCTACTCTGCGTTTATCGTGGCCGACAAAGTGACCGTGCGTACTCGCGCGGCAGGCGAAAAACCAGAAAATGGCGTCTTCTGGGAATCGGCTGGCGAAGGTGAATACACCGTTGCCGACATCACCAAAGAAGATCGTGGTACTGAAATCACCCTGCATCTGCGTGAAGGCGAAGACGAGTTCCTCGATGACTGGCGTGTGCGTTCCATCATCAGCAAATATTCCGACCATATCGCGCTGCCGGTAGAGATCGAAAAACGCGAAGAGAAAGACGGCGAAACCGTTATCTCCTGGGAGAAAATCAACAAAGCGCAGGCGCTGTGGACTCGTAACAAGTCGGAAATCACCGATGAAGAGTACAAAGAGTTCTACAAACACATCGCCCACGACTTTAACGATCCGCTGACCTGGAGCCACAACCGTGTTGAAGGTAAGCAGGAGTACACCAGCCTGCTGTACATTCCGTCCCAGGCTCCGTGGGATATGTGGAACCGCGATCATAAACATGGCCTGAAACTGTACGTCCAGCGTGTGTTCATCATGGACGACGCAGAACAGTTCATGCCGAACTATCTGCGCTTCGTGCGTGGTCTGATTGACTCCAGCGATCTGCCGCTGAACGTTTCCCGTGAAATCCTCCAGGACAGCACGGTAACGCGTAACCTGCGCAATGCGCTGACCAAGCGTGTGCTGCAAATGCTGGAAAAACTGGCGAAAGACGACGCGGAAAAATACCAGACCTTCTGGCAACAGTTTGGCCTGGTACTGAAAGAAGGTCCGGCGGAAGATTTCGCTAACCAGGAAGCGATCGCCAAACTGCTGCGTTTTGCTTCTACCCATACCGATTCTTCTGCGCAGACCGTATCTCTGGAAGACTACGTTTCCCGCATGAAAGAAGGGCAGGAGAAAATCTACTACATCACCGCAGACAGCTATGCGGCAGCGAAGAGCAGCCCGCACCTGGAACTGCTGCGTAAGAAAGGCATCGAAGTTCTGCTGCTTTCCGACCGCATCGATGAGTGGATGATGAACTATCTGACTGAGTTCGACGGTAAACCGTTCCAGTCGGTGTCTAAAGTTGACGAGTCGCTTGAAAAACTGGCTGACGAAGTTGATGAGAGTGCGAAAGAAGCGGAGAAAGCACTGACTCCGTTCATCGACCGTGTGAAAGCCCTGCTCGGCGAGCGCGTGAAAGATGTCCGTCTGACTCACCGTCTGACCGATACGCCAGCGATCGTTTCGACCGACGCGGACGAAATGAGCACTCAGATGGCGAAACTGTTCGCTGCGGCGGGCCAGAAAGTGCCAGAAGTGAAATACATCTTCGAACTGAACCCGGATCACGTACTGGTGAAACGTGCGGCAGATACTGAAGATGAAGCGAAGTTCAGCGAGTGGGTAGAACTGCTGCTGGATCAGGCGCTGCTGGCAGAACGCGGCACGCTGGAAGATCCGAACCTGTTTATTCGTCGTATGAACCAGCTGCTGGTTTCCTGATGTAATGCCGGATGACCTTCGTGTCATCCGGCATTTTTCTTTTCATCATCTGCACTTTCCGCAAATTATCTCGCCATTAACCGTTTCAGCCCCAGGTGCCTTTCTTGAGGCAATCGCCTGTTGGTGGTATCGTTTATCGCTTTTTCAAAAAATTCGACACATTTTAAGGGGATTTTCGCAATGCGTATCATTCTGCTTGGCGCTCCGGGCGCGGGGAAAGGGACTCAGGCTCAGTTCATCATGGAGAAATATGGTATTCCGCAAATCTCCACTGGCGATATGCTGCGTGCTGCGGTCAAATCTGGCTCCGAGCTGGGTAAACAAGCAAAAGACATTATGGATGCTGGCAAACTGGTCACCGACGAACTGGTGATCGCGCTGGTTAAAGAGCGCATTGCTCAGGAAGACTGCCGTAATGGTTTCCTGTTGGACGGCTTCCCGCGTACCATTCCGCAGGCAGACGCGATGAAAGAAGCGGGCATCAATGTTGATTACGTTCTGGAATTCGACGTACCGGACGAACTGATCGTTGACCGTATCGTCGGTCGCCGCGTTCATGCGCCGTCTGGTCGTGTTTATCACGTTAAATTCAATCCGCCGAAAGTAGAAGGCAAAGACGACGTTACCGGTGAAGAACTGACTACCCGTAAAGACGATCAGGAAGAAACCGTGCGTAAACGTCTGGTTGAATACCATCAGATGACTGCACCGCTGATCGGCTACCACTCCCAAGAAGCGCGAGCGGGGATTTTAGTCTG
>OBYJ01000752.1_pt1 | contig 13439 bp, 10 predicted proteins | sample 1495481 | NCBI WGS metagenome assembly OBYJ01 (sample SAMEA2580197, study PRJEB22360) | human gut metagenome | biome: human gut; feature: human-associated habitat; material: faeces | place: Denmark | collected 2008/2010
GCCAGGCATGTTTTCGCAGCCTGCCAGCACGCCGATAACGTTAATCGGCAGTTGTAGCTCCGCGACCATACGCATCACACCGTAAACCGCTGCCGCACCGCACATATCGTACTTCATCTCATCCATGCCTTCTGAAGGCTTGATCGAGATACCGCCGGAGTCGAAGGTTAAACCTTTACCCACCAGCACGATTGGGCGTGCATCTTCCGACGCGTTGCCTTTGTACTCAATCACCGACATCAGCGATTCGTTCTGCGAACCCTGACCGACCGCCAGATAGGAATGCATCCCCAGCTCTTTCATCTGCTGTTCGCCGATAACGCGGGTGATAACATTCTTGCTGTAGCTGTCAGCCAGCTGGCGCGCTTGTGAAGCGAGGTAAGCGGCGTTACAGATATTCGGCGGCATATTGCCAAGATCCTTTGCTGCTTTAATCCCGGCGGCAATCGCCAGACCGTGCTGGATCGCGCGCTCACCGCTGGTCAGTTCACGGCGGGTCGGCACGTTGAACACCATTTTACGCAGCGGACGACGCGGTTCGCTCTTGTTCGTTTTCAGCTGATCGAAACTGTAGAGCGTTTCTTTTGCCGTCTCGACAGCCTGACGCACTTTCCAGTAGTTGTTACGGCCTTTAACGTGCAGTTCAGTCAGAAAGCAGACCGCTTCCATTGAGCCAGTATCATTCAGCGTATTAATGGTTTTCTGAATAACCTGCTTGTACTGACGCTCATCCAGCTCACGTTCTTTGCCGCAACCAATAAGGAGAATTCGCTCGGAAAGTACATTCGGAACATGGTGCAGCAACAATGTCTGCCCCGGTTTTCCTTCCAGTTCGCCCCGACGTAGCAGGGCGCTGATGTACCCATCGCTGATTTTATCGAGCTGTTCTGCAATCGGAGAAAGGCGACGTGGTTCGAAGACGCCCACGACGATGCAGGCACTCCGCTGTTTCTCCGGGCTACCGCTTTTTACACTAAACTCCATGCACTACGCTCCTGAATCTTAAAGACAACGGCGGTGGCTACAGATAGAATTGCAAGCTTTCGTAACTCATGTCCGCTGTTGCGATGACTTCGTGTTAATCTTAACGTTATTACGGCATTGGCACGTCAGAACAAAATCTGAGAGGTGAATCCGTTGAGTATAATTATCTTAGCGACGATTTCGACGACTCAAGAGAATAAATGACGTTTAAGCCATGAAACAAGCTAAAATCCTGCAAAAGACGAGTTTTTACGGGCGTATTTAAAGTGATAATCATAAGATATCTGGTGCGGGAGACGCTCAAAAGCCAGCTGGCGATACTCTTCATCTTGCTTTTGATCTTCTTCTGTCAAAAGTTAGTGAGGATCCTCGGCGCAGCGGTTGACGGCGATATTCCGGCGAATCTGGTGCTCTCCCTTCTCGGGTTGGGCGTGCCGGAAATGGCGCAGCTTATCCTGCCATTAAGCCTGTTCCTCGGGCTGCTGATGACGCTGGGCAAACTGTATACCGAAAGTGAAATTACGGTAATGCATGCCTGCGGCCTGAGCAAAGCGGTTCTGGTGAAAGCGGCAATGATCCTTGCGGTATTCACGGCAATCGTCGCGGCGGTTAACGTGATGTGGGCGGGACCGTGGTCATCGCGTCATCAGGATGAAGTGTTAGCAGAAGCGAAAGCGAACCCTGGCATGGCGGCGCTGGCGCAAGGGCAATTCCAGCAAGCGACTAATGGCAGCTCGGTGCTGTTCATCGAAAGCGTTGACGGCAGCGATTTCAAAGATGTGTTCCTCGCGCAAATTCGACCAAAAGGTAATGCACGTCCTTCTGTGGTGGTGGCCGATTCCGGACATTTAACCCAGCTGCGCGACGGCTCCCAGGTCGTCACTCTCAACCAGGGAACGCGCTTCGAAGGCACTGCACTGTTACGTGATTTCCGCATTACGGACTTCCAGGATTATCAGGCGATCATTGGTCACCAGGCGGTGGCGCTCGACCCGAACGATACCGACCAGATGGACATGCGCACATTGTGGAACACTGACACCGATCGTGCTCGCGCAGAACTGAACTGGCGTATCACGTTGGTATTCACCGTGTTTATGATGGCACTTATGGTCGTACCGCTGAGCGTGGTTAACCCACGTCAGGGACGCGTACTGTCGATGCTGCCAGCCATGCTGCTGTATCTACTTTTCTTCCTGATCCAGACCTCCCTGAAATCGAACGGCGGTAAAGGTAAGCTGGACCCGACGCTGTGGATGTGGACCGTTAACCTGATTTATCTGGCTTTAGCGATTGTTCTCAACCTTTGGGACACCGTGCCGGTCCGCCGCCTGCGCGCCAGTTTTTCGCGTAAAGGAGCGGTGTGATGCAACCTTTTGGCGTACTTGACCGCTATATCGGTAAAACTATTTTCACCACCATCATGATGACGCTGTTCATGCTGGTGTCGCTGTCGGGCATTATCAAATTTGTCGATCAGCTGAAAAAAGCCGGGCAGGGGAGTTACGACGCGTTAGGCGCAGGAATGTATACCTTGCTGAGCGTGCCGAAAGATGTGCAGATCTTCTTCCCGATGGCGGCTCTGCTTGGGGCGTTGCTTGGTCTTGGGATGCTGGCGCAGCGCAGCGAACTGGTGGTGATGCAGGCTTCTGGTTTTACCCGTATGCAGGTGGCGCTGTCGGTGATGAAAACCGCCATTCCACTGGTCTTGCTGACGATGGCGATTGGCGAATGGGTCGCGCCGCAGGGCGAGCAGATGGCGCGTAACTACCGTGCGCAGGCGATGTACGGCGGCTCGTTGCTCTCTACCCAGCAAGGCTTATGGGCGAAAGATGGCAACAACTTCGTCTACATTGAGCGGGTTAAAGGTGACGAAGAGTTAGGTGGCATCAGCATTTATGCCTTTAACGAGAATCGTCGTCTGCAATCCGTACGCTATGCCGCTACCGCGAAGTTTGACCCGGAACATAAAGTCTGGCGTCTGTCGCAGGTTGATGAATCTGATCTGACCAATCCGAAACAGATTACCGGTTCGCAGACGGTGAGCGGCACCTGGAAAACCAACCTCACGCCGGACAAACTGGGCGTGGTGGCGCTGGACCCGGATGCACTCTCTATCAGCGGTTTGCACAACTATGTGAAGTATCTGAAGTCGAGCGGTCAGGATGCCGGACGTTATCAGCTCAACATGTGGAGCAAAATCTTCCAGCCGCTATCTGTGGCGGTGATGATGCTGATGGCGCTGTCGTTCATCTTTGGCCCACTGCGTAGCGTACCGATGGGCGTGCGTGTGGTCACCGGTATCAGTTTCGGTTTTGTCTTCTACGTACTGGACCAGATCTTCGGCCCGCTGACGTTGGTTTATGGCATCCCGCCGATCATCGGCGCACTGTTGCCAAGCGCCAGCTTCTTCTTAATCAGCCTGTGGCTGTTAATGAGAAAATCGTAACCGAATGAACGAATAAAGGGAGCGAAAGCTCCCTTTATTATTGTTAGCAAAGTGTGCTTCGTTCATTCCTGAAAAATAATTAAAATTCAATATATTGCAGTGGGGTGGGCATGATAAGACGCGCCAGCGTCGCATCAGGCAAAGACAAATCTCGCCTGACTTACCTTCTTCTCCCCCCCAGCAAACTCCCCAACATCCCGCGTACAATCTGATTCGTCACTTGGCGAGCGGCGCTTTTGGCCATTGTTTGCACCACACCATCTTTCTTCCCGCCGCGTGGTCCGGTAGTGCCGAACAAAATATCCTTCAATCCACCAAGAATGCCGTCATCCACCGCTACCTCTTTCCCTTTCGCGGGAGGATTATTTTGCTGCTCGGTACTGGCCTGAAAGCCTTTTTGCAACATCTCATAGGCGGATTCCCGGTCCACCTCATCCTCATATTTGCCATACACCGGAGAGTGATTAATCAAGCCATTACGCTCATCTTCCGTCACCGGCCCCATCCGCGAACAAGGCGCGATCACCATCGCACGCTCCACCACAGAAGGGCTTCCTTTCGCATCCAGAAAAGAGATCAACGCCTCGCCGGTGCCCAGTTCCTGAATCGCCTTTTCGGTATCAAACGCCGGATTGGCCCGCATGGTTTGCGCCGCTGCCTTCACTGCTTTCTGATCTTTTGGCGTAAAAGCCCGCAAAGCATGTTGAACGCGATTACCGAGCTGCCCGAGCACATTATCCGGAATATCAGACGGGTTTTGCGAAACGAACCAGACGCCCACGCCTTTTGAGCGAATAAGCCTTATCACCTGCTCAATCTTATCCAGCAGTACCTGCGGGGCATCGTTAAACAGCAGATGTGCCTCGTCGAAGAAAAACACCAGTTTTGGTTTCTCCAGATCGCCCGCTTCCGGCAATTGTTCATACAACTCTGAAAGCATCCACAGCAGGCTGGCGGCGTACAGTTTCGGCATCTGATAAAGTTTCTCGGCGCTGAGGATATTGATAACGCCTTTACCGTTGGCATCGGTGCGCATCCAGTCTTTGATATCCAGCATCGGCTCACCAAAGAAGTGTGCTGCGCCTTGCTGTTCCAGCGACAACAGCCCGCGCTGGATGGCACCAACCGATGCGCTACTGATATTACCGTACTGATTCTGGAAGGATTTGGCGTTATCGCCGATGTACTGGGTAATTGCCCGCAGATCTTTAAAGTCGAGCAGTAACAGCCCCTGATCGTCAGCAATGCGGAAGATGATATTCAGCACGCCAGATTGCACATCGTTGAGATTCAACAGTCGTGCCAGCAACAGCGGCCCCAGATCCGAAACCGTCGCCCGCACCGGATGGCCTTTCTCGCCAAAGATATCCCACACCACCACCGGATTGGCATGCGGTTGCCAGTCATTGACGCCGATATTTTTAAGCCTTGCGAGCAGTTTTTCCGACACCGTTCCTGCCTGCGCGACGCCGGTCAGATCGCCTTTCACATCAGCCATAAACACCGGCACGCCGATTTCCGACAATGACTCCGCCAGTTTTTGCAGCGTAACGGTTTTACCCGTCCCCGTTGCGCCGGTAATCAGCCCATGACGGTTAGCCATTCCCGGCAGTAAAAACAGTTCTGTGTCCGGCGTGCGGGCAATTAACAGGGGTTCACTCATGAGATATCCTCCAGTTTCCTGCCTGGAGTATAGGCAACGTCCGGCAAAGAGAATACGTGTAATGAAGAGAAAATAACCTAAAGCGTGTTGCCGTGATAAATCTGATACCCGAGGTCAACAGTGTTGTGGTTGTGATCGTTATTTTTAATTTTGCTCAGCAACATTTGGGCGGCCATCCGACCAATATCAAAACGGGGAGTAATTACGCTGGCGAGGCTTGGGATCATTTGCCTGCCAATCTCCAGCCCATGAAAACCCGCAATGGAAATTTGTTCTGGCACGGCGAGGTTTCGCTCGCGGCACAGCAGAAGCGCACCCATCGCAATATCGTCATTGGTGCAAAATACACCGTCTAAATCCGGGTTTGCGCTAAGGGCATCACGCATTAACTGCATTCCTAAATGAATGGATGAGATGGCGCGTGGATTCATGCGTAATGGGGAAAGATTATGCAGCATCATCGCATCGCAATACCCCTGATAACGCTGTTCATCGCGGGTGTCATCTTTGGAACCGAGATACAGAATTTTGTGCCTGACTCGCTTCTCCAGCATGGTACACACCATGTCAAAAGCGGCCTGCCGATTATCAAAACCGACCTCCATATCCAGCCGTTCTCCCTGTACATCCATCAATTCCACGACCGGAATGGTGGCTGAACGCAGAAATTTCACCGTCCTGATGGTGTGATATTTTTCCGAAAGTATAATCCCGTCAATGTTATAAGAGAGCAGGTTAATCACCGACTCTTCTTCGGAATCGCGATCGTAATTGTAATTAGCAATAAGGGTCTGATAATTATGCTCAGAGGTGACGGATTCTATTCCCGCGAGAATGTCAGCGAAGAGTTGATTTTGAAATGACGGAATCAAGATACCGAGGGTATAACTTTGTGCATTCAACAACATGCCGGGAGCGCGATTAGGGATATAATTGATCTCTTCCATAATTTTGGCGATGCGCTCGCCTGTTTCCTTTGCCACCTTTTTCGGCGAGCGGATATAACGACTCACGGTCATTTTTGTTACGCCAGCCAGCGTAGCGATATCCTGTAAAGAAATTCTGTGATTGCGCATAACTTCTCCCAACGTCGGGGGAATCTTCAATCTTCCCCCGAAACTACATCACAATATTTTATTCTTTCAGTGCAATACGGCGTTAATGGCTAACACGCCCAGCAAACCCATAATAGAAATAAGGGTTTCCATCACCGTCCAGGTACGCAACGTTTCACCAACCGTCAGATTAAAATACCCTTTAAATAGCCAGAAGCCAGGGTCGTTTACGTGTGACGCGATCACGCTGCCCGCACCGGTTGCCAGTACCATTAAAGCGGGATCGGCATGGGTAACGTTGATAATCGGCAACACCACACCCGCACCATCGACCCGCGGTGGTAATGGCCGCGACGGTGGCAGAGCCCAGAGCGATACGCAACAGCGCCGCAACAGTCCAGCACATCAATAACGGCGAAAGTGTAGTTCCGGTCATTAAGTGTGAAATATACTGCCCGACACCGCTATCTACTAATACCTGCTTAAACGCGCCGCCGCCAGCGATAATAAACACAATCATCGCGATAGCGCCTATAGAATCCCCAATGATATCCATGATTTGCTCGATGGTGCGTCCATTACGTCGGCCCAGTGTGAAAATCGCAATAACAATGGCAATAAACAGCGCAACGGCAGGGTTACCGACAAATTCAAAGAAGAGGCGCACGGTGTTAGTTTTCGGTAACGTAATTTCACAAACGGCGGCGATAGCCATCAGGATGACCGGGATCACGGCAGCGAAAATACTGTTCCAGAAGGAGGGCATCTCCTCTTCGCTAAACAGATGAGGATTAAATAAGCCTTCCGGTGGTGCTTTCTCAAAGCGAGTTAGCAGTTTAGAAAACAGCGGTCCTGCGACAATAACTGTCGGAATGGTAATGATAAATCCATACAGTAAAGTCGTTCCGAGATTAGCCTCAAAGATAGTCGCGATGGCAGTAGGCCCTGGATGTGGCGGCAGAAAACAGTGGGTTACAGAGAGCGCTGCTACCATTGGTACGCCAACATACAACAGGGGTAATCCTGATGATGCTACGATGGTAAATACCAACGGCAACAGCAGGACAAAACCCACTTCAAAAAACATGGCGAGGCCCACAACCAGACCGGTGATCACTAGCGCCCATTGCACGCGTTTTTTACCAAAAGTAGCAATCAGCGTAGTGGCGATACGTTGTGCCGCGCCCGTATCAGAAATCAGCTTGCCTAACATGGCCCCGAAACCGAGGATCATTGCCAGCCCGCCGAGCGTGCTGCCGATACCATTTTGTATAGAGTGCAGGACGGCCTGTGCATCCATCCCTTCGGCAAATCCGACGACGGCAGCTACCAGAACGAGGGCAATAAAGCCGTTAACTTTAAAGACGATCATCAGGATAAGAAGCAGCGCGACGCCTGCCGCAATAATGATTAATGGCATAGTCTTTATCTCTTATTAGTGCCAGAAAAGCAGCGCTTTCGCGCTGCACGTAGGGGGGGCTGTTAAACAGCCACTAACATGCCGCCATCAACAAACAACAGGTGGCCGTTTACGAAATCAGAGGCTTTTGAAGAAAGGAACACCGCAGCACCAATCAGTTCCTGCGGATCTCCCCAGCGTGCGGCGGGGGTCCGTTTGCACAACCAGGCGGTGAAGGCTTCGTCCTCAACCAGTGCTTTAGTCATTTCTGTTTTGAAATAGCCCGGCGCAATACCGTTGACCTGAATATTGTGGCGCGCCAGCTCGACGCACATGCCGCGGGTGAGCATTTTTACCGCCCCTTTCGATGCGGCATAAGGGGTGATGGTGTCACGTCCCAGTTCGCTTTGCATCGAGCAAATATTAATAACTTTACCTGCCTTGCGTTCAACCATGTGACGAGTTACCGCTTGCGACACCAGGAACACGGCGGTCTGGTTTACTGCGATCACATCATTCCACTCTTGTTCAGGGAACTCAGTAAAAGGATGACGGCGCTGGATACCGGCGTTATTCACCAGCACATCAATGGGGCCGATGTCCTTTTCGATATGTTCAACGGCGGCATCAATTTCATGTTTATGAGTAACATTAAAAGGTGCGGCAACGGCCTGAATACCCTCCTGGTGGAGTTTTTCTACAGCAAGTTCTGCGCGTTCGGCAGTAATATCATTAATAATTATTTGTGCGCCATATTTACCCAGGCCGGTTGCCAGTAAAAAGCCAATGCCCTGTGCTGAACCGGTAATCAAGATATTTTTTCCTGCCAGTGAAAATAGATCGTTCATTGTATTATTCCTTTATTTATCTCTTAGAAAACAAGCTGGACTTTTGCTGCCTGGGTTTTATCACCGGCGAAACGTAGCGCCTCTTCCAGGTCAGTGAAGGGATATTCAGCACTCAGTAAAGGCAGTGGATTGATAACGCCATTCGCCAGCCATGACACTGCGGTATTAAATTCGCTGGTAAAACGGAAAGAGCCTTTGAGTGAAATCTCCTTACCAATCAATGTCATCATTGGGAATTCTGCCATCGCGCCTCCCATACCTACCTGCACCATTACGCCGCGTGCACGAGTGACCTCCAGACAGGTATTCACTGATGAAGGATGACCGGACACTTCAAAGCTGACATCGAAATAGCCTTTTTCCGCTTTCCAGTGATCCATGTCGTCGTTTTGTGGGTTTACGAGCACATCCGCCCCCATCTCTTTGCCCAGCGAAAGGGAACGGGGACTCACATCGGCACAGACAATTTCCGCGGCCCCCAGTGTTTTCACAGCACTGACAATCAGGCAGCCAATGGGTCCAACACCGGAAATAAATACTCGCTTGCCCTGTAACTCGCCGGCCTGATGTGCGGCATGAATCGCGACGGCTAAAGGTTCGGCAAAAGCCATAACCTTTTCGTCAGCTTTGGCCGGATAAGGGACACATTGCGACGTTTCGACCATTTTATAACGGGTAAAACCACCATCAACATGAGGGAAATACATGGCACTGCCAAAAAAACGCATATCTGTACACTGATTCTCGTTATGTTCAATGCAGTATTTGCAGTGACCGCACGGTTTAGACGGATTAATGGCTACCGTTTGCCCTTCATGTAATTCTGATGAGTCGCTATGAATAACTTTACCGATAACTTCATGACCTAACACCATCGGTGCCTTTATCATGAAATTACCTACTTTTCCTTCCTGATAATAATGTAAATCGGAACCGCAAATTCCACCTCGGGTTATTTGTACTAATGTTCCATTATTATTCCAATCTATCGTCTGCTCGGTAACGGCAACAGTTTTCTTGCCCGCAACAACGCAGGACTGTGTTTTCACTTGCATAAATTCCTCACTGGTCAGGTAGACACCTCGGAAGCATTTAAGCGGTTTTAACTGTCATTATTTGTGATGAAGATCACGTCAGAAAATTGTTACATTACTATGTTACGCATAACGTGATGTGCCTTGTAATTCTTATCAGCAGAAATAAAAAAACGTGAAATTATTATGCCACCAGGCGTAGTATCGCAGCAGATAAGATGATTCAGGAGATTTTAAATGGCGGGTGAAAGCTTTATTTTGATGGGCGTTTCAGGGAGTGGTAAAACATTAATTGGTAGCAAGGTTGCCGCGTTATTATCTGCTAAATTTATTGATGGTGACGATCTTCATCCAGCCAAAAATATAGATAAAATGTCGCAGGGTATTCCATTATCTGATGAAGATCGACTTCCCTGGCTGGAACGCTTAAATGATGCTTCATACAGTCTTTATAAAAAGAATGAAACAGGATTTATTGTCTGTTCATCATTAAAAAAACAGTATCGTGATATTTTACGCAAGGGTAGCCCCCATGTTCATTTCCTCTGGTTAGATGGCGACTATGAAACTATTCTCGCGCGAATGCAGCGTCGGGCTGGGCATTTTATGCCGGTAGCGTTACTAAAAAGTCAGTTTGAGGCACTGGAGCGTCCACAAGCAGATGAACAGGATATTGTGCGCATTGATATCAACCATGATATTGCCAATGTCACCGAACAATGTCGGCAGGCTGTGCTGGCGATACGACAAAACAGAATATGTGCGAAAGAGGGCAGCGCCTCAGATCAGCGCTGCGAATGATTTTCAATAATCGGCTTTCAACACCACGCGGTAACGCGCCTTACCGTCGCGCACATGCTGGATGGCGTCGTTAATTTTCGACATCGGGAACAGTTCGGTGGTCGGCGCAACCTTGCTGCGGGCGGCAAAACGCATCAGCTTACGCAGCTCATAAGGCGTGCCGGTAGCAGAACCAGAGACGCTGCGATCGCCCGCAATTAACGTAAAGGCCGGAACAGACAGCGGCGTGAGAACCGCACCGACGGTGTGGAAATTACCGCCATACGTCAGCGCCTCAAAATAAGGCTGCCAGTCGAGGCTGACGTTGACGGTGTTGATAATGAGATCGAACTGCCCCGCAAGTGTTTTCAGTGCCTGCGGATCGCGGCTATTCACCACTTTATCGGCACCCATCGCCAGCACTTCCTGCTCTTTCGCCGGATTAGAACTAAAGGCTGTCACCTCGCATCCCATTGCGTGCAGAAGTTTTATAGCGATATGCCCCAGCCCGCCAATACCAATTACCCCAACGCGGCTGGTAGCAGTGATATGGTGCATCAACAGTGGTTTAAAGACCGTGATACCGCCGCACAACAGCGGCCCGGCGGACTCGATATCAATATTTTCTGGCAGTGGAATCACCCATTGCCAGTCCGCACGCAACTTCTCGGCAAAGCCACCGCGATTCATAATCGTCGGCACCGCACCTTGCTCGCAGTTGATCTGATTACCGCTAATACAGGCGTCGCAGTGACCACAGCTACGCGCCGTCCAGCCAATCCCGACACGCTGACCGACCTGCAAACCTTTATCCTGCGCGGCGCTCCCGAGTGCCACCACGCGCCCAATCACCTCATGCCCGGCAACCAGCGGATATTGTGAAAATCCCCATTCGTTGTCGATCATCGACAGATCGGAATGGCAGATCCCGCAGTAATCCACCTGCACTTCAACATCTTGTGGCCTCAGCTCACCGGGATCGTACTCATAAACTTCCAGTTCGCCGCCCGCTTCTTTTGCGGCATAGCTTTTTATCATCGACATTTTTTGGTCCTTCTCTGGTGTTGTCTGGGAAGTGTAGAGCATGGCAGGGCGGGGTGCCTGGAGTGTGACAAAGGTTACACATCGCTGTATGCAATGCTGAAAATTTCAGCACTTAGCGAGGTGCGAGCAAGCTGGCGCTTGCATGGTGGCGTGCGACAGGTATAATCCACAACGTTTTCCGCATACCTCTTCAGTGCCGAAGTGGCGAAATCGGTAGACGCAGTTGATTCAAAATCAACCGTAGAAATACGTGCCGGTTCGAGTCCGGCCTTCGGCACCAAAAGTATGTAAATAGACCTCAACTGAGGTCTTTTTTTATGCCTGAAATCCAGTGTTTATCTATCTTTCCCGCTATATTAACTCTCTCAAGGTCAACCGATATCAACGTACATCTACCAACATATGTTGGTACAGATGATGGTATTTCCGGTTCGATAATGCTTGTACCAACAGGGAGGGGATAAGCATGGCGTTAACAGATATCAAGGTCAGAACAGCCAGGCCAACGGATAAGCAGTACAAACTGACCGATGGCAGCGGTATGCACCTGCTTGTTCCTTTTAATGGTTCTGAGTATTAGCGTTTGCAGTACCGTTTTGCAGGTAAGCAGATCAGTTTAGTAAATGATTTTTTCAGATATAATCTGGTGATAATTTACTCTGCAAAAACAGGACGTAATATTGAATAGCTCTGAAGACGATTTGCTTGAAGTGGCGTGGTATTTGTCGAAGTATGGTAACTCTCAACCACCCGCAGGACTGGGTGTTCAGAAATGGAAAGAGGCTTTTGCCTTGTTTTATCCTCGATTTGGAGCGGGCAAAACTGCCAGCGAGTTTCACAATAGTCTGAAAAATAGTCGTGACCGTTTTGATTCCTGGCTTAGTGATGTGCGTGTCGGTTGGCGTGACGAGCAGGGTGCTCCTGCTGCGCTTTCTCATTCAGCGCAGCGTGTTCATCAGCGATTGAGTGTGCTTTCTGATAGTGCAATTGAGCAGCGCGTTCTTTCGTTAATATCGACTGATAGAGATGAACAGGCACAACGTGACTGTCTTGCTATTCAACAGGATAAAAGTATTGAAGATACCGTGCGCGAGCAGCTGATTGCGGCACGGCTGGGGCAAGGTACCTTTCGGAAAAATTGTCTCATGTTGTATCCGGCATGCCCTGTTACGGGAACGACTTTTGCACCTTTACTGCGTGCCAGCCATATAAAGCCGTGGGCTGCCTGCGAGAATGGAAATGAACGTCTTGATCCTTTTAATGGAATTATATTGGCTGCGCATATTGATATTCTATTCGATCAGGGATGGATTTCGTTTGAGAACGATGGGCATTTATTAATTAGTAAGGAGCTGGATATTAGCGTTAAAGAGCAATGTTTGTTGCCGGAGAAAATAAAGGCGTTTTCTGTTGAATCGTATTGTTATCTGGAGTGGCATCGGGAGAATTTACTGAGATAGTAAAGTTTTGACGAGAATGCCTTTGATATAGGATGTCATGATTCGTTTGGTAAGGGGAAAGGTACAAAATGAAGATGGTGAAAATATATTCAACAGGAAGTTGTGATGCTGCAACACGTGAAGGTTCGGCGGAAGTTGTGCTGGAATGTGAAGGGAAAATAAAATATCTGACCTTCTCCTACAGTAATACGACCGCAAATAGATGCATTCTCCAGGGCTTAATTGATGGTGTGAATTATTTGAAGAAACCCTGTAACGTTGAATTAATCAGTTCATGTGAGCTCGGTGTGAAGAAAGCACAGAAAGGAAAGGGAGTTAATGTAGATTTGCACAAGGAATTATGTGGAATCTTGATAAAGAAAGAATGTGAATATTCTTTTTCTGTCATGCATGGTGAAGGCGACATTTTGAATGCTTTTATTCGCAAGCATCGGACAAAACAATAGCTGGCGCACCTACATACAGAACCATCTTCGACAGTGATATTTTCTGGACTTACAGACTCCAATATTGCACTGAACGCTGTCCAGTAGAGCTCACGGGCTTTCGGGGCGTGCTGCGCAGCCGGTAATCCTTTGCTGCTTCGGTTATAAAGCTTTTATGTGCCATGCAGCATGATATGGTCGTTTTCTGAACTCCGTATAACCTGAGTATTTGTATCGAAGCGTGAACAAAACATTGCAGCCAGCCTTTCAACGTGGACAATAGTTATCCATACGGTGA
>OBYJ01000759.1_pt1 | contig 13317 bp, 8 predicted proteins | sample 1495481 | NCBI WGS metagenome assembly OBYJ01 (sample SAMEA2580197, study PRJEB22360) | human gut metagenome | biome: human gut; feature: human-associated habitat; material: faeces | place: Denmark | collected 2008/2010
TGGAGAAAGTCTTGATATCTAAAGCTGACTATTTTTCATCTACTCTCGATGCCAATTGTGAAGATAAAGAGGCTTCTCTTTATGCTGCTACGGCAACTTATTATCTTTCGTTGATAACGAAAGGAGATGAGCATCGTCATTATGCCGACCTGACAAGAAAGGCTGCTTATTTTGCATTGTCATGGTATTATGTATGGGACGTTCCTTTTGCTCAAGGTCAGATGTTGGGTGATATCGGTCTAAAAACTCGTGGTTGGGGTAATGTTTCTGTAGAAAATAACCATATTGATGTGTTTGTTTTTGAATTTGCTTCGGTACTGCAATGGTTGTCAAAGGAATATAAGGAGCCACGTTTTGCCCATTTCGCGGAGGTGATTTCTACTTCCATGCGCCAATTGTTACCTCATGAAGGGCATCTATGTGGAATTGCCAAATCCGGTTTTTATCCGGAAGTCGTTCAACATACCAACTGGGATTATGGCAAAAATGGGAAAGGGTATTATAACGATATCTTCGCACCGGGATGGACAGTCGCTTCTTTGTGGGAGTTATTGACTCCGGGGCGTGCGGAACATTTCTTAAAATGACAGAAATAGGTCAGAAGATATCTCAATTATATTTTAATTTCATTTTGAACGATTTTTTTTAATTATTGGTCTATCTATTTTATTACATTTTGTATTAGTTGTCTACTTTTGCTCTCACTCAATATGAGATAAAGTATTTATTATGAGTTTTTTAAATTTAATATTATGGACTTGAAGAAAGCATTGTTTGTTTGCTTGTTGTTCTATTATGGAACAAGCGCTAACTCCGCTTTACCGGAACATTCTTCTATGTCTGGTAAGACTAATATGTCGGAGCAAGCGAAAGGTATTCGTATCAGTGGTACGATAACCGATAAGGACAAGAATCCTCTTCCTGGTGTGAATGTACGTGTACTGGAACAGACAGGGACTGGAGTGATTACGGATATGGACGGACATTTTTATTTGAATGTACCCGGAAAGAATTCTGTAATAGAGATTTCGTATATTGGCTTCAAAACTCAACAAATAAAAGTTGGAAGTAAGATTAATTTTGATGTAATTTTAGAAGAAGATATTGAAGCCTTGGATGAAGTTGTAGTTACTGGATATGGTAGTCAGAAGAAAATGTCGGTTATCGGTTCTATCGAGACATTACAGCCTAAGAAGTTACAGGTTGGTGCCACACGCTCTTTGTCTAATAATCTGGCAGGACAGATTGCCGGTGTGATAGCGGTTCAACGTTCGGGAGAACCGGGTTACGATTCCTCGAATTTTTGGATTCGCGGTATTGCTTCTTTCTCCGGTGGACAATCTCCGTTAGTGTTGGTAGATGGTATCGAGCGCGACTTGAATAACATAGACCCCGCTGAAATTGAATCTTTCTCAGTATTGAAAGATGCATCGGCGAGTGCTATGTATGGTGTACGTGGTGCAAATGGTGTCATTGTTATCAATACGAAGCGTGGTAAAGTAGGAGCTCCTTCTGTCAATTTGCGTGTGGAACATTCTATTGCAGAGCCGACAAAACTTCCGGATTTTATTGGGGCAGCCGATCATATGGCATTGATAAATGAAATAACAGAGAATAAGTCGCGTTTGCCTTTCAGTCAGGAGCAGATTGACAGAACGAGATATGGTTATGACAGAGATTTGTATCCGGATGTAAATTGGCTGGATGAAATAACAAAGGATTATGCTTATTCTACTCGTGCGAATCTGACTGTATCAGGTGGTTCCGATTTCCTGCGCTATTCGTTGGTTGGTTCTTATTTCGGTGAGAAGGGAATCATGGAGACGGATAAGTCTTTGCCTTATGATACAGGAACGAAACTAACTCGTTATAATATGCGTGCGAATGTTGACTTGGATGTGACTAAGACAACAGTGCTGCGTTTAAATGTCGGTGGGTTCCTCCAAACACACCGCAAACAGGCATTTAGTACGGACGATGCTTTTGATAGAGCGTTTATAACTTCTCCTTTCGTGTATCCTGCCCGCTATTCAGATGGGACTATTCCAATTATGGCTATTAATGATGTGAACCCTTGGGCAGCGGTGACACAGCGAGGTTACGACGTAGTTACAGCTTCACAGATTCAGTCACTCTTTGCTATTGAACAGAATCTGAAGATGATCACGCCGGGATTAAAAGCGAAAGTAACCTTTTCTTTCGACCGTTGGAATCAGAGTTCGATTACAAGGGGAAAGGATGCTACTTATCATAGTATTGCTACCGGACGTGACATTGAAGGTAATCTGATTCATTCTGTACTTAAATATGGAGATGACTCTTTGGGACATGGAAATAAAGGGGAATATGGAAATTCGAGGGTTTATTTTGAAGGAACATTAACGTATGCTCACACTTTCGGAAAGCATGACGTAGATGCATTGTTTCTGTATAATCAGCAAAGTTATGATAATGGTAGTGTACAACCTTATAGAAAACAAGGTATTGCGGGTAGATTGTCTTATACTTTCGATAGCCGTTATGTGACGGAGTTCAACTTTGGATATAATGGTTCAGAGAATTTTGCTAAAGGTAAACGTTTCGGCTTTTTTCCTTCTGTGGCAGTCGGATGGTTATTGTCTGAAGAACCTTTCATGGATCGTTTCAGAAATACATTGAGTAAATTGAAATTAAGAGGTTCTATAGGAAAAGTTGGTAATGATGATATCGGAGGACGCCGTTTTGCCTATATAACAACATTGAATACCAATGCAGATAAGTATAACTGGGGTGATACAGGACAGATTGGTCGTACCGGTATTTCAGAAGGAGAAGTTGGAGTTGAAAATCTTACCTGGGAAACAGCTCTGAAAATGAACCTTGGTTTTGAGCTGGGATTATGGAATGAATTGGAATTACAGGTAGATGTTTTCAAAGAAAAACGTACCAATATCTTTATGCAGCGTAAGATTATTCCTTCACAGACAGGATTCTTGACTAACCCTTGGGCCAATTTTGGTGAAGTGACTAACCGCGGTGTGGAATTCTCCTTAAACTATAATAAACAAATTAATAAAGATTGGTTTGTAGGTTTCCGTTCTAATTTCACATATGCTATTAATAGGGTGGACGAATACGATGAGCCAGAAACTGTGAAAGGTACATACAGAGGATTGACAGGCCGTTCATTAAATACTTTGTATGGATTGCAGGCAGAAAGATTGTTTACAGAAGATGATTTCGATGCGAATGGTAATTTGAAATTCGGTATACCGACACAGGACGTTGGAGCTTCAAAAGTACGTCCCGGTGATATCAAATATATAGATATGAATGGTGATGGCATTATCACTGATGCGGATGAAGGATACATTGGTGGAACGGTAGACCCGCGTATTGTTTATGGTTTCGGAGGTAATGTGAGCTACAAAAACTGGGATTTGAATTTCTTCTTCCAGGGAACAGGTGATACTTATCGTGTGATTGGTGGAACTACGTATTTCATTCCGGGTAGTGGACAAACATTACAAGGCAATGTCTACTCTAATTATAACGACAGATGGACAGAAGAGAATCCTTCCCAAGATGTATTCTGGCCGAGATTGACGGAGGAACCTAACAGACAGAACTACCGGAATTCTACATGGTGGAAAAAGAATATGCGTTTTATGCGTTTGAAAACGCTGGAACTTGGATATACTTTACCGCAATCTGTAACTGATAAGATACATTCTAAAGCTATTCGTTTTTACGTGAGTGGTAATAATTTATTCTGTTTCTCTCCTTTCAAACTGTGGGATCCGGAATTAAATACGAACACCGGTCTGCGTTACCCGGCTATGCGTTCTGTAATGTTTGGAGTTGACCTGAATTTCTAATTAAAAAAAATGACGATAATGAAACTTAAGAAATATATAGTTGCTGGTTTAATAGGCATCGTATCGTTGGGTTCCTGTACGTATCTTGATAAAGAACCGGATACGGAAATTGATATAGACATGGTCTTTGAGAATAAGACAAAAGTAGAATCATGGCTGGCCAATGTATACAGCCGTATCCCTAATCCGGGTAATGACTGGTTAAATACGTATGGTTGGGAAGTGTTTGCAGATGACTTGACTGCTTCTGCACGTTGGCAGCAATGGGACTGGCCCAATATCACCAAGATTTTTGGTGGATGGACACCGAATACACAATGGGCAGGAAATTTCTGGGATGGTCTTCCGAGAAAAATACGTCAGGCTTATATTTTTATAGAACGTGTACATGCATTACCTGATTCCGACCTTCCTCAGAGAGAAGTGGATTATATGAAAGCGGAAGCACGTTTCCTTGCGGCCTATTATTGGTGGCAATTATTGGAGACATACGGTCCTATCCCATTTAGACCGAATTACATTGCTCCGACTGACTTTACTCTTTCAGATTTAATGGTCGGACAAAGACCTTTTGATGAGATTGTCAGCCATTTGGATAATGAGATGTTGGAAGCATCTAAACAATTGCCTGCTGTATGGCAGAGTGTGGAGAAATATGGTCGTATAACTTCAGTTATGTGTCTAACTGTTCGTGCGAAGATGTTATTATTTGCTGCAAGTCCGTTGGTAAATGGAAATGAGTGGTACATTGGACATAAGAATAAAGAAGGTGAGGAATTGTTCAATTCTACTTATAGCCAGGAAAAATGGGTGAAAGCGGCAGAAGCCTGCAAACGATTGCTTGATGTAGCAGAGCAAGCCGGTTATCGTTTGTACGTAGAATATAATGATGAGGGAGAAATAGACCCGTTTACTTCGCTTGAAAATCTTTGGTTTACGAAATTTCAAGATGGAAATAAGGAGATATTGTTCCCATATACAAAAGAAGATGCTTATCAAAGTTACCAGTTCTATACGAATAAAGCTGTAACTAAAGAATATGGTGGTGGAAATGGTTTAGGTGTATATCAAGGTTTGGTGGACGCGTTCTTCATGAAGAATGGGCTTCCGAAAGACGATGATAATTCGAAATATGTAGAAGAAGGTTTTTCACCGGAGACAGAAACCCGATCTACTAATTGGACTGGTGGTACAGGGCAAAAGGGAGAAATAACTGCCGAAGGTACATATAATATGTATTGTAATCGCGAACCTCGTTTTTATACTACAGTAAGTTATAATGGTTCTTGGTATGCTTTGGCAGAGCGTAAATTCGAATTCTTTAAGAATCAGAAAGATAATGATTATACACATGATGCACCCCAAAATGGTTATTTGGTTCGTAAGAAAGTATATTCACAGGATAATCCGAAGAATGGTAGTTACAAATGGCGTCAAATGTTCCTATATCGTTTAGCTGCTTCCTATTTGGATTATGCTGAGGCTGTTAATGAGGCTTATGATAATAGAGCATCTCGTGAGGATGCATTAAAATATGTGAATAAAGTCCGTGAACGTGCAGGCGTGCGCCAATATACGTTGGATGCCGTAGCGGCAGATGATGCAAAATACATTCATGTAGATGACAATCAACTGGCAGTACGTGAGGCAGTTCGTATGGAACGCCGTGTTGAACTTTGCTGTGAAGGATCACGCTGGTCGGATATCCGTCGATGGAGAATTGTGGAACAGCTCCCGGAGATGTGTGGAGATGATTATGGTATGAATTTCGCAGGAACAAATAGTCAGGAATTTTATAAGAGAACCGTATTCCAGACACGTGTGTGGAAAAGGGCGATGTACTGGTTCCCGGTATATATAGATGAAATGAATAAGAACACGAACTTGGTTCAGGCGCCTTTCTGGAATTAATTAAATGAAAAGCATAATTATGAATAAGATAATGAAACTAATATGCTTGCTCTTTCTTATGTTGATAGTAGCGAGCTGTAATAAAGATCCGGAGTATTACACGCTTGAAACTCCTGTAGATCAGATGCTTTTGAAGGCTTCTTCTTCTGAAATTACTTTGGAGAAAGAAAAAGAGAATGAAGCAGCTGTTATATTTACATGGGATGCTGCAGCTCAACGTGGAGGAGCTGATGCTACTATCACCTATTTTTTCAGAATGTATATGGCAGACTTACACTCTAATGTGACAGATTTGTATGAGATTGAATCGGAAGAGCGTTCCATTAGTTTCACGCATAAGGAGTTAAATGATATACTGGCTTCTTGGAGTATACTTCCTGGGGATAAGGTGACTATTGAAGCAGAGGTTATAGGACAGGTCAATTCATCTGTAGAATACTTGAAACCGGAGTTGTCGAAGACGCAATTGAATGTGATCGGATATGATAAGAATGCTACTGCGATATATATGGTGATGGTGGATGATGCTGGAGAGAAAACTGTTCGCCGAATGACCGAGAAGGTTGTGGGTTCAGGAGTATATCAGTCGACAGCAGAATTGAAGCCATGTGAGTACTTCTTTGCACTTAGTCCGGATTCTGATTATCCATGCTACATGAAAGCTGAGAATGGAGATAATTCTTTGCAATATGTGGCAGAAGCAGGGAATGGTGAGATGTTTGAAAACACAAAAAGCGGTACCTATACAATAGTTGTGGACTTAAATCGTTTGGATGTGAATATCGTTAGTATTTACCCTTTACCGCAAGGTGGGATTTGGATTGTTGGCGATGCCAGTACCATCGGATGGGATTGGGGTAAAATGAAAAAGGAAGGTGCATTTGTGAATAATGATCCACGCCATCCAGAACGTTGGACGTATACAGGTAACTTTTATGGCGGTAAAGAGTTTAAGTTGGCGTTGGAGCCGAATGGAGCAGATTTTGCAGGAAAATTCTTTTTTGCTCCTTCACAAGGAGCAAATCCGGGCGTAGAACATGAACTCGGAGAAGCAAGGTATCAGGATAATGGCGGTGACTTGAAATGGATTGTTGCTGCTGATGGTAAATACATTTTGACAGTAGACCTTAATGAGATGAAGATATATTTGGAGCCGACTGAATAATCTCCATAAGAAGTAAATTAAAATATGAAAATCATGAAAAAACTGTTTATAATACTATATCTGCTTACTAATATATTTGTATTGGGAGCATGTGGAGATGTGGAAAGTGAGGGTGACCCACAACCACGTGTACCGAGAGTAGAAGTGGAATCTGATGATTATTATGTACAGATTACACAGGAAAATATGGATGGGGTTGCTTTTGTCTACCGTTGGCTGGATATAGAAACAGCATCGAAGTATGTTATGACTTTAGGACTGCAGGTAGATGGAGAAATAACTGAAACAATGGGTGTGGAAGATAAAAGCATACTTACTTATAACGGAGTACGCGAACAGCTTTTTACCAATCAACAGATAATGGAATATATGAAAGCTTTTGGAGTGGACGAAAAAGAAGCACAGTTTAGCATTACATTGGAAGCGTTTCAGTCGGATGGTATGCCAATTACTTCAGAAACGGACAAAGAATCAAAGACTTCCATAATCCATATTGTATTGGGACCTGGTGTTGAATTGAATTCGAGTATGGAATAGATTAGTAAAATTAATAAAAAACTGAGAACTTATGTTATACTTACAACATACAATTACGCTTGGAATATTTTCCCTGCTTACATGGGGGTGTGGTAACAGCGATAAACAGAAAGGTGAAGCAGAACAAGCTCCATTGGCAGACAAAGTGTGGTATTCAAATCCTGTCATCGATTCCGATAATCCGGATCCGACAGTGATAAAAGCGGAAGACGGATATTTCTATTTGTATGCTACCGGAGGAAATACATGGATACACAAATCCAAAGACTTGGTTCACTGGACTTATGTGGGCGGTGCTTACGAGGATGATAAGAAACCGTCATGGGAACCGGAAGCAGGTATTTGGGCACCGGATATCAATTATATCAATGGAAAATATGTGATGTATTACTCCTTGTCCAAGTGGGGAGGTGGAGCAACTTGTGGTATTGGTGTTTCTGTTTCGGACAAGCCGGAAGGACCGTTTACCGATCAAGGCAAATTATTCCGTAGCAATGAGATCGATGTTCATAATAGTATCGACCCTTTCTATATTGAAGATAATGGTAAAAAATATCTTTTCTGGGGAAGCTGGTATGGTATTTGGGGTATTGAATTGACTGAAGACGGTCTTGGACTGAAAGGAGGTATTGAAAATGCAAAAGCGACAAAAATACAGGTCGCTGCCAATACTGGAGGTACCAATGCTTATGAAGGATCATATATCTTGAAAAGAGGTAAATACTATTATTTGTTCTGCTCTACAGGTACTTGCTGTGACGGTGCAAATAGTACATACCAGACAGTTGTATGTCGTTCCACCGAGCTTTTTGGTCCTTATTTGAATAAATCAGGTGACAACATGAATGATAATAAACATGAGGTACTGATACACAGAAATGATGCGTTTCTGGGGACAGGGCACAATGCTGAAATAGTGCAGGATGATGAAGGTAAAGATTGGATTATCTATCATGCTTACCGGACTGCCGATCCATCTTTAGGTCGTGTAGTATTGCTTGATAGAGTTTATTGGGATGACGATGATTGGCCGTATCTCGTAGGGGACGGACCGGTTGTGAAGGCGGAAGCTCCGACTTTCAAGAAGAGTAAGTAGTTGACATTGGGTGGTTGTAGCTATGATAACTGCAACGACCCTATTTTATTCTCGAATTATAAATTTATTGCTTTTAAATGTTATCATGAAAAGAGGATTATTGCTTTTACTCTGTGTCATGCAGAGTTTTATATTTGTATTGCATGCGCAAAACACACAGCGAAATATTGCTTATACAGATGGCAATGTAAGATTTACAGTCATTTCTGATGGAGCAATCCGTCTGGAATATGCACCGGATGGGAAATTCGTAGACGATAGATCTCACATCGTTGTGAATCGTAACTATCCCCAGGTAGATTACAAGCTAAAAACAAGAGGAGGATGGGTTGAAATAACGACTTCCAAAATGAAGATGCGTTATAAGAAAAAGAGTGGACAGTTTACAGATAAGAACTTGGTTATCACTGCCTCTAAAGAAATATTACCTTTTACTTGGAAACCCGGTATGCAACAGAAGGGCAACTTGAAAGGAACCTATCGTACATTGGATGGTATGGATGGTGATACACAGACACAAACATGGGTGGCTGATACAAAGAAAGGTGATAAACTGAAACTGGAAGATGGCCTGTTGGCTACGGACGGTTGGACTCTGATTGATGATTCTCAGGGACTTTTGTTTGATGATAATAAAGATTGGGATTGGGTGAAAGAGCGTCCGGCTAATGGCGGACAGGATTGGTATTTCATGGCATATGGACATGACTATAAAGCTGCCTTGAAAGATTATACCCTCTTTGCGGGAAAAGTACCATTACCTCCCCGGTATGCATTTGGTTATTGGTGGTCACGCTATTGGTTATATTCTGACAGGGAGTTCCGTAATCTGATTGATAATTTCCATACTTATCAGATTCCTTTGGATGTATTGGTGGTAGATATGGACTGGCATTATACAGAACAAGGAAAAGGTGGTTGGACCGGTTGGACATGGAATCGTGATTTATTCCCGAACCCAAAGGAGTTTTTGGGATACTTGAAACAGAATGATGTGAAAATCACCCTTAACTTACATCCGGCGGATGGAGTAGCTTCTTATGAAGAAAAATATTCTGGATTAGCAAAAGATATGGGAGTTGATCCTCAGTCCAAACAGACTATTCCATGGATAAATTCAGATAAGAAGTTTATTAAAAATATGTTTAAGAATGTATTGACGCCAATGGAGAAAGATGGTGTTGATTTTTGGTGGCTGGACTGGCAACAAAGGATATATGATCCGAAGGTGAAGAATTTGAGCAACACTTGGTGGATTAATTATGCTTTCTTTAGTAATATGGAAAAGAACAGGGACACACGTCCGATGCTATATCACCGTTGGGGAGGTTTGGGTAATCATCGCTATCAGGTGGGGTTCTCCGGTGATGCAGTTGTTTCATGGAAATCATTAGATTTTCAGCCTTACTTCAACTCGACAGCTTCCAATGTATTATATGGTTATTGGAGTCATGACCTAGGAGGACATATCGGTGAAAGTATAGATCCGGAAATGTACACTCGTTGGTTGCAATTCGGAGCCTTAAGCCCGATTATGCGTACACATTCTCAAAAAAGTGCCGGTTTGAATAAGGAACCATGGGTATTCAACAAAGAATATTGTGATGTTCTTCGTAAGACAATCCAGCAACGTTATGAGATGGCGCCTTATATTTATACAATGGCTCGTAAAGGTTATGATGAAGGATTATCACTTTGCCGTCCGATGTATTATGATTATCCGGATAATAAGGAAGCATATGAGTTCCGTAATGAATATATGTTTGGAGATGATATTCTGGTTGCTCCTGCCACAGCTCCTGCAAAAGATGGTTATGTACAAGTGCGTGTGTGGCTGCCCGAAGGTGAATGGTATGAGTTGCATACAGGTACCTTACTGAAAGGAGGACAAATAGTGGAACGTCCTTTTGCTATTGACGAATATCCGATTTATGTAAAAGCGGGAGCGGTATTGCCGATGTATACAAGAAAGGTGATGAACCTGAACGGTAATGATGAGGAGGTTGTTGTTACCGTATTCCCTGGTGGAAATGGAATTTCGTCCTTTAATTTTTATGAAGATAATGGAAATGATAAGAACTATGCTTCGGAATATGCTGTGACTAAATTAACATCTTTCAGCCAAGGGCAGGAACGAACGATCGTTATCGGTAAACGTGATGGCCGATATAAAGATATGCCTGAATCTCGTTCATTCAAAGTGAAAGTGCTCTCATCACTTGTACCTCAGTCTGTCACTGTAAATGGTCAACCTGCCAAATATGAATATTTGGGTGAAGAGTTTGCTCTTTCGGTTGATTTGTCTGTTTTGTCGTGTGATCAGGAAAAGGTTATTAAAATAGTTTATCCTACGGAAACAGCTGATATGAACGGCTTGTTGGGAGTATCTAGACGAATAGCTAAATCTATGGAGCAGTTAAAATACCGTGATTCATATATTTGCTTTAAGGAAGAATTTGGTAAAATGGGAAGTCTGAGTGAAGCGGTAATCTATGCACCGGAGAAGATCTCTTCTTTAGTTTCCGATTTTTGGAAAAGTTATACTGACCTCCCGGAGGTTTTGAAGCGTCAGGGTTTGAATGACGAAAATAAAGCTTGGTTTTTGCAATCTATTTGCTGGAGCAAGCAATAGTATGAGAAATGTAATAGTGGGGTGATAAAAGCTCCCACTATTTTTTTATATAAGTAATGAAGGGCAAGCCAGATACTACTGTAGTTGATATTTTCTGATGTTGCTCCATTTTAGAAAGAGTTTGTATTTTTATGACCATTTATACAACTTAGAGAAAAGCACACAACATAAGCTAAAATAGTAAAAGTGCTCCAAAACATACTTGGATAGCTGTTTTATAGGTTTTTGACCTGTTTTTGTCATTTATTGAACCGTTATTTTTATTCTATTAATAGGATAGCGTTTTATTTTGCATTTCGTTAATAGTGCACATTGGAATAATGCATAGTTATTTTTTCTTTTGATTTTTATATTTATTGTTTAACGAATAATTTAATACAATGAAAAGCCTTTTTAAAACAAAAAAAGGAGGGAAACAGGTTAGGTTTGTATTGTTTTCCTTGATTTGCTTGGGTGGATTGGGTAGTTGCATGGACAAAAATGTGGAAGTAAATCTTCCGTCTTATGTAGCTTCTGATCCTAATGTTGAAGTTGTTTTTATTGACTATTCTCCTTTGGAAGGTGCTGTACGCACGAACATGTTTATCAATGGTAGTAATTTTGGGACTGATCCCTCACTGATACGAGTGGTTGTCGGTGGTAAGGAAGCGAAGGTTGTTAGCTCTTCCGGTACACAGATTTATTGTATTGTTCCTTCCCGTGCGGATGGAGGGTCTGTGCAGGTGGATATATTGAATAAAGATAAAAGTTTGAATGCTACCTATACATTTGACCAAAAGTTCTCTTATCAGTATAATGTAGTTGTCGGCACGTTGTGCGGTGTAGTAGATAGTGAAGGCAATACTTCTATTACGGATGGTAATTTTGATAAAGCAGGAACTCAAACTCCTCTTGCCATGTACTATGACGAATCATCAGGCGAACGTTGCATTTATTTTTTCGAGAATGAACATAGTTTACGTAAAATTTATCTAGATAAGGATTCCATAGCTACTGTGATTACTAATGGTGCTGCTGGTTGGAGTAGTGCTCCGAGTGGACTTGGCTGGAGTGTGGACAGGGATACTATGTTTGTGAACTGTCCGCAGGGGAATGTAGAACGTGCAGGAGCTTATTACCTACTTCGTAAAGAAAATTTTAAAAACTCTTATCCGGCTTTAAATGGAGATGATTTCAATACATTATTCACGCATCCTATAGATGGTACTATCTTTTTGTGTCGTGGTCGTGATGCTACGCTTCATAAAGCGGTTTGGAATGAGAAAACACAAATGTGGGATCCGAAGCAGATTGCCAAGATGGGACCAAGCGGCTGGTTCCAATGTGTTACTTTTCATCCAAGTGGAAATTTTGCCTATTTAATAGCACGTGACAAGCAATGTGTGATGAAAGCAGAATATAATTGGGCTGGTAAATATCTGGAAACTCCTATTACTTTTGCTGGAGAGTTCGGATCATATGGTTACAAGGACGCATCCCAGAATTCTGCCCGTTTTGATAATCCAATGCAAGGGTGTTTTGTGTTGAACGAAGAATATGTGGCAGAGCAACGTGCGGATATATATGATTTTTATCTTACTGATGCTGCCAATCATTGTATTCGTAAGATCACTCCTGATGGTATTGTTACAACGTTTGCCGGTCGTGGAAGTTATTCGACAGATCAGATCGTGTCAGGATATATTGACGGTGATCCTCGTGAAACAGCACGTTTCAACTATCCTTTAGGACTTTGTTATGAAGAGTCTACAGGTACTTTCTATGTTGGTGACAACGGTAATCACCGTGTTCGTACCATTGCATTACAGTAAATTGATGATTAACACACAATTCTTATTTTATGAGGAAATTTTTATTTATGATATTATTATTGACAACAGGTTACGTCATTGATATGTATGCCCAGAGTCAGACGATAGAGGTAACCGGTATGGTCAGAGATGCCGAAAAGATACCTTTGGCTGGAGTCAATATTTCGGTAAAGAATGTTGCAGGTTTGGGAGTTATCACCAACATTGATGGTGAGTATAAGATTAAAATAGCTCCTTACAGTACGCTGATCTTTTCTTATATAGGATTTGAAACACAAGAAGTCCTGATAAAGGATAATATGAGTAAG
>OBYJ01000760.1_pt1 | contig 13302 bp, 15 predicted proteins | sample 1495481 | NCBI WGS metagenome assembly OBYJ01 (sample SAMEA2580197, study PRJEB22360) | human gut metagenome | biome: human gut; feature: human-associated habitat; material: faeces | place: Denmark | collected 2008/2010
TCGTTACTCCCGACACGCAATAGTATTGTACCATAATTTATTTATGCTATAATATACACATCAGATGAGAAGTACCGGCATGCAAAATGGATTCAGTTCGTTACTTAATCCGTACCGGTAAGCAGGGTGCCTTAATCGGCATCCTTTTTTGTTTTAAATTTAATATAGAATTAGTGCGAAAATTATATCGGAGTTATAATGAAAATAAATATAAGCATGTAAAATAAAACGACACCTCATTAAGAGATGTCGCCGAATTATAAAGTATGAACAATTGAAATTTTCTCCTGAAATTAAGCCACCAAATTAGGGGGCAGTCAGGGGGCAAATTTTATAATAATATAAGCAAATAAGTGACCAAGTTTGACCATAGAATCGCGTTAAGTAACTATTATATAAGCAAAACTCAACATACTTGAATATAGATGAATATCTAAATTGATAATGGGGTAAAAAAGATCGCTCCAAGCCCTTAAATAGCAAGGGTTTCAACGAAAATGCTGTTTTAAAAACGTCAAAAGGGGGATAAAAGGGGGAAATTCTCCCAATAATAAAAGCCTTAGTAGGAGTTACATTGTAACGACCGCTAAGGCTTTTTCTCTGTTTGGTGGCTGATAGAACACGTGGATGATATAATTAAGACGATATGCTGTTTTCTAAAATCACTCTATTTTGTGGAGGGCCTGATTTGCTAAATTATGTGCTCCACGATTTTGACTTTCAGGAATCCACTGGGTAACAACCGTTGGAAAGTGTTGGAGGAGAGGATTTAGTGCTGCTAATTCTTTTTGGTAATGTTTTGTATAATTTTTGCCGATTGCGTCACTTAAGATACGACTATCAGTATAAAATAGGATTGTTTCATTATTGCTAAAGTGATCAATTAAATATTTAAATCCAAAGTGAGCTGCAGCAAATTCGCCATGGTGATTATCCATTTTTTCCTTATCTACTGGAATTGCAAGCTGAATTTGCTTATGATTGGCAATTATTATTATTCCCAAACCAGTAGGGCCCAGGTTTCCTTTTGTTGCAGCATCTGTAAAGATTTTGATCATAAAAACTACCTCTTTTCTGAAAGGATGACATTTATAATTATGGAAGAAGAAACTCGTTATTTTTACCAACCAGACCTTACGGGGACAATTATTAGCTGGTGTTGGACTTTTCTCTTCTTTATTGCCGGTCTCGTAATTTGGCTTGAAATTACTCATTTTCAGTGGCTCAGCGCGCTCTTTTTTGCAGTTTTTGTAATCCTTGCCTTATTAGAATGGCGGCGACGAACCGTAGTAATCACTCCGACTAAAATGGTGTTTAATCGCTTGTTACAAAAACAGTACCTCGTTATCCCCATCTCTGATATTCGTCAGCCAGAGTTTACCAAGCATACGGTGACAATTACTGTGAATGGAGAGGTAATGAGTTTTACCTTTACCACCAAAGCAATTGCACGTTTGAAATTGGCATTGAAACAACAGGGGGTTCAATAATTGTTACTAGGGATCGCTATTGTAATTATTTTAATTTTAACAATTTGTGACCAATTATTAAAATCTTGGGTTGCTTCTTCAATTGTTCTTGGTGGTAGTAAGCAGTTGATTCCTGGTATTATTGAGTTAACTAATTTACGAAATTCAGGGGCTGCTTGGAGCATTTTTGAAGGGCAACAAACTTTTTTTACCATTATAACTATTGTTGCGATTATTGTAATTGGTTACTTTATCTGGCAGTACCGTAAAAATATTCCTATGCTAATTGGCTTATCATTGATTATGGCAGGAACAATTGGCAACTTTATCGATCGGTTAAGACAAGGGTATGTTGTGGACATGTTTGAAACAACATTTATTAATTTTCCAATTTTTAACATTGCGGATATGTGCTTAACAATTGGCGTAATCTGGCTAATAATTTGCATCTTAAAGGAGAAAGACTAACAAATGTCTGAAGAATTAGAATTAACAATTGATGGTGAGATGGTGGGAAGGATTGATAAGCAGCTTGGTCATCACTTTGATCAATTTTCCCGATCACAAATTCAACATTGGATAGAAGATGGTCACGTCCTTGTTAATGGCAAGCAGGTAAAGCCTAAATATAAGTTGCTTGTAGGTGACCACGTCCAAATAATTCCAGAAGAACCACAAAAAATTGATTTAGCACCTGAGGATATTCCTCTTGATATTGTATATGAAGATGATGATGTTATTGTCGTTAATAAACCGCAGGGGATGGTCGTGCATCCAGCACCAGGTCATCCAGATCATACGCTTGTGAATGCTCTTTTATATCATTCACCACTATCAACTATTAACGGAGAATTTCGGCCAGGAATTGTTCATCGGATTGATAAGGATACCTCAGGACTATTGATGGTAGCCAAAAATGATATGGCGCACCGTTCTTTGACAGCTCAATTAAAGGCAAAAACTAATAAACGAGAATATGTTGCGCTTGTGCATGGAGTTATAAAAGAAGATAAAGGAACAATTGATGCTCCATTGGGTCGCTCATTAAAAGACCGTAAGAAACAGGCAGTTGTAGTTGATGGACGTCATGCGGTAACCCATTTTAATGTGTTAGAACGGTTTAAGAATTATACCTTAGTTGCTTGTCAGCTAGAAACGGGACGAACCCATCAGATTCGCGTTCATATGAAATATATTGGTCATCCACTGGCAGGAGATCCGTTGTATGGGCCTCGAAAAACACTCGCTGGCAATGGCCAATATTTACATGCTCGTTTGTTGGGCTTTAAACACCCCCGAACAGGTAAAGAAATGGTTTTTACGGCTCCATTACCAGCTTATTTTGTAAAAATGCTTGAACATTTACGCAAGACCGACCAATAAAATTATTGTGTTTAATTTGGAGAACGTTCATAATAATATTGATCAATTATTAACAAAGTTTTAGGAGAGTGGGACAGTGACAGCACGATACCTAATATTTGAAGATGGCTCAATTTTCGCTGGCGAAGGTTTTGGTTCACCAGCTGTTACTTTTGGTGAGGTTGTTTTTAATACCAGTATGACTGGTTATCAAGAAATCATCACTAATCAGGTTTACAATAACCAAATTGTCGTTTTTACCCAGCCAAATATTGGGAGTTACGGCATTCAACGTAATATTTATGAATCCATTGTACCGACAATTAAAGGAATTATTGTTCGTTCCCTTGCTGATGCTGGAACTAATGATAACGGACGCCAATTGACTCTTGATAAATACCTTCAACAAATGAACATTCCGGGAATCACTAATATTGATACACGGGCAGTAGTTCATAAATTAAGAAAAGCTGGAAAACCATTAAAAGGAAGCATTGTTCCAGTTCCGGATGATCACGCTTTTGACCAGCTTCATGCGACTGTTTTAACGAACCAGCAAGTTGCTCAAGTCTCTACTCCTAAACCATATCCTAATCCCGGAATTGGGCTAAGCGTTGTTGTGATTGACTTTGGATTAAAGAATGGAATATTGCGGGAATTGAGTCGACGAAAATGTAATATTACTGTCTTACCATATACTGCAACGGCTGAAGAAATATTACGATTAGATCCTGATGGGGTTGTACTTTCAAGCGGTCCAGGGAATCCCAATAATGTTCGTAAGTCAGTCCTGGAAATGATTCGTACTGTCCAAACTAAAGTACCAATGTTTGCTATTGGATTGGGCCATGAATTATTTGGAATCGCCAATGGGGCGGATGTCCAGCAAATTCCAGTTGAACACCATGGCATGAACCATCCAATTCATGAAATCATTACTGACCACATTGTTTATGCAACCCAGGCAGAAGGCTATCTGATTAATCGTAATTCAGTTGACCGCTCCCAGCTTTTTATTACGTATGTTGATATGCTTGATAATAGTGTTCAAGGGCTTCGTCATCGTCGTTATCCGGCGTTTTCAGTTCAATTCTTCCCTGATGGTGCACCGGGCCCTGATGAAACTGATGGCTTATTTGATGAATTCGTCGATACAATGAATAGGAGGGGGGATCGTCATTGATGGAAAAGTTGAAATCTGTATTAATTATTGGAGCGGGAGCCAACGATGTTCAGCATGGAGATGAGCTCGACTCTGCTATTTACCAGGTCTCACGCGTTTTTAAACAAATGAAGATAAAGACTATCTTGGCAGACGATAACCCATTTTCGGTAAGCTTAGAAAACGTTGATCACGGTTGCATTGTCCCATTAAAAGTCGAGAGCCTAGTAGATATTATTAATAAGTTTCATCCAGATGCAATCTTGCCTACTTTAGGTAATCGTCGAGCTTTTGAGCTTACCCAAGAATTGCTAGAAAAAGGAATTATTCGTAAAGAAAATATTCAACTGCTAGGGGTTCCTGAAGCAACTATTCGTCAAATTAATAGTGCTGTTTTGCTTGAACGAACGCTTCGACAAATGGAAGCACCAGTTAAGAAAATCGTAACGGTTAATAATTATCAGGATGCTTTGGATGAGGCAACTAAACTAGGGTATCCAGTTATTATCAGGTCAGTATTACCTAAGAGTAGCAGTACGCGTAAAATTGTGCATGATCGAAGTGAATTGGCAGATGCAGTAAAGGTTTGCTTGAGCCAGTCGCGGGCAGAACAAGTAGTAGTTCAGCAAAGTCTTGCCGGCTATAAGGAAATTGAAGTCGTCGTTCAACGTGATAGTTCTGGAACAATGATGATGTTGTCAATGATTGAGGATATGGACCCAATCGGTATCCATGCTGGTGATTCAATTGCCTTCAATCCTGTCCAGACACTTCGCGATCGACAGATTCAGGATATTCGAGATACGGCTTTTGCTATTACCCGCAAATTAAGAATTGTCGGCACGAACCATATTCAGTTTGCCCTTGATACAAACAGTGATCGTTTTTATGTCATTAAGAGCAGTCCATACTTTGATCGAATTACAGCGTTTGTATCGCAGTCGACTGGTTATCCAATTGCCCAAGTAACAGCACAATTATATGCAGGAAAGCATCTGCGGGACATTGATCTTGGTGAAAATTATGTTCATCATGCGGCTCTTATCGAACCAACAATGGATCATATTGCTGCACGGGTTCCAATATGGGGATTCAACGATTTACCAAAAGCTAGTCGTTTACTTGGAACAGAAAAGCGGTCGGTGGGGACGGTTTTTGGTATCGGCCGAAGTACTATTGAAGCACTTTTTAAAGCTATTGAATCCCGTTATCACGAGCCAGCTGACTTTCATCTTGCCGCTCAAAAGCAATTGACTGATGACCAATTAATCGCCAAAATTGTCCACCCCGAAGCAGGCCGACTTTTTGTATTAATTGAAGCAATGCAGAGAGGGTACTCAGTTAATGAATTAGCAGAGATGACAAAGATTGATCCGTTTTATTTTGAACAGATTAATAAAATGCGGTTGTTGATTCGTGAAATTGCTGATCATCCAAATAAAGAGCCGGTTTTGCAAAAAGCTAAGAGTTACGGCTTGAGTAACCAGCTTATTGCAAGACTGTGGAATACTACCCCTGAACAAGTTTATCAGATGAGTATAGACCACCAATTATTGACAAAGTATAAAGAAATCGAACCATCAGCTGGGGAGTTTGATCAGCATACTAATAGTTTTTACTCTGCTTACGAAGAAGAAAATGAAATTAGTCGAACTTCTCAACCAAGCGCTCTGGTGATTGGGACAGGGGGCTTACGATTAGGATTAAGTAATTCCGGTGATTACTTTGTTGCTATGATGTTAAAAGAACTTCATAATGAAGGCTTTAATAATGTTGTGGTAAATTCAAACCCTAGTTCCGTCACTTTTGATCCAGAGTTAGCTGAAAAACGTTATGTTGAACCGGCAACAATTGAAAATATCTTGCAAATATTACGGATAGAGCAACCCCAGTATTTGTTTATTCCCACTAGTTATGATAAGTTACTAAAATCGTTGCAGAATTATGATCTGGATGTAAAAATTGTTATAATTCCAGATGAATTGCCAACTACTGCTGCTAGTAGCGATAGGCAACGTTACTCCTTCAATTATGTCTATGATGGCAATTATGCTTATCCATTAGGAACAATGACTGATCTTTTTTCACCAATTGCGTTAAACTATCAATCCACCGCTTTACGCTACCCGGCTGATCTTCCTTCATCAACTTACCAAAATCTTAATGACCAGGCTAGTATTGCTGTATTAAAGATGGAACAGCCAGGGTTATACCAAGTGATTTTTGAAGAGAATGATGGTGAATTTAATTTAATGAAAGTTCAACCATTATCATTACCAGAAGTATCCTTTTTATCAAAAGCACTTCATATTAGCTTACCAGGAATTTTTACTCAATTATTCACTGGTAAATTCGATAAAATGCTGGAGCCCAAACCGGTATCAGGGATTGTTAATTATCGTGCAACTTTCCCATTTAAGGCATTGCGAGTTAAGGGTGGAATCCCTGCCCGTAATCGAGTCATTGGTGCGCAGATGCAATTTTTAGGAGAATAATTTAGAGATATAAAGGGAGCGAGACAGAAGTCACTTGTGACTTCGTTTTCGAGCCCCCGCAAGCAACAATAGGCCTCTAACGTTCGGTTTTGCCGGACGTTAGAGGCCATTGTTGTACTGCGTATTTGCTTTTTATGAAAGTAACTTAACTTATGTCACAGTCCCTTTTTAGTTAGAAAGTTTATGCGGTGTTACATAAAGTGTTTTCTGACCTGTAAAAATAACAAAGCCAGGTTTAGCTCCGTTTGGCTTATGAAGTCGCTTGACAGGAAGATAATCAACGGGCACATTATCTGAATCGCGACCTTTAGAGAAGTATGCTGCTAACTGTGCGGCTTCTAGAATCGTATCTTCAGATGGGTTTGTTGAGCGGATTACCACGTGGGAACCTGGGATATCTTTAACATGTAACCAAATTTCATTTTTATTAGCAATTTTAAAGCTAAGACGGTCATTTTGCAGGTTGTTTTTACCTACTAAAACCGTAGTGCCATCACTAGTATGGAATTCTTCTGGAGCACTTACCTTAACTTTTCGTTGCTTTTTCCCGCTTTTCTTCTTTTTAATATAACCCTGTTCTTGCAGTTCCAGTTTGATCTCTTGAATATCAGCGGGAGCAGCTAATTTAATCTGGTTTTCAATGTTTTCAAAGTATTTGATTTCATCATTTGTCAGTTTTAGCTGTTCCTTTACATACTCAACAGAGGTTTTGAGCTTATTATACTTAGTAAAGTACTTTTGGGCGTTGCGCGATGGTGATAATTCTGGAGCAAGCTTGATTTTTAGTGGCTTATTATCATCATAAAAGTTAGGAAGTTCGATTTCTTTCATTCCTGGAGTTAATTTACTAAGATAGGTAGTAAGGATCTCACCACAAATTCGGTACTGATCTGCAGTTGCTGCATCTTGTAATTGTTGTTGCAGTTTTTTTACTTTTCGCCGATCTTTTTTTAGCTCATTCTTCAATACCTTTAACACTTGCCCAGCTAATTCTTTGGAACGATCTTGCTCTGCTTTATTAGCATAGAAGGCATCGAGAAGGGCAGAGAGGGAGTCGAAATGTTGCAACTCACCATCAATATTTAATGGAGGGAACACAGCAAATTGAGTTTTTCCATTAGAGTGGGTGATTAATACTGGCTCTGGATTTTCAAAGTGCTTAAGAAAGTGCTGATAGGTAGCTGGTAAATTATCACTTTGCAGTAATTCTGCAGCTAATTCCCGTGCGGAGTCTTTGCCAAATCCTTGATAATGCTCCTGTAACTGATGACTTAATTCTACTGTGTCATCGGTTTGTCTTACAAGATCAGAGTAGACCTGGTTTGGCAAGTAAGGGTTAACTTTATCTTGCTTTGGTGGCATGACAAAGGTAGCACCAGGTAATAACAGGCGAACCCGATTTTGATCTGAGCCAACATGCTTAATGGTGTCAATGATTTTACCCGTCTTGAGATTAACGAGTGAAATATTACTATGCCGGGCCATAATCTCACTCACAAGAACTAATTGTTGACTATCTCCTAATTCATCACGAGTGTCAAAGGTAATTTTGATAATTCGATCATTATCAACTTGTTCAATTTTATTGACGATTGCACCTTCAAGGTATTTCCGCATTGTCATTGTAAAATTAGTTGGAACCGCCGGATTTTTGTATGGGATCTCAGTAATTTGGATTCGTGGGTATGTTGGATTAGCAGAAATGAGTAATGGGTAGTTGTGCCGGTGAGCACGGATCGTAATGATTAATTCTGCAGGGTAAGGTTGACTAACTTTGGCTACCCGACCAGTAGTTAATTTTTGATCTAGCTCATGGACAATTGCATGAGTAAACAAGCCGTCAAAAGACATTAGTGTAGCCTCCTAAATATTATAATTACAAACGAAAATAGCACTATTAATTATACAGTTTTACATCATTAATGAAAAGTAATGTTACTTTAGTGGACATATTTTTAGTTGGTTTAGGGCCGTCAATGTGGTATGCTTTTTGTATTATGTGGGTGAAATCCGCGTAAAAACGCAATTATTTTTAATTATACAAATTTAGAACATGGAGTTGATAAGATGAAAATTGCTGTTGTTACTGACAGCACTGCCTACCTTTCTCCTGAAGAGGCGGCGGCTAATAATATTCATGTTGTCCCAATCCCAGTGACATTGGATGGTCAAACATACCGTGAAGGTGTTGATATTTCCACCAGTGATTTTTATGAAAAGATGGCAAATTCAAGCTCTTTTCCAACGACTTCCCAAACGCCAATCGGCCAATTGATGGAAGTCTACCAAGGATTAGCTGATGATGGGTATGATGCTGTGATTAGCATTCATTTAACACGGGCTATTACAGGATATTTGGATACTGTTGAACAACTTGCTGAACAGATGAAAGATACAATCAAGATCGTGCCAATCGATTCCCACTTAACAGTTAAAATGATGGGATACTTAGCCTTAGAAGCAGCTAAATTAGCTAGTGAAGGCGATGATTTAGATGACATTGTTAAAAAGGTAAAAGAATATCGTGACACCTTTAATAATGTATTTGTGGTAGATGACTTGCAAAACCTTGTTCGTGGTGGTCGTTTATCAAACGCCTCTGCATTTGTAGGCTCAATTTTAAAAATCAAACCCCTCTTGACTATGCATACTCCAACGTATGCCATTGAAGCGTTTGAAAAGGTGCGGTCAATGAAAAAGGCTAAACTTCGCTGTGAGCAAATCTTTGACGAGGATATTGCCAAACTTGACTATCCAGTTAAAGCAATGGTTATTCATGCCAATGTTCCAGAGGAAGGTCAAAAGTGGCTTGATAAACTTCAAGCGGATCATCCTGATATTTCATTTGAGTTAAGTTACTTTGGTCCAGTAATTGGCTCCCACTTAGGACAAGGGGCCTTGGCCTTAGCATGGATGCAAGACACAGCAAAGAAGCCGTTAGCATGAAAAAACAAACTTTAATTAAAACCCTTTTGGCAATTGCTGCGGGTATTTTGATGATATTAATATCATTTACTGGCTTTCAAACCATTTTACCGACCGGCGAGGCGTTTATGCCTTTAGCTGGCGTGATTGCAGTGGGGATAGCAGTTGCATTAGGAATTAATATTGCATTTATCGTGACGCTGGTTAGTGCCATAATCATGATTGTCTTAGGAACTGCCGACTGGGTAATATTAGTCGATTTTATTGTTATTTTGATTGTGGTTGGCTTGATTTTACGCAAACAGGTTCCATTATCTATTGATCTCAATCATTCACAATTATTATGGCTTGCTATTTTTACCGGCTTAGTTCAATTATTCTTTATCTCAATCTTTTATGGTCTAATTGGATTAGTCCTAACGGGGACGCCAACAGGTGGATTAACATTTGTTCAACTAATTATTCCTAACGCATTACTGACAGGATTATTGTATGGCTTCCTAGTAGCACCGATCTCATTGATTTGTCGGTGGGTAGCGCGAAAAGCATTGCATATTGATAATAATCATCATAATGATTCAGGTAACTCTGCAGGCGATAAGCAGGGCGGTTCGATTATTGTCGACTTAAGAAGTGCTAAAAATAAAAAAGATGATAAGTAAGCAAAATGCCATGGAAAAAACATTCGTGTTTCTTCCATGGCATTTACTATTTCCATAAACAATTTACATCTTTGCGTCCCATTCGGCATGAAACTCGTCAAGAAAATCGAGCATTACTTGTTGACGGTGATTTGCAATTTTCTTGGCAGTTTCAGTGTTCATCATGTCTTTTAGGTGTAAGAGCTTTTCATCAAAGTGATTAATGATAGTTTCATTTGCTAAATTACGATATTCTTCCCGGGACATATTATGACGAGGCTTAATAGCTGGATCGTATATTTTTTCATGATGACCACCTCCATAATAGATTGCTCGGGTAATACCAATTGTGCCGATTGCATCTAACCAGTCGGCATCACGTACTATTTGTCCAATGATGGAGAGTTTGACTTCCTCTTTATCTAATGTATGAGCAAAAGAAATATTATTGATGACATCCATAATTATTTTGACTTGTTCATCACTAAAGTCATTTTGCTTTAAGTAATCAACTAATTCTTGTTTAGCTGCCTCAACGTTATCAACTAATTTCTCATCAATTGTATCGTGAAGGTAGGCCGCCACAATCGGCAAAAATGGGTCAACTTTTTCGCCCATAGCTAACCGTTTACTCATTTTTACTACGCGGTTAATATGGTCCATCCCATGACCAGTCTTGTCCTGACCTAATTTTTGAATGGTGTACTCTTTAATGGCAGTTAATTGTTCTGCTTGTTTCATCATAAAACCTCTATTCTTGATTGGTTCTCTAATTATTAAATACTGAATCGCAATTCACGTCAACGTTTTGTAAAATAAGATGTGAGGAGTGGAATGAAATGAACTTATTATTTTCAATTAACGACAAGTTTGTTACGCAATTAGCAACCGTTTTATTATCAATTAAACTAAATACGCAAGCACAAGAATTTAACGTATATGTCTTACAAAAGGACAAATTGAAACGAACTGATGACTTGGAAAGAGTTTGTAAGCAATTAGGAATGAACTATTTTCCGATCAAAGTTAATGATCAATTATTTAACAAAGCACCAGTTACAGACCGCTACCCGACAACAATTTATTATCGTTTACTAGCACACCGTCTTTTACCTCAAGATTTGCATAAGATTTTGTATTTAGATGCTGATGTATTGTGTATTAATGATCTTTCAAGTCTGTATGAGACTTCATTAGATGGATACCTATATGCTTCTGCCATCCATACAAACCTGACGAATACGACAGAGGTTATTAATAAGATTCGTCTGCAAAACTTTGATGCTGACGGGTACTATAATTCTGGTGTTCTCTTGATGAACCTTGATACTATCCGTAAAAAAGTAAAGGATACGGACATTTTTAACTACATCCGTACCCATACACTTCTCCTACCTGATCAAGACGTCTTGAATGCCTTATATGGACGCTATATTAAGTCTGTCCCTGATCAGTTATATAATTTTGATACTCGTAAAGGCGGTATTTACGAAACGATTTCCTTTGGTGAATGGACAACCGATTGGGTAATGCGTAATACTGTGATTCTCCATTATTGCGGGCGTGACAAGCCATGGCTACCAACTAAAAATAGTGGCCGTTACACTGCTTTATACAAAAACTACTTTCAAATGACTAATAAACTTATTAGTGCAGCACTATTACTTTCCCCAGAAGAAGTTAATTAAGATTTTATTGACTTGGGGATTGTGATGAAGTAATTCATGTTTAGCATTTGGTCCGGTAATCTTAACTTCGCGGTATGAACGTGCGCGGTTATTAATAAGGTACTTGAGCGAAAGACAGGAAGCGTTTGAAACTTGGCTATCATTGCCATCTTTTAAGTCACCATAAATATTCAATAATTTAATTTGTCGTGGGTAACGGTGACGTAACGGGAGTAGCTTTTGATAGGAATCATTCATTGCGGAAGGTTTTCCCGTCTTTTTATTCACTGTTAGATTAGCAGGCTCATTCCAGCCGATTGCACCATCAAAAGTTCCAGCCATCGCAACTTGTTTTTGAATTTGCGGAAGGTTATGGTTACCGGCATTAGCAAGGAGAAAATACATAACTGCCATGTTTCCCATGGAGTGCGCTTCAATATTTACCTTTTTAAAATGATATTTAGCTTGCAGTTCTTCAAGAACGTTCTTAACCCATTGACCTTGTAATTCATAATTTGTGCTATGGTTGTCATTGAAATTGACCATCACGAGCGGATTGACAGCGTTATGAGGGATATCTCCTTTAAGAGTAACGGTTCCATCGCCAGCAACATCTGCGGTGATAACTGTTTTTGACACGCCTGCTTTCACAAATCCGTTTACCATATATTCTTCTGCATGAGCACCGCTTCCGTAACCATGGAAAAAGAGAGTGGGGGTAGTAGAGTGAATATATTTATTGGAAAGGTCTGCGTGAATTGGCTTTGCTGCTAGTCCATAAATAATTGTTAGAAAAAGTGCAGTAAATATTGTTAAAGTAAATTTAATAAATTTGGTCATATAAAAACCTTCTTTTTCTTTTTAGTGCTATCATAGCATATTGAAGGGGTAACTTTTAATAGTTAACAGTTGTATTTAAAACGTAAAGTATGTTACAGTATTAGGGTTGTTTAACGAATAACACATCTAATTAATGTAATGAGAAGGGAAGGTAATACGATGCAAATCAAACAAGCCAAAATGGATGATTTAAATCAAATTATGGAAATTCTGCGAGATGGTCGAAACCAATTAGCCGAACAAGGGATCGATCAATGGCAAGGAGATTACCCGAACGAAGAACATATCAAAGAAGATATTGAAAAAGGATTTGCATACCTTGTACAATCACAAGATGATGAAACTGTTGGTGCATTATCAATTGTTGAAGCACCAGATCACTCATATGATGAACTTAACGGTGATTGGTTAATTGACACTGATCGTTATGTTGTTATTCACCGTGTGGCAATTCACTCTAATCATGCTGGAAAAGGATATGCCTCAGCATTATTCACTAGTGTAATTGATTACATTAAGAATAATCGGAAGGATATTAAGACTATTCGGATCGATACTCATGAAGACAACAAGATCATGCAACATTTGATCGACAAAAATGGCTTTACTAAAGTTGGTGAACTTCACGGGGTTTACCGTCCAGAAGAAAATTCATATGTTTACGCCTTATTAACAGGTAATTAAACAATCGAGTAGGAGATAATTGATTAGTTCAATTATCGACCTCTCACACCACCGTAC
>OBYJ01000768.1_pt1 | contig 13097 bp, 5 predicted proteins | sample 1495481 | NCBI WGS metagenome assembly OBYJ01 (sample SAMEA2580197, study PRJEB22360) | human gut metagenome | biome: human gut; feature: human-associated habitat; material: faeces | place: Denmark | collected 2008/2010
TGAAACGGTAACGGCAACGGATACGGTGAAGGTACGGGTAGCGGAAGCGGAACGGGAGAAGCTCCGCGAGCACCTTTCGACTACGAAGGATTTAGGGCGGCTGTAGAAGCGAACAAATCCTATCCGCCTATGCTTATGAAACGGAATATTGAAGGAACGGCGACTATCGGTGCCACTATTTTACCGGACGGTACCGTAACGGATGTAGTTGTTCTCGGTGCGAGCGACGGTCAGTTCGGATCGGCGGCGGCTGCAAGAGCTGTCGGACATTACCCGAACCCGACAGGAGAAACGGTAGAAACACAGACAACCGTACGATTTGAAATTACGGACGGAGAATAATAAAAAAGGATGTAACATGAGGTTACATCCTTTTTTGTTAAGGAGGATATTATGAATACGCTAATAGTATATGATAGAGAAAAGAATCACGGTCCGGCAGTAATAATCGGCTCTATAGTATCAATGAGTGCCTACGCCGGATTGAAGGACGAAATAAATGATAAGGCATACGGACGACTTATTGTGGTAGCGGATAAAGACAATTTTAAGGAAACGGCCAAAATCAGGAATCGATTTGCAGGAAAAAATATTGTCTTATGTCCGGTGCAAACGGAAGCGGATGAGGGAACAAACGTTGAAATCCGTGCGGATGAACGAGTTATGCCGTTAAAAAAAGAGTCGCTTACAGATGATGCTGTAGCCGTAGGGGAGCGCTTGGCTGATGAGGCGGATGCGACTAAAATGCCGCCTCGCGAAGAACGGTTTTGCGAAGTTGTCGGCCAATTTTTGCGGACTCATGATACGGGAGTCTTGGCCACGGGAGAAGAGAATAAGATGCGTGCGACACCTATTGAATATGTCATATATGACGGTGCCTTTTATTGTTTCAGTGAAGGCGGGCACAAATTTTCATATATGTGGAAAAATAAGAGGGCATCATTTGCCGTCAATGATCCTTTTAAGGGATTGCCTACCTTAGCCGGTGTACAGGCCACCGGACGAGTCGGGATTTTGTTGCCGGGACAGGAAGTTTACGAGAAAGTGTGTGCCCTTAAGGGAATTTCGGCACAGACAATTGAAAAGATGCCCGTTGTCTTACATCTCATAGAACTCCGCCCCGATCAATTGACCTTCCTGTGGGGACCTTTCATAAAGGAAGGCCTTCCCGTAAAACAAATATATGTCGGCGATATGAAAAAAATATTGAAATAAATACCTTAACGGAACTTAATTTGTCCAAATGGAGTTGAAATGAAAATCATTACCCTGTAATCTAAAGGTACAAGCCGAGTCCCCGATCGGCATATACTTATAGACGACTGTGTGATACTACACCTTCCGCAGCCTGTCTACAAGGACAAAAAGCCCTTGCCGACAATAAATCGGCAAGGGCTTTTTGTTTGAAGACCGTAAACGTACGGTATCATTAGGGTCTAGCATAGATAACACGATAATGTTACAGAAATATTGATATAATCGATGTCTGTTCGGATTATTTTTGGTACGAACGGAGTAGAATCGTCAAGAGTTTAGATGATAAAATTAAGAAAAATTATCATGACATAAATATAAAGAAAAGAGGATTGCAGTATATGAAAAAGGTAACCGGGCGCACCCGCCGCATACAATCATATATGATGTTATCTTTGGCGATTGCAGCATGGTTGGCTATGCCCGTATATGCAGACGGAAACGGTCGTGTTGTTACTCGAGATATTATCGTACAGGCTACAAGAGCGGAAGAAGAAGCTAAGTATGAAAGCCAGCAGACGTCGATTATAACAAGCAAAGAAATTGAAAAAAAGCAGGCAAAGTCTGTTGAAGATGTCATCTTCCAAGAAACGGGAGTTTCGCGAACGGTTGACGCTATGGGGCGTGTGGGTGTTTCCATTCGCGGTGCCGAACCTCGACATACGCTCATCCTGGTAGACGGGCAACGGGTTATGGGTGACTTGGCCAAGTATTACGGGGCCAGTGATGAAGTGACACGGCTGGGGACTGAAAATGTAGACCACATTGAAGTCATTCAAGGGGCTGCCAGTGCTAAATACGGTGCCGATGCCATCGGCGGGGTCATCAATGTAGTGACCAAAAAGGCGAAAAAGAAGCCGACGATTCAGATTAATGCCGAAGGTCGGCGAGTTCGCGGAGAGGGTGACATATTCCCGTACCAAAATGTTTTCTTTCGTGCCGATTCGGGAGAAATGGGTAAATTACGACTCGGCCTTTACGGAAGTAAACGAGATATTATGCCGGTTTATGCTGCACGAGGACGATCCAGCTCGGCTATGCAGACCAAGGTTACCAACTTCGAGAAGAACTCCCTCCGCTTTTACGGAACGGCTTCCGATACAGGTCTTACGGGAACTTATAAACTCGATGACAAAAACTCTCTCGATTTTCGTGCCGACAGATACAATGAAAACCTCGACCGTTACATGAAACACAGTGACAGCATGATGGAACCGCAGCAACATTTTAAGCGGAATATGGATAGAGATACGTACGGTTTTACATGGACGGGAAATAACGGCGGCAAAACCAATTGGTCCGTTGACGCCAATTACTCGCGCACGAGAGAAGATGACGTTACGGTCAGCAGCTATTACGGCAAGTCGTCCTATGAAGGGAAGAACCAGCTTGAGTATGTAGATGACGTGGATCATCGACAGTTGAGCATATCGGCCAATGCGTCGACACAGGTCAACGATAAGCATCTTCTTTCCTATGGCTTCGGCTTTTCGAAAGAAGACGGATCGGGAAGTCGCTTGAAGAGTGCTCCACATGTAACCTTGAAGCGTATTGATCCGTGGGATTATGATAAGAGCCTCTTCGTCATCTCCAAAGAAAGTCCTCTCGTTTCGGGTCAAAGCGGGGAAGTAGCTTCTAACGTTCATGCTTATGAAATATTGCGTGACGAAAACGGTATTCCCTATTGGAACAATGCGGCAGAATGGTATAACTATGATCGCAATGACCCGATGAGTCAAAAAGCCGATTTTACGTATACGGACTATAAGCAATACTTCCCTAACGGTGCTTCACTGGTTTCTTATGACAACTTACCGGCGGCTGTTAAGGCAAAGGCCGATGCTTTTGCCGCCAAAATTCTGGCGGAAAATGCATCTAAGTTTGCCCCTTATCCTCCCTTTTACCATAATATGTTGGCTATTGAAAGCTATTACAATTCTCAAGCCAATATCCAGGGCGTTACCTTTAACGGCAAGCGGTTTAAAGAAGCCTTTAAGGATCGCAATAACATGGTCTATGTAGGTAAGGCATCCATTAATAAACAGTACCTGGTCTTGCAGGATATGTGGCAGGTGGACAAAGATACCATTGTTACTCCGTCTTTGCGTCTTGATAAGAGCGACCTATTCGGGGCCCACTTAACAGCTAACCTGGGACTTACTAAAAATATAGGCGGCAATGTACATCGTCGCTTTAAAGCTAATATCGGTACGGGTTACACGGAACCGGGCATGGGTGAACTGTACTATAATTGGGAAATGTACAGCAGCAGTCCGGTGGGCTCCGATACGGCTCGGTTGGGTTGGTACTTTATCGGCAACCCTGATTTAAAGCCGGAAAAGTCTCTTAACTTCGACATCGGATATGAAACGGAAAATGCCAAGACGAATACGCGTTTCAATCTCTTCCATAACCGTATAAAGGACTATATGTCCATTTACTTTACAGGCGCCTTAATGGATTTCCACCCGGAACTTACGACCGAATCCTTATGGGGAGCTTCCAAATTCCTCTATGCCCCTGATATGATTTACAGCTTTAAGAATATCGGCAAGGCTGAAATAACGGGTTTGGAATTTGAAGTAAAGCAGAGATTTAATAAGCACTGGAATGCTAAATTGGGATATACGTGGCTCCATGCAATCAATAAGACAGACCCCAATATGCCGCGGCAGCTCTTGGATAAACCTGTTCACAAAATCGATGTCGGCATCAATTATGAAAATGAAAAAAGCGGTTGGAGCGGAAGTCTTTGGGCCGACTACTATATCAATATGCTGGACAGCAACTCTATTGCCAATAACGGTAATTATATGGAATCTTATATTGCTCCCGACAGTCAGCACTCGGTTATTAACTACCACTTCGCCGAACGGGGAAAGCAGACGTACCAGAAGAAAACCTACGGAATTTGGAATTTAATGGTCCAAAAGAAGTTCAGAAATGATGCCATGATGTATTTCGGCATTGATAATATTTTTGCTCATCGCGATGATGACAGAGCTTTGCAGGACCGCGTGTATCGTTTCGGAGTAAATTTGAAATTCGGTCAGCACTACAAGACCGACGGTGAAAACCGGACCGGAACGGATACGGGCAAGGCGGGTCAGGCGGCTGGAAACAGTGCGACAGCTGTAGGAACGGACGGCAAGAAAGCCGTTACAAGTGAATCTGTGAAGTTATCGAACTTTATACAGGCTCCCTTTGATACGACACGTGAAAAGGGTGTCGATTTCATAGGTGATTACAGAGCTCGTTGGAATGCCCATGACGGATCGGAACGGCCGGCAGCCAGAACCACTTTTGACTCTCGTGTCGGCAGTGCGGAAAAGAACCTGCGAGACAATGATGAACACGGGTTTGAACAACGTATTCGCGTCGGAGTGGACGCGAGAATTGATGATAAGACAAATGTCAAAGCCGTTGCCAGTGCATCCGGCATGACGGGTGTGGATACGTCGTACGATATGTCTGAAAGCAAAGGCTTCAATCATGCTCGCCTTGATACCCTCGATATCACCCGACATGCTGCAAAGTGGGATTACTCGCTCGGTCGTCTGAATGAGCGAATGGGTGTAACCGGTTACTGGTTCGGCAAGGAATACGACGGAGCTCGCGTTGTCAGAACGGATGGAAAATCTCAGTTGCGATTAGGCTTCGGTAGTTTTAAGAACAGTACAGGTATCAGCGATTCCCCGTATACTCATGTTGTGAGAGAAAACTACATGCGTGTACCGACGATTGATGAATTCATCGGTCTTATTTCCAATGACGTGGGTATTAGTTTTAACGGTGAAAAACAGGTTGCAAATGCTCCCGACACGATTAACTTCTATCAACAATTGGAACGCGCCAAGGCAGCCGGAGCATCGACAGAAGAATTGCTGGGCATTATGCGCCATATGTACGATATAGCCAAGGCAACGTACGGTAATTATTTAGATGAAGCCGTACTGTCGGAAGCAAAGTTTGAAATTCGCCAGCCTGACGGAGTGACGGTTACGTATACGGACGATAACGGAAACGAACATACGAAGACCCTAACCTATGCGCCGTCTATGTATTATTCGGGCGCTAAGAAATTTTACATTCCTTATAATGACGGCAGTCCCTTGCAAGGACGAGCCTTCTTCGATAGCTGGTGGGATGCTCATAAGGGCGAAATTGAAAGCAACTACGTAGAAGAAGGGTTTGCGGCTCTTTCGTTTGAAGACGGTATTGAAGCGGAAGATGTAACAGTTGACATGGATGCATTGAAAGAACAAATTTACAGAAACGATTTTGTATCACCGTCGTCAACGGATAGCCTCTTTGCAAGTCAGGGTATGCCCTATGTCATTAATGAATATTTCAGTGCCGTAGCGAAACGAATTCAAGAAACGGATGGCGGCAGTCAGTTGCCGCGTGAAGCCTTTAAGAACACAATCGGCGAAATTATCCCCGCCTTTACGGGCGTTCTCGTAAAAGATGATGTCCCGGCGTTGAAACGAGCGGCTTTCATACAGTATAAACGTGAAATTACTCCGACCGTCGGTATATCCGCTTGGTACTTACGCTCCTTCGGAGACTCGTATAAGACTGACAGGGCGACGGGAACGGTTAACGAAAAGCACGAATTTTCTACATTGGCTAATGTCTTCGGCATAGGCGCAGCTTGGCAAATCGGTAAAGACGTATCACTTTCTTTTGATTACGGGCAGAATCGAACCAAGTTCGGGCGCTTCCTGAACGGTCATACAACATACGAACATGCTTATGCTTCGCCGGTATTCAATATCACCGGCTATCAGGCAGGCGGAACCCCTCATTTCTGGACTGTCCGTTTCGATATGGGCAAGGCCGATACCGAGGTGCCCGGAAGTTGGAATGCCTTTGCGGACTACAAGTATTTTGAACATGGCTCCTTCTTCGGAGGTAACGGAACGGAAGGGGTACCGGATCGTTATATGGACGGTATTCGCAGCTTTACTTTCGGCGCCGGATATGTGCCTCGTAAAGATTTACTTATTGAAGCCTTCTATACCTTTGATGCCAAGGGGACGGGCAAACGAGATACTTTGTACGGGCCGGAAAACTTCCGCCTCGGAAATTATACTCGTATACAGGCAACGTATAAATTCTAGTATTTTTGAAAAGTCGGCACTTCGGTGCCGACTTTTTTTGGTGGGTATATTTCGGATTCTTAGAAAGCGCACTTTGCCGAAACGAGCGATACGATGTAAAAATTTTTGTCGAAACGGATTATTTATGAACTGAACGGAGTAGAAGGAGTATCTATACCCTAGTATCATAAAGATAACGATATTCAAAATACCAAAGAGCATGGAAGGACATCATGTCCGACCGGGGAGGCAATTATGAGGGATCCTTTAAGGCACACGAGACGGTATACGCTATTGCTGTGTGCCTTGATTTCCTGGCTGGCGACGCCCGGATATGAGGCAACTGCCGCAGAGCGAGTAACTACGAGAGATATTATCGTTCAAGCTACGAGAGCCGAAGAAGAAGCTAAGTTTGAGTCTCAACAAAAGACCATAATTACAAAGGCTGAAATTGAGAAGAAACAGGCCAAATCCGTTGAAGACATTGTTTTTAATGAGACGGGGGTCACCCGTACGGTCGACTCTATGGGGCGTGTAGGCGTCTCTATTCGTGGGGCCGAGCCTCGACATACACTGATTCTTGTAGACGGGAAACCCGTTATGGGGGACTTGGCCAAGTATTCCGGTGCCGGGGACGAATTACAACGACTGGGAACGGAAAACGTAGACCATATCGAAATTGTTCAAGGTGCAGCCAGTGCAAAGTATGGGGCCGATGCTATCGGCGGCGTCATTAATGTCATTACGAATAAACCGAGTAAAAAGTCGGGGCTTCGTTTTAATTTGGAAGGACGGCGAGAAAAGGGAGACGGGGATATTTCCCCGTATTCCAACTATTTTTTACGGGCCGATTCGGGACAGGTGGGTAAGTTCCGATTTGACGTATACGGCAGTAAACAAGACATTATGCCCGTCTATGCCAGTCGTGCCAGAAAGAACAGCTTTTTGGCATCTGATGAAGACCATGGTTTTTTAAAAAATTCATTACGGTTTTACGGGACCAATTCGAATGTCGGTGTTTTCGGCATCTATGACATTGATAAGAATCGATCCGTATCCGTTCGCGCAGACCGGTATAAGGAAAATCTGGAGCGGTATGTTAAGAGAAGCAACTCTTACGTAGAGCCGCAGGTTCATTACAAACGCGACTTGGATCGAAACAATATGAACCTGACGTACAAAGCTAAGTCGGGTAAGAGCAATTGGCAGGCGGAACTTACATATGCCCGCGTCAAAGAAAATGACATTACCCTGACGAGTGACTACGGCAACAGTACGTATGAAGGCAAAAATACTCTGAACTATGTGGACAATGTGGATCATCGGCAATGGAGTTTCGACGTGTCGGCAGATACACAGATAAATGATAAGCATCTTTTGTCGTACGGCGCCGGTTATGCCAATGAAGAAGGGGAAGGCAGTCGACTGAAAAATGCTCCGCATACGTATGTGCGCAACATAGATCCGTGGGACTACGATAAGAGCTTGGCTGTTAAACGAGGTATCCCGTCATCTACCGTGTATCGGCACTCCTTTGCTAAAAACAGTGCCGGAGTTGAGCAGTGGGATAAGGAAAAGGAATGGTATAACGGAGATAAAAACGATCCGGCTACCTTGCCGCAGTTTACGTATGAAGAATATTTGCAGTATTTAGATCCCGATTCGGGACAGGATCCGGCGGCGGTCATGGGGCTCGTCGACGGCCCGGTGACGGAAAAAACTTTACAAAAACGAAATCCGGAGGCCTACGAACGGTATAAGCAATTTGCCAGAACCTTATTAGAAAATAATAGGGAGTTTATTGAAGACTATCACAACAATAAAGAAGGTCGACGAGATGAGCACGGCAACTATTATCCGGCTCTGTATGATGCTTACTTGCCCAGTTTTTATTACGGGGCCGTTCCGTCCTTTGACTCGACAAAGTTAAAACTTAACGGAGCTTATTTTAAGGAAGAATATAATAAACGTATCAATCAGGTGACCATGGGTCAGGCAAAAATTAAAAAGCAACATTTTTATTTGCAGGATATGTGGCAACTTAATAAAGATACAATCCTTATGCCGGCCTTGAGATTGGATCACAGTGAACTGTTCGGGTCCAATATGACCTTTAATCTGGGTATGACCCATAACGTAAAGGGTAATACGCATCGTCGGTTTAAGGCCAATATAGGGACGAGCTATACCGAACCGGGCATGGGAGAGCTGTATTATAACTGGGAAATGTACGGGCCTAATATTGTCAATGCCACCATTGGAGGCGGTGAAGCTCGTCTCGGATGGTATTGGGTGGGAAATCCGCGTTTACAGCCTGAAAAAGCGGTAAATTTCGATCTTTCGCTGGAAGGGGAAAGTAAGAACACCTATTCGAAGGTGACCTTATTCCACAACCGTATAAAAGACTATATGTCCATTTACAATACGGGGTATTTAATGGATTTTTACCCTCAATATGATGAAAGTACCCCTTATGGAGCTTCAAAGTTTTCGCATGCTCCCGACCTGATTTACAGCTTCCGAAATATCGGGAAAGCGGAAATTACAGGCCTTGAATGGGAATTAAAACAAACCTTGTCCAAACATTGGAAGGCTCGTTTCGGCTATACGTACCTGCATGCCGTAAATAAGAGCGATAAGGATATGCCGCGTCAGCTTTTGGATAAACCGCAACATAAGATCGATATAGGTATAGATTACAATGATGAAAAGAGCGGTTGGAGCGGCAGCCTATGGGGAGATTATTATATTAACATGTTGGACAGTAACTCCCTTAAGGGTGGCGGTAACTACATGGTATCCTATATCGATCCGACGAATCCGGACAAGTCCGTCATTCATTATAACTTTAACACTACACGCACGGCCGATATGTATCAGCGTAAAACTTTCGGCATGTGGAACTTAATGATTCAGAAGAAAATCAACAAAGATTCAGTTGTGTACTTCGGGATTAACAACCTTTTCAATCATCGTGACGATGATCGAGCTTTTTCGGCACGTGTCTATCGCTTCGGAGCGAACTTCAAAATCGGATCGGATGCGGAATCCAAGAACGGAGCTATACCGAATGATACAATCGTAGAACCTTTGAGTTGGGAAGATTTCCTGTCACGGCCTTTTGATGACGCGGCTGAAAAAGGAGTGGAAGTTTTCGGTGATTACAGAGCCCGTTGGGACAGTCATTTGGGCTCTCAGAGACCGACAGCTCGTGTGACGGCGACCAGCTCCATTGATATCGATGCGGCGCGCAATTTAAGAGATGAAAAGGAGCATGGATTTGAAAACAGAGTACGTTTGGGTGTTAATGCCCGTGTAGACAAGAACACGAATATACGCCTCGTGGGCAGTGCTTCGGGACAAGTCGGAGTAGATACGGGGCATGTTACGGAAGGCTCACAAGGGTTTTCTCATCAGCGTCTTGAAGAAGCCGATTTGACAAACCGTCGCGGCAAATGGGACTTCAGCTTAGGTCGATTACATGAAAGTTTCGGGGTCACCTCTTATTGGTTCGGCAAAGAGTTTGACGGAGGCCGGGCTGTATGGACGGGAGCGAAGTCTCAATTTAAAATCGGCTTCGGTGATTTCAGTCATTCTACGGGTGTTAGTGATTCAGCTTATACCCATGCTGTTTATACGGGTTTCTTAAGACCTCCTACGGTAGATGAATTTGTAGGAACGACGCTTGACTCGGATGGCGGGCGCAAGGAATTGGTAGTAGATAATGCTCCAAATACGGTCAACTTCTATCAGCAATTAAAAGCACTAAGAGATCAGGAAGCTGCCCTGGCAAAGGCTGTAGATGACGCAAAAACGGCGGCGGAGAATTTGGAAAGCGATATTTGGTCGAAGCAGTACCTGGACGGTGAACCGGAAAGTGTTCTTGCCCCCTTACGGCAACAGTTGGCTCAGTTGCAAGCGGCAGTTACAGCTGCTCAGGCTCAGTATGAGGTGCAGACGGCGCCGCTTAGAGAACGGCAGTTTGAAGTTGTACGCAGAATGCGGGATATTGCTATAAAAGCGTACGGATCCGCCATAGCAAAAAAGACTGTCTCCTTGCGTATGCCTGAAATACAGGCGACTTATTCATATCATACAAGAACGTATGATGAAGATGACGGTCAGTGGTATGACGAAGATAACTCATTTAACCAAAATATTGCACCCGGTGTAACAGGACTGAATACAAAGGACCCGCTTTTTGAAATTTCTTTGGCCGATCCGTCGCTCTTTGATGAAAACGGCAAGGTTTATATTGATAAGTGGTATGATGCACATGCGGATCAAATCAAGGAAGCCTATGAAAAACGTGCCAAAGACTTGGGAGATCTTACTTTTACAAATCAGCCGTATACAGTAACTGTCGATACGACTCAGTTGGACGGACTAAAAGAAAAAATCTATAAGCTGAACAGCGTGGAATTGCCTGAATCGGGTACAAGAGGCACCATTTCGGTTAAAGGTAGTGATTACTACCCCAGCTTGTTAGCCGATTGTTTTAATGAAATTGCGAATGTACTGAGACAGACGGACGGTTACAGCACTTTGCCGCGTGAAGAACTGGGCAAGTACACGGGAACCATTATTCCTTCTCAAGGCATTGTGTTACAGCGAGATTATGTACCGCCTATTGATCGAGCCGTGTTTGTACAGGCTAAGCAGGTAGTAGGCGACAAACTTGGACTGACGGCTTGGTACTTGCGGTCTGTCGGCGGAAATTCGTATAAGGCTCATTATGCCGAAGGGCGTGCGACTAAGGAACGGACTTTTACTAATCCGGCTAATATTATAGGCTTAGGTGCCACTTATCGTCTGGGTAAGAAGGCTGCCGTATCTGTTGACTACGGTCAGAACCGGTCCGACTTGGGGAGATACTTGAACGGGCATACGGCTTATGAGCATACGGCGGGAACGTCCGACTTTGAAATTACGGGTCGTCACGACGGCGGTACACCTCATTTCTGGACACTTCGGTTTGACGTGGGCAAAGCGGATATGAAGGTACCCGGAAGTTGGAGCGCCTTTGCGGATTATAAGTATTTTGAACACGGTTCCTTCTTCGGAGGAACCGGAGCAACCGGTGTGCCGGACCGATACTTGGACGGTATTCGCAGCTTTACGCTCGGGACGGCTTACGTACCGACTAAGAACTTCCTGTTGGAAGCCTTTTATACCTTTGATGCTAAAGGGATAAATCGACGCGATACTTTGTACGGGTCGGAAACCTTTACGCTGGGTAACTATACACGTGTACAGGCCACGTATAAATTCTAGTTCCGATTGATGTAAAAAGACGGTCGTCTTCGCAGTATTGCGGAGACAACCGTCTTTTTAGGGATGATGAGAGCGTGGATTGCAGGCGGAAACTACAATTTATTTTAAGAAAAAGTGACATTTTATTAACAAAGAAAACACAAAAATCATCTCCGATTGACCGGTTTAACAAAATGTGATAATTTTTATGTAAAAGAGTTATCAATTTCTCGAGAACTCAACAGAATAAAGGAGTGTCGTTTATGAATGCAAAAAAATCTGTTCGTTTACTTGTCAGCGCTCTCGCCGTCACCTTGTGTACATCTTTTTCGGCGTTAGCCTCGTTTTCACCGGTCCATTCCGTGGTCTTCGGGCCGGAACGCAACAACTACGATGATTCGTTTAAAGATCACGGTAACAAATTTCATATTTCTTATGCTCGCGAAAACGGCGTAGCTCAGATTATTGTTAAACAACACAGTAAGGTTATTTATACGAAAGAAGTACCGTCTCTCGGTCGTTACTATACAATGGAAATACATCAAATTGTAAATAACGATGACGGTCGTAACTTCTATATCGTTCAATCTAAGGATTCGGAATTTGCCTACCTCATGGGTTATGACGAACGCACAAAATCTTGGCAGACATATACGGATGCTCGGAACTATTATTCGCCCGTAGCCGGTGAAGCCGTACATGAAGGGATTACCTTGCATTACGGTGACTTGGGCGTGTATCATTTTAATAATCTAAATGATCAGTACCACTGGTATAAGCTTTTCTGGGATAATAAAGCTCAGTGGTTCGGCTATAAAGAAGGGGCGGAAAATCGTCGTACGACGTATTTCAACAGCTCTTTGGTCTACAACGAACAATATAGACCGATTTACGCACAAGGCGATTATGAAACTTATTTGGATATGAATTCCATATCCACAGATACGGATAAAGACGGCGTTTGGACTTTTACGGCACGGAAACACGAAACCATTATGGAATCGGATATTCTCACCGGTGAAGGCCAAAAAGTGAAGTACCGCGTCGATACGAATAAGAGCAAAGCGTATATTTACGATAAATCGACGAAACAGTGGAATGAACTCACTATGCATTCTACGCCGTCGACGGAACAAATGGCCGACAGTGTTGCTGTTAACTGGGCGTGCCAGCAGCATTTCGGTTACTTCATCGGTGACCTGGGCGGTGCTATGGCAAGATACGCTGCCGATTATAAGGGATAAAAAGTACGGTATGCTTTAGGTTTGGAATTCGGTCGGAGTTTTTTAGCGGCTCCGACCGAATTTTTCTTTTGTAACAGTGATGAAAATCCTTCGTTCTTTACAAATGACCGGTTTATTGCTATACTGAACATGTTTCGTGCGGATGTAATTCAGTGGTAGAATACGAGCTTCCCAAGCTCGGTACGAGGGTTCGATCCCCTTCATACGCTACAAAACAAAGAATCTACACAGCATCCGTCATTCC
>OBYJ01000775.1_pt1 | contig 13001 bp, 12 predicted proteins | sample 1495481 | NCBI WGS metagenome assembly OBYJ01 (sample SAMEA2580197, study PRJEB22360) | human gut metagenome | biome: human gut; feature: human-associated habitat; material: faeces | place: Denmark | collected 2008/2010
CCTCAAAGCCGTCACCACCACTTGACCATCACCCACCACAAACAGCGAATAGCCAAAATAGTATTTACCTCAAATCAGAAGTACCCCAGAGACGCTCAATCAATCCGGGCATGTACCAAATACCAGACCGCTCCGCTGCCTGTGTGATTGGCGAAAGAACCCTTTGATAGCTTGACATCAGCACAAACTCCTGAAAAAGCAAAGCACTGCCGAGTTCAGCAGGAAACATATATGCACCAGCAAATATTGAAGAGTAATATGGTCATTCAGCAACAGGAAAGGACAAAACATATGGAAACAATTGCAACTGTACTTGGCATCATCTCCTCCATGCTCTCAATATTTGCAACAGCTACTTCAATTAAAAACAAAAAAGAAATTAAAAAAATACGCGATTGTTATGAAAATAACGCTCTTACAACAAATGGCAATGGCAATACTCAGATAATGGGTACCAGCAATCAGGTAAATACTCATGCTAAATAGTACACAGTCTGCCACTGGCAATGGAAACATACAGATTAACGGCAATCACGATACAGTTAACTATAGCCAAACAATTAACTGCTATTCTTCAGCAGATATGCGTCTGCATCGCTTGACTCACAGTTATATTCACGAGCTTCTTGATATTGTCAATTCATCGTTTTCTTCCGGAAATAATGAATACTCATTACAAAACCCAGTTCAGATTCATGAAAAACTACGTTTCAATAACGCTCCACGATATAAGTTATATATTGACAATCATGTCGAGAATTACATTCGAGTAGACGAAGTAATGAAGAATTACTCAAATAGCGAGAGTATAGTCATGGCACTTCATGACATGTTCATTGACGTAGCCAATCTTGACGAGAAAGGACATCCCTGCGTAGGCGATGGGGATTCACAACTTAATAGGATCAAAGATTCTATTAAAAATAGAATAATTAATGATCCAAAATTCGATGCAAATAAGTACTATGACGAAGATATAGATCAATTCTGCATTGCCCTTATTGCCTATGGCATTTCAAAATGTAAGATTTTGAAAACACCAGAGGAGTAGTATGCTGATTCTTGACCGCAATAATGAGCCTACTAGCACTGTCTATTATCTTGCAGCATCCATCTATGGCTATCTCAAGACACACAATGGCATAGATGCCTCAAGTTTGTATCAAAAAATTATGATTAATTTTGTAGGTAAGAAAGTAAACTATGATTTCTTTATAATGGCTCTTGATTTCTTGTATTTAATGGATTGCGTAACTGTTGATAAAAAAGGAGACCTACATGTTCATTAAGTCTTTACGCATTTGCAATACAGTGACAGGTGCAATCATGCGGGAAACGTCTTTCCATAAAGGCGTAAACCTTATAGTAGATACAGAATCCTCTAGTCGGCATAATAAAGTTGGTAAAACGACTTTCCTCAAGCTCATCGATGTATTAATGGGGGCAAAGAATAAAAAAGGGATCTATAAGGACCACGAGACCAACACTGAAACAACCGCCTTGCGAGATCTCATCAACGAGAAACGTATTGCCGTCAAAATGACTCTTGTAGAAAATCTTGAATCACCTCATGGCAAAACAGTTGAACTAAAGGTAGACCTGTTCCCAAAAGGACATTATTACATCAATAACGAGCGATTAACTATAACTGAGTATCAGAAAAAATTAAACAATTTCCTTTTCGGAATTAGTAATAATACTCCCACGTTTAGGCAACTTATCAACTCTTTTGTGCGCATCTCTCTAAGAGGCGATAACAGCACTTTTCTTCGTAACCTTACACGAGCAGATTTTGCAACATATCGTTGCGTTTACAATTTTTTGTTTAACATATCCGATCCATTGCTTGATAAGAAACTAAGCCAGCTCAATACCGAATTGAATCATGCGCGCGAATCCTTAAGAGAGTACAAGCGAGTCAATACCATTGACGACATCGAGCAACAACGTCAAATACTTAGTGCCCTAAAAAGCGAATACGCGCGAACGAAAGTTCAGACAGATAATATTCTCAATCCCAACGAATATCAGAATAATAAAGACAAAATAGCTTCAGTCCGGACTGAGTATACAAAGTTAACTGATCAACTTAGTGAAGTGAACTACAGGATAGAACAGATTCAATCAGCTCTTAAGGATGCCCAAACAGAGAAAAATCGCCAAGCCGATCTCAATCTTTCGCGAAGGTTCTTCGATGAAGTTTGCTCAAAAATTCCTGATATCAACAAAACATTTGAAGATATGGTTAGATTCAACAATAAGCTGTGCGACAATAAGATTTCATATTTTAATGATATTAAAACTAATCTCTCAAAAGAAAAAACTCTGATTGAAGCAAAAAGACAGACACTTCTCACGAAGAATAAAAGATATCTCTCCCTCATAGACAAGGAAAACATTGATGAGTATGAACAGCTGTCAGACAATCTCATGCAGTTGAGACAGCGCATCGGCAAGTGCGAAGAAATCATCGATACTCTTGTGCGTTACGAAAATAATCTCACTTCTCTTCAGGAAAATATTGAAAGCTATTCAACTGGCGGCTCTGAACGTAAAAATGGGAACGAAATCTATCAAATTAGAATGGACTCTTTTAATAAGTATTTTACGCCACTTGCTCAGAAAATCAACGAAGAAAATCCAATTTTAGTATATTCACCTGATACTCATAAGTTTCCTGTGTCTTTTTCCGCATTATCTGGTTCAAGCACAGGAACACGAAAATCACTTATTGCCGCATATGATCTTGCGTATCAACAATTTGCGTTAGCCAATCAAATACAATCGCCCCACTTCATTGTACACGACGTTGTTGAAAATGTCGAAGGTGATGATCTTCGCACTATTATCAACATTGCGAACGGTATCGATGCTCAATACATTGTGGCCGTTCTTAAGGAGAAGCTGGATTCATCACATATCAGCAAAGCAGAACAAGAAAAATTGACAATTCTACAGCTATCAGAAGACGACAAACTTTTTGAAGGTAAAACTGTAAACGATAGAGAAAACTCAAAAGGAAACATTCTTCCACTTCCTTTTGAGTTTTAATAGGTACATTACCGAAGGGATAGGAGGCTGCGGAGGTTTTCTTGGAGATGGTCATGCAGCCATTCCCCGGCTCAGCCGGTATTGTACCGAACCCATCCCAACCAAGCGACCGTTCGATGCGCTCGTGGTCGTGCCGGCGGATGCAGTCGTCGATCAGGACGAGCACCTCGTCGCGGGTATGCTCCTCCCAATGCCCGGGATAGACGGATCCGTCCTCATGCGTCCGAGGAACCCCTTCCGCGGCGTCGTCGTCCGGGGAATGGCCCTTGACGCCCGTCGACCGCGTCAGGCCGTAGCGGTCCATGATCGCCAGCCATCCGGGCCACCGGCAGTGGCATCCGCGGTCGGAATGCACCAGGGGATGCGCTCCCTCCGGCAGCGTTTCCACGGCCTTGACGAGCATCCTGTTGGCGAGCTCCGCGTTGGGACCGGAACCGGCCGTGTACGCGACGATCCTGCCGTCGTGGCAGTCGATCGGCGGCGAGAGGCACGCCCTTCCCGTCCCTGGCCTTGATCCCGGGTGATGTCCGCGGGCCATTTCCCGTTCGGCATCCCGGCCGTGAAGTCGCGGTCGGCGAGGTTGCCGGGAGCCGGCGTGGTCTCGCCCTCGTATGAGCCGTACCCGCGTCGTTCGGGGACATGCGCCGTCAGACCATCCTCGGCCATGATCCTGCGGAGCACCTTCTCCGAGACGCGGGTTCGGAGCGCGGCCTTGACCCTGCGGTACCCGTACCTGCCCCTGGGGGCGGCGAATGCCTCGGCCGCCCGGACGCGCGGCCCGGCATATCTGTCAACCCCGAGCCTGGCGTGGTGGCAGTAGGTAGCTGCCTGGCGCGACGCCGGGCAAGCATGTTGTGTTTTGGCAAGTTGACGTCCGCATTATGAGCAGTGTTTTTCCGCGGTTTCGGCAGCGGGTTTTCCGCATGTTCGGCATGGGGCCGGCCCGCCGCCTGTTCCTGCCTGTCGTTGGTTGGGTTATCTGGTCATGAGGGCGTGCTCGCTGCGGTAGGATCTGCCCTCGAAACGGATGAGCCTGCCGTGGTGGACGGTGCGGTCGATGAGCGCGGCGGCCATGTTCTTGTCGCCCAGGACGCGGCCCCATCCGCTGAACTCGATGTTGGTGGTGTAGATGATGCTCCTTGTCTCGTAGGAATCGGATATGACCTGGAACAGGAGCCGGCTGCCTTCCTCGTCTGTGTTTTGATGCTCCTATACATTGTCAAGCGTTTGGGTGTGTTGTTTTGGGTTGGTTGTCGAGTGTATCCACTGGATGGCCCGTTGCTCGAGTTCGGGAAGGTCGCGTGCGCCGCGTTCGATCTCGCTGATGCGGCTCGAGGGCACGCAGAGCGCCTCGCCGATCTGTTGCTGGGTGATGTTCCGGCTGACGCGTAGTTCGCGCAGCTTGGCGCCGCGTTCGGCCGGGGTCCCGCGTCCGACCTCGCCGTTGCGTATGCTGATGAGCGCCCGGTATGCCTCGCGGGCGATGAACCGTTTGACGCAGCGGATGATCTCGAGCTTGCCTTTGCCCTCGCGGGTCTTTTTGGCCATGTAGTCGCGGGTCGGCTTGTGGTATCGCAGGCGGACGATGGCGATGCGGTGCAATGCCATGTCGCCCTGCCGGTTGCCGCCTTTGTTGAGCCTGTGTCGGTTGGTCCTGCCGCTGGACGCGGGGATGGGGCAGACGCCGCGGAGTTTGGCGAACGCGGCCTCGCTTCGGATGCGTTCGGGGTTGTCCCCGGCGACGATGGCCAGGGTCGCGGCGATGACGGTGCCCGCGCGGTACATGTCGAGCAGCGGCCTGGCGTGTTCCTCGAGGATCAGGCGCATGCGTTCCTCCAGGAGACCGGCCTGCCGTTTGAGCGCCTTCCATGCCTTGGCGGCGGATTTCAGCGCGGCCGGCACGCTCCGCTCGACCAGGCCGCCGGCCGGTCTGCATTCGGCGAGCCTGTTCATGCGGGTCTCGCTCCTCAACCCCCGGTAACGTTCCCTGATGGGTTCCGGGGCGGCGGCGAGCAGCCCGTTCGTCGAATCGGGGATCGCGGTCATCGCCGACACCGGTTGGGATCGCCGCGCGTTGAGGTGGCGCAGTGCCTCGACCCAGCCGTCCGAGCTTTTCGGCAGGCTCGTGCCGTCGCCGGCCATGACGCTACGGGCAGCGGCGACCGCGTCGAGGGGATCGGACTTGCCGTCCCTGCGGCGCACGCTTCGCCTGGGGCGCAGCACCTCGCGCACCTCGTATCCGGCGGCAGTGAGACGACGGGCCAGGGCCGCTCCGAACGAGTTCGTGCCCTCCACGCCCACGGCCGCGACCCTGCCCGGCCCGGGCAGCATGCCGATCAGCCTGTCGTATCCGTCCGGGTCCGCCGTGAACGTCTCGGCGCCCAGCGGCCTGCCCCGCTCGTCGAGCAATGCGATGGTGTGCGTGTCCGTGTGGGTGTCGATCCCGGCCCACACCACTTCGTTCGGCGGCGTCATCGTTGTCGTTCCTTTCCATGTGTTCGGATGCCTCCCGGGGGCTTGCGGCGCAGACAGGACGTTGACGGGGCACGCTACCATGGTTCTTGCGGGATCCGACGGGAGCGGCCACGCTCCTATGAGGTCATGCATCCATGGCCCACGGGTCGGCGGCCATGGGCGGGACAAATCAAAATAAGGACAGCCACCGGAACCGATGGCGTCAGTCAAATGTGGGGTCACCGCCCAAGCCGTCATCCACCATTATCACCGATCAGAAACCGGCATAACCATTATCAACGCCCACTCCTAATCATTCTTTTGGTTTGTGAGGAGTGGGATAAGGGTAGTGCGCTAGTAACTTTTACGCAGGTTCCCAAGCGGTCTCGAATTGTGATTGCTAAAACTGTGGTAGCGGTCTTGATTTTCTCAGCTAGTTTTGCCGCTTCATTACTATTAACATTGATTGTTTCAGTTACTACATCGAGTATTCATCATTTTAGTCTAGATTGGAAAGCTTCACTATCGGGCTTTCTAACTCTTGCGCTACCGTTGTTGGTGAATATGGGTCTGGGGCTCGCTATGGCTTTATTCTCGCGATCTACCGTAATTTCAATCTCATTGTATTTCATCATTCCTCCGGTCACAGTGATGCTATCGCAGATACATTCCATATCAGAATATGCTAGATGGATTTCGCTGGGACACTCGTCTTCAATTTTTGTAGCCGGTCTAACCCCCCAAACTTATTCTCAGATCGTTGTTTCAGTGATTTTCTGGATAGCTCTGCCGTTCGCACTAGGTTTTGTGAACATCCGCAGACGAGATATTTCATAGCCCTAACTTGATGCACTTTTGCCGAAAAAACATTGAACATAAACACGAGACCACCCTACCGGCGGACACGCCGCGAACGCCCGGCCCGCCGACTTCGCCGCGCCGGGCGACGGCCTTCTCAGGCGACGGACGGGGCGGTCTTGGCGGCATCGGACGGACGGGCCGCGTCGACGACGTTCGCCGCGGAGCCCTTCTCGCCGTTGTCGGAATCCCAGTGGATCTCGTGCTTGTCATCGTGGTTGCGCCACCAGCTGGACAGGATGGAGCCGGAGATGTTGTGCCACACGGAGAAGAAGGTGGACGGCACGGCGGCGAGCGGGTTGGACGCGAAGGAGGTCAGGGCCAGCGTGGCGCCCAGGGCGGAGTCCTGCATGCCGACCTCGAAGGTGATGGCCTTCTGCTGCGCGTAGCGGAAGCCCTTCGGGTAGATCCTGTACATCAGCTTCGAGAAGCCGAAGCCCAGCGAGTAGCCGCACAGGTTGTGCAGGATGACCACCGGGATGGCCATCAGGGAGCTGGCCACGAACAGCTTCGGACCGTTGGCGGCGACGACCACGCCGATGATCAGCAGGATGGCCACCTGAGACACGATCGGCAGGGCCACGGTGACCTTCTCGATCTTCTTGCCGAAGACCATGTGGCAGATCACGCCGAGGGCGATCGGGAAAAGCACCACCTTGACGGCATTGAGGAACAGGGATTCGACCGGCACGCTCACATACTGGGAGGCCAGCAGCTGCATCAGCAGCGGAATCATGAACGGGGCGCACAGGGTGGAGAGGATGCCGATGGAGACATCGAGGGCCACGTCACCACGGGACAGATAGCTCATCACGTTGGAGGAGGTGCCGGACGGGCAGCAGCCGACGAGAATCACGCCCACGGCCAGCGGGCCGGACAGGTGGAAGATCGCGCACAGGGCCACGGCGACGAGCGGCATGATGACGAAGTGGGCCACCGTGCCGACGATGACCATCATCGGCTGGGTGAGGATGCGCTTGAAATCGTCCAGCGTCAGGGTCAGCCCCATGCCGAACAGCACGATGCCCAGCATGTAGCCGGTATACGCCTTGCCCCACAGGCTGGCGGACGGCACGAAATAATTGAAGACGGCCCAGACGATGACGATGACCGTAAACCACTTGGTCAGCCAATCTGCAAAGGCTTTAACCTTTTCCATGGTGTTTCTCTTCCCTTGTTCGGTGTAGGTAACATCGCATGAAACTAGGCGGGTCGCGGTTGACATGAAACATAATGCTCACATTGTGAACGCTCACGTAATCATCTCTGCAATCCCCAGTCGCACCATCACGCCGTTGTGTGCCCTGACTTTTCATCAATCGCCACACAAGACCCACTCGTCCACATCCCACCATTTGAGACAGCCCACAGCCTGGCCCCAAGAATGAAACCAACCACTTGATTCCATCGCGACACACCGATGAGCACACATCCGAAAAGTTGTGTATAGTATTCACCTGTTGTGCGAATTCAGCTTGCTGAATATGACACTATGGTGGCCATAGCTCAGTTGGTAGAGCATCTGATTGTGGTTCAGAAGGTCGCGCGTTCGAGCCGCGTTGGCCACCCCAGTAAAACCCTTCCGTTCGCGGAAGGGTTTTGTTTTTCCCTGAATTCCCCGCTCCTGCCGGGAACCACCGCGTTGTACACTCGGGCATATCCAATTCACCGAACATAAGGACAAAAGGTCCGTCATGCTGTCTTTTGAGAACGATTACTCCCGCGCCGCCCATCCCGCAGTGCTTGAAGCCGTGGCTGAAGCCAACAACCATCTGTATCCGGGCTACGGGTCCGACGAACTGAGCGATCAGGCCAAGGCCAAGATCCGCGAGGCCTGCGGCCAGCCGGACGCGGATGTGTGGTTCCTCGTCGGCGGCACGCAGACCAACCAGGTCGTCATCGACACCATCACCCCGGCGTATGCAGGCGTGGTCGCGGTCGCCTCCGGCCATCCGAACGTGCACGAGGCCGGCGCCATCGAGTTCTCCGGCCACAAGGTGCTTACGATTCCCCAGCACAACGGCAAAATGGATCCAACCGAACTGGACGAGTTCTGCAAGACCTTCTATGCGGATGGCAACTACGAGCACATGGTGTTCCCTGGATCCGTGTACGTCTCGCAAAGTACCGAATATGGCACCATCTACTCCAAAGCCGAACTGCAGGCTATCGCCGATGTGGCGCATAAGTACGATATGCCGCTGTTCGTGGATGGCGCGCGACTCGGCTACGCGCTGACCGCCACTGGTTCCGACATGACACTCACGGATCTGGCGACCATCGCCGACGTGTTCTACATCGGCGGTACCAAGGTGGGTGCGCTGTTCGGCGAGGCCGTGGTGTTTACCAAGCACAACACGCCGAAGCACTTCCTGACCCGCATCAAGCAGCACGGCGCCTTGCTGGCCAAGGGCTTCGTGCTGGGCGCGCAGTTTGACGCCTTATTCACCGACAACCTGTATTTCAAGATTGCCCGCAGCGCCAATGAGGCGGCCGATCGTATTCGCGAGGCCCTGCGCGCCAAGGGCTACATGCTCACTTTCGAAGCGCCCACCAACCAGATTTTCGTGACGCTGGATCAGCCGACCATCGACCGTCTGGAGCGCGAGGTCAAGCTCGGCTTTACCGAGAAGGCCGACGACACGCATACCGTGATGCGCATCTGCACCAGCTGGGCCACCACGCATGAAGAGGTCGATCAGCTTATTGAGGTGTTGTAAAACCCTTCGCTAATCTCTCTCCGTCATCGCTTCGCGATGCCACCTCCCTCATCAGAGGGAGGTTTTTTCGTAGCTCCCGCCGATGAGGGAGCTGGCCGCCGCAGGCGGACTGAGGGAAAGACCTCTCCGCAAACGAGAAGGCTCCTACTCCCCTATCGCCTTGCGTTCCATATCCACGAACTTGTGGACCGAGGCTTCCACGGAATAATGCGCCTTGGTGTATTCGGCGTATTTCTCGCCCCATTCGGCGCGCTCGGCCTGATGTGCGATCCACCAATCGATGCGTCGGGCCAGCAGGGCCGCGTCCCGCACGGGGAACAACGACTCGTCGAGCAGCGCGAACTGGCCGGCCGCCGACAATTCGGACGCGGCGATCACCGGCACCAATCCGCACGCCATCGCCTCAATCACGCTCACCGATTCGATGTCGGCAATCGAACAATGCACGAACAAATCGCCCGAACGCAACAAATCGGGCATATCGGCGTGCTTGTGGAATCCGATATCGGCCTTGCGCGCCAGCAAACGCCCGGCGCGGAACTTGAGATACTGCTTGAGCGGCCCAGTACCGGCGATCACCAGCTGAATATCGCCGGCGTGGCGGGACATCGACACCGCCTTGATCAGCGTAATCTGATCTTTCTCGCTGGCCAGTCGGCCGGAAGCGACGACACGGAACGGCACGGGAGCCGAGGCATCCGGATCGGCCGGCTTCTTCGGCGAATACACCGGTGAATAACCATTGGAAATCACGTGCAACTTGGCTTTATACCCGTGCGCGCGCAACAGGCTCGCGGTCATTTCGGTGGGCACATGGATGTGGTCAATGTGCTTGTACAGCCAGTGCTTGAACAGCCAGTACAGGAAGCTGGAAATACCGGGAATGCGACGTAGCGGGCCGGCCGAATACAGCACGTTCTCCGGCTGCAGGTGGAATCCGGCAGTCACGGGAATGCCCATTTGGTGGGCGACTTTAGCGGCACGACGGCCGAATTTGAACGGCATATAGATATGCACCACATCCACGCCTTGGAAGGCGGTGCGGAACAACGTGTCGCTGGGTTCGGCGAATTGCATGAGCTGCTTGGCGGCCACCCACGAGACGAGCGGCACCTTATTCACGCGCGCCGGATATTCGGGCGCCCCTATGCCGACAAGCCTCACATGATGGCCTTGCCGCTCCAATTCCGCAGCCCATTGCAAGGCCGAATTGGAGGTGCCGTTGCCCTGATTGCCCACCGTATCGACCACAAGAGCGATAGTCAGCGGACGATCAATGCTCTCTTCAATCCCGTTTTCGCGCATTGCCTCATCCTAAACCACCGCGCGGCAATGGCGTCGGCCGCGCTGCCTGAACGCGTGTGAAATGGTATGGGCTGCCGCATTTTGCCCAATATTGAATCACGCGCTTCGCAGCGCACGATCGGCGCGGGCCACGGCCTGGAACAACTCGGCGGTGTGCTTGAGCAGACTGATGCGCACCCAGCCTTCGCCCGCCTGACCGAAGCAGACCCCCGGCATCAGCGCCACGCCGGCCGTGTTGAGCAGCCAATCCACGAATGCGGCGGAATCGCCATGCCACCGCACCGGCACGCGCGCCCACGCGAACAGGCCGCCTTGGGCCTCGGCCACCGGCAGACCAGCCTGGGTAAACCCGTCACGCACCACTTCAAAACGATGCTGATATTGCACAGCCAGCAGCTTCACCGTGCTCTGATCGGATTCCAGCGCCACCGCACCGGCCTGCTGAATAACGCTGGAAGCCAACACCGCAGTCTGCCGGTGTACGGCTTTGACGGCAGAGAGGACTTCGGCGTTGCCCGCCACGAATCCACCGCGCCAGCCGGCCACCATATACATCTTGGACAGCGAGCCAAGTTCCAGCGCCACGTCCATCGCGCCCGGAGTCTCCAGCAGGCTCAGCGAGCGTACGTCGCCGAATTCGAGCCCCGCATAGGCGAAATCGTTAAGTACGATGAATCCGTATTGCTTGGCCAGGCGCATGGCCGTCTCATACAGTTCGGGTGTTGCGGCCGCGCCGGTCGGATTGTTGGGATAGTTCAGAATCAGCAGTTTGGCGCGAGTCCATAGCGCTGGGTCCACCGCATCCAAGTCGGGCAGGAATCCACGGCTCGGGTCAGCGGGAATCGTCTCGAACTGGCCACCGGCCACTACTGTTGAGCCCTCGTACTGTGGGTAATACGGGTCGACCGCCACCACCGTATCTCCCGGATCGACCAGCGCCTGGATGACGGTGGTGATGCCGACGGACGAGCCGGAAGTCGCCAGCAGCTGGGTGGCGGGGTCCACGGTGACGTTGTGCTGGCGCGAATACCAGCCGGCAATCGCATTCAGATATTCCGGAAGCCCATCAAATGTCGGGTACCGGAACAGGGAAGGATTGTGGGAAGCGTGAGAAAGCGCGTCCTGTACAAAGGATGGCGGCCAGCCATCGGGATTCCCTTTGCTCAAGTCGATGATATCCTTGCCAGCGGCGACGGCTGCTGCAGCGCGTGCGTCCGCCTCAGCAAAAGGATTGCCAGGCAGACTAGCCGCCCGTCGAGAAATCAGAGCCGCGTTCGACGTCGGCATGTCGCCCTCCCCCTTCGACTATTGCCAGCGTGCCGGCTTGTAGCCTGAAACGCCGGAACCGACACGCCGCTATTCGCTATATGTCGCATCCAAAAATGTTGGCCCCACCGCCCCATACTTCATCGGCCGGTGATTGCTAAGGTACGACGGCTCTGTTACACACGCAATGGCGTGTCTATACGCAGTATTTATGGCGGGTTACAGGCATCTGAATCTTCATGGGGCGGTAACCTGCCCATGGGGCGGTATTTACCCCATGGGGCGGTGAAATTCCCATGGGGCGGTAAGGCAAAACGGCTTAATTCCGCGGTTTCACAAAACCAACAAACCGCCCCATGGACTCATTACCGCCCCATGGACTCATTACCGCCCCATGAAGCCGGATATTCCGCCCGTAATTTTGGCCGCGCGAGGCACTCCGCTCACGCGACATACCGAAATCATCGCGTCATGGCAGAATGTGGGTATGACTGAAAACGCCGTGAATACTGCCGTGACTTCCGCCTCCTCTCCCGCAATTCCCGCCGAGACTTCCGCCGTTCCCCCCGCAACTCGCACAGCCAACCGCCCGCTGGGCACACCGCTGGGCACACCGCTGGGCAAGCACCCCACCCGCGTGCTGTTTTTGGGCGCTGGCGAGCTGGGCAAGGAGGTCACGCTTGAACTCATGCGACTGGGCGCATGGGTGTGTGCTGCTGACTCCTATGCCGGCGCTCCGGCCCAGCAGGTGGCGCATGAATACCGCGCGTTGGATATGGCGAATGCCGCCGAATTGCAGGCATTGTTCGATGAAATCAAGCCGGACATCATCGTGCCCGAGGTAGAGGCCATCGCCACCGATGTGCTGGCCGGTGCTGCGGCCGCGGGCACCCAGGTGGTGCCGAGCGCCGAAATCGCCGCGATTTGCATGGACCGCGAGCGCCTGCGCGTACTGGCCCACGAAGAATTGGGCTTGCCGACTACACCGTATCGTTTTGCCGGCTCGCTGGAAGAGCTGCGCGCCGGAGCTTCGGAGGTCGGCTATCCATGCGTGGTCAAGCCGGTGATGAGCTCGTCTGGTCACGGCCAGTCGGTGGTGCGTTCCGCCGACGCCATCGATGCCGCTTGGACCGAAGCGCAGGAGGGCCGCCGCGCCGCCGATGAGGGCGATGTGTCGCGCGTGATCGTTGAGGCGCTTGCCCCGCTGGAGCGTGAGCTGACGGTACTGACTGTTTCTTCGTCCGCCGGCATTGTGACGTGCGCGCCGATCGGCCAACGTCAGGAATCCGGCGATTACCGCGAATCCTGGCAGCCGGCCCGCGCGGGCCCCGCCGGGGGGGGGTGATC
>OBYJ01000799.1_pt1 | contig 12592 bp, 9 predicted proteins | sample 1495481 | NCBI WGS metagenome assembly OBYJ01 (sample SAMEA2580197, study PRJEB22360) | human gut metagenome | biome: human gut; feature: human-associated habitat; material: faeces | place: Denmark | collected 2008/2010
CCCGGACCCGGCGATCGCTGAATACCGGACGTTGGATATTAAACGCCAGCCAGCGCGTATCCTGGGCTGATTCGTTCTTTTGCTCATCTTTGATGATGTATTTCTTATCGAAATTTTTACCGGTATAGCGCGTGGCCCAGTTTTTGGCGTCGTTTTCCATACGCAAATCAAAGGCACCGGCTTTAAACGCTTCAAAGGCGACATTATCATCGAGGTAATAATCGTAGCGAATGGTGTCGAAATTCCAGCGTCCACGGTTTACCGGTAAGTTTGCTGCCCAGTAATCTTTCACACGGGAATAGACAATATTTTGCCCCATTTTCCAGGACGTAACGCGGTACGGACCACTGGCAAGCGGAGGCGTGGCGAGCGGGTCGCTAAGTTTGTGATCCTTCCAGTACTTTTCTGGAAATACCGGCAGCGAAAACAGACTCAGCATATCTTCTTTGCCGGGTTTAGCTAACTCAATGCGCACGGTTAACGGTGCAATGGCTTTGACGGTGGTGCCTTTGTAGACCAGACGAAATTGCGGCACGCCTTCGGTCATAAATTTTTGAAAAGTAAACTCTACATCGCGGGCAGTAATGGGCGAACCATCATGAAAACGGGCGCGCGGATTAATAGCGACCTCCACCCAGGAATAATCGTCAGCATAGCGTGCGCTTTCAGCAATCAGCGGGTAATAACTGCCTGGTTCGTCATCGGAAGTCGTAAATAGCGTGTCGTACAGCTGCTCGGTGCGTGCGCCCGGGTTGCCGCGCAGTGCATAGCGGTTGAAATTATCGAAGGTGCCGAGGGCTGACAACGTTATCTGCCCACCTTTTGGCGCGGCGGGGTTCACATAATCAAAATGGTTGAAATTAAACGCGTACCGGGGTTCGCCCAGCACGGCAAAGGCATAGCTTTCCTTGATAGCCTGCGCCTGCACACCAAAGGTGAACAGAGCGATAAACAGCAGCAGTATGCGCACAATCATCTGCAACGGATTTCCTTTTACTCATCATTAGCCGCAATCCGGCATGCTTTCACTATGAATAATAAGGGACGTAAGCACACCTTACCACTGCGGCGTATACGGTTTCTTTAGCCAGCGAACAAAATCGTCCAGCGGTAACGGGCGGCTAATCCAGTAGCCTTGCATGAAATTAACGCCGCGTTCGCTTAGCCATCGCGCCTGTTCCGGCGTTTCGACCCCTTCAGCAACCGTCAGCATATTGAGGCGTTTCGCCAGCGTCAGCACCGCGTCAAGTACGGGTGAAGTGATCGTTTCCGTACCGATGGCGTTGATAAATCCACGGTCAATTTTCAGATAATCGAGCGTAAAACGCTCAAGATAGATAAGCGCGCTGTGCCCGGTGCCGAAGTCATCAATAGCAATTTCTACGCCGACCGAGTGCAGCCAGGCGAAGAGTTGTGTGGCTTCTTGCTCTTTCAACATATCGCGCTCGGTAATTTCCAGCACAATCTGGAAATGGTGTGCGGGCAGGGAAGTGAGCAGTTTCTGGATATCTGCTTTAAAGCTTTCGCTGTGCAGATGGTCCGGCGCAATGTTAATACCAAATTTGACGCCTACCGGCAGCACTTTTTCTAATTCTGCGGCATCGCGGGCAATTAACTCAAACAGGTGCTGAGTCAGCGGCACAATCATCTTTTGCGATTCGGCAAAGTTAATGAAGGCATCCGGGGGAATTTCTCCCGCTACAGGATGCCGCCAGCGTAGCAGTACTTCCAGGCCCGTTACCCGCAAAGCTTGTGTATCCACCACCGGTTGATACGCCACGTAAAATTGTTCGCGCTTGATGGCGGTCATGATTTCTCTGCCGGGGCGCATACGTACGCTCATCAGGTAATAGCAGAGCAGGCCAACGACAGTTCCACTCATGCCGCCCAGTAAAAATGCGTACCACACATCGTTCCATGTCCAGTCATCTGCATAAAGCCGAACGGTCAGAGGAATGCCCGCAATTTTAGTTTCACGGACTGGCATGTCGGTTAATTCGTTAACGTTCATCAAACGTGAAGAAAAGGTAGATAGCGCAGTATTGCCAATAATGAGGGCGACGCCATCGTAATCTTCCTGCCGTGAACTATAAAAGAGTGAAGGCGTCAGGTTGAGATTCAGAGCGGCAAAGACGCCGCTATTTTTCAGCAAAGGGTTGCGATACCAGATGACGATTGCGGGTTTGTTCGGCACCATCGGCGTGCCGGGTAAGATCGCCATATCGACGTTTTTATTAATGTCGAGCGCCGGAATCAATTCATTGAGTGGAATGTCCATCTCACCGGTCGCAGATGAACAGAATGTTTTTTTATCTTTCACCAGCACAAACGTTCGGACATTCATGCTAAACGCTGCGCGGGCGGTCAGTTCGGGGTTAGCTTGCTGGCAGGTATCTAAGGTCAGCGGCTGGAGCCGGTCAGTAGTGGATTTCAGGTCGGCAAAATAGGTATCGAGATACTTTTGTACGTCGGTAATCAGTGTGTCGTATTTGACTTCGTGCTTATGCCAGGCCACTAAAAACTGAAGGCAACTCACCAGTATCGCAATCATTACGCCTGCAACAATGCAGGTAAGCAGGAGCTTACGTCCAAAATTGGGAGCGCGTATGAACATGATTCCGTTAATTTCCTGAAATTACGACAACATTTAAAAGATAACAATGACCGGACTATAGCCTGGATCAAGACGCGGAAACATCATTTTCTCTGATGAATGAAAACAAAAAAGCACTGCCTAAGCAGTGCTTTCAGTTAACTCGTCAGGATAGCCAAGGGATTGCATCCAAACGGTTTATTAGCTGCGGCTGAGAACCCGGCGTGCTTCGTTGTAACGCTTCTTCCAGTACGGTTCATTCATGCTGGAAATAATAACACCACTGCTGGTGGAAGCATGGACAAACTGATTGTTGCCGATATAAATACCGACATGGCGTCCCGTTGAACCGGCACGGAACAGAACTAAATCACCCGTACGCAAATTACTGCGGGAAACAGATTTACCCATTTCCTGCTGTTCGTAAGTCGAACGCGGAAGTTCTAAGCCAAATTGCTCACGGAATGTACGCTGTACGAAACCAGAACAATCGATACCTTTTTTAGTGCTGCCGCCCAGACGATAACGTACGCCTTTCCAGTCAGCATACTGATCCATAATTCGCGATTTTACGTCGACATTACGAACCAGGTTTTCAAATTCATCCTGAGAAGCTTGCAGTGATGATGTTTCACTACCCACTGCACGTGTCTCAGGATGCATATTCTTTGCGGTGTTATTTGCACTACATGCAGAAAGCAGAACCGCTACTGCAATCGCGGGAATCCCGCGCAAGATATATCTCAAAATCGGTTGAGATTTGACCATGTTGTTTGTTTTCCCTTGAAGTCCTTAACGACAAATATCGTTATAAAAAAATGCCAAGCGACACGAGACTAATTACCTGGGCATGTTGAAACAATTCCTTAAGGCCAAATCTGTGGACTAACGCACAAAATTATATGCTGTGAGGATAATCTACCGCCGAGGCAAAACGAGTTCGAGATTACCCGATTGGTGCGGTCTTGGCGAGCGGTTTTACATGATTTTTTATAAGAAAAAGTGATACAGAAAGTTAATAAGCGGGGTTGGTCAATTAAAGTACAATTGAGTGAAACGCATGCAATCCATTCATTTACTTAGAGAATGATTTTTGCGTTCGATAGATGAAAGCACGGTGCGCATCATCAGGATTATCCTCACTATAAAAATAACCCTGATGATGTTAATTACTGTGAGTTATTTGTTTTGGAAATGTTTGTTTTTTCCTGGTAGTGATTTGTCAAAAAAGGTGATTAATCGATCACTTAATGGCGTCAGCAACACCCAGGGCAAACCGATCAATATCACGGTCATCGAACCGACAATGATGTCAGTAAACCAGTGTGCGCCAATCATTACTCTGGGAAATGCAAAAACCACAAAAATAATAAGGGCGATAAGGCCTGCAACTTTGCCGAAATAACGCCACATGAATGCCGAAAAAATAAGCAGCATCATGCCGTGATCGCCGGGAAAGCTATCTCGTGAGGCATCTTTCGTGGGAACAGAGAGCAGTTCGCTGACGCGGTTAATATCGGTAAAAGTCAATGTTGGGCTGGCCCGTTTTACAGGAATTAATGCCTGACCCAGCTGGTTTAATACCACTGCAGTTAATAGCATGACCAGACCAATAATCACGATACGTCGTCTGCCAGGGGCGTTTTCTTTCAGCCAGAAACTCAGCATCAACATACCCATCGCCAGCAGTGAACAACCGTCGAAGGCGCGATTGTTGGTCAATGCAACCAGCCACAAAAAGGCCTTACTTTCGACCAGTTTCTGATTAAAGAAATAAAAAATATCCGCATCAATCGGCAACCAGAATCCATGATTAACGGGGATATACCAGGAAAGAAACAGCGCGAGGCCGACAATATTCAACAACACTATTTGCGGCAAATTTTTAATCATATTTTCTCTAATTATCTTACTGAAAAACGCAGGCAACCTTACGCGGTAGTCGCTAAACGAAGCTTCAACAGCGCGCTCTGCAAGGCATTCCAGTCAGCTTCGCTGCTGGAAATCAGCTCAATACGACTGTCCGGTGGCGCAACGTTTTGCGTTTCAATGTGCAGGTCATCGCCCTGACGGTTGATTCGCACCAGCCCTTCGGGAATACGCAGCACGCCTTTGACGCGTTCCACCGGTGCAAGTCGCGCCCATTCCAGAATGCCAATGGTGTCGAATACCGTATCAGCGTCGAATATCCAGCCGCAGGCCTGATATCCTTGCCCGCTGTTCAGACTGCGACGCCAGCGTTGATGCTCTGGCAGGCTTAACGCTGCTAACCCTTTTTTCACGACATGCTGATGAGAATGCGCGGCGCTGGCGGGCAACTCGGCTAAATTGCGACGCGGCAAATCCAGAAGATGACCGTCAACTTTCCCATGCTCACTGTGAATTAATTGTCGATCGCCACCATTTTGCTGCCACCAACGCTGTAGCGCTTGCTCACTTTCGGGCGTCGTACGGTCGGATTTATTGGCGACAATGATGTCTGCGGCAGCCAGCTGGTCACGGAAGTTTTCATTGCTGGCGCTTTTTTCGTCCAGCAGCAAGCGCGGATCGAGAATGCACAAGGTGGCGCGCAGATCTATCCACGGTTCATAGACTGGTGCGGTTAACAGATCGAGGATCTGTTTCGGATGGCCCAGCCCGGTCGGCTCTATCAACAAGCGGTCTGGTTTTCCCTGACGCAGTAAGGTATTCAACCCTACCTGCATGGGTAAACCATTAACGCAGCACATGCAGCCGCCGGGGATCTCTTTCAGCAGTGCGCCGCTATCGGCGAGCAAAGCACCATCAATTCCGACTTCCCCAAATTCATTAACCAGTACCGCCCATTTTTCGTTGGGATCTTTATGGGCTAACAGATGAAGAATCGACGTAGTTTTCCCGCTGCCGAGAAAACCGGTGATGAGGTTGGTCCTGGTCACAACGGCTCCGCAATACTCTGGTAAGTTAACTGAGCGTTAATCCTGGCTAAAAAAGGCAGAAAAGAGAAGGGGAGAGCGGACGAAGGTGAGCTTCATCCGCTTTAACCGCAGAAATCGTTAAATTTTGAGGGTGTTTAATAGCGCCTGATGTGCGCCGAATTGTACGATTTGTTGCCAGGCTTGTTCGATGGCCTGCACAAAATGCGGGTTATCTGGCAGATCATCACCGAAAACTTCACGCAGGGAAAGCAGGGCGGTTACGCGTTGTTCACTGCTGCTGCCCGCAACAAGTTCGCGAATTTTATCGCTAAGCGGATCGCGAACATCAATGGCATTTCCGGCATCATCAACGCCGCTGACGTAACGCATCCAGCCTGCAACGCCTAATGCCAGCAACGACCAGTCCGTTTCGCGCCCCTGATGTATGCGAATCCCTGCCAGCATACGTTGCGGTAATTTCTGGCTGCCATCCATCGCGATTTGCCAGGTCTTATGTTTCAGCGCCGGATTAGCAAAACGTGCAATTAACTTATCCGCATATTGTGTTAAATCGACATCTTTAATTTGCAGTGTCGGCGCTTGCTCATCCAGCATTAATGTTCTGGCGGCATGGCGAAATGCGCGATCCTGCATGCAATCACTGATATGGGCGAATCCTGAGAGGTAACCCAGATAAGCGAGAAAAGAGTGGCTGCCATTAAGCATCCGCAGTTTCATCTCTTCCCATGGCAGGACATCATTCACCATTTGTACACCTGCGACTTCCCAGGCAGGACGCCCAGCGACGAAGTTATCTTCCACCACCCACTGGATAAACGGTTCGCAGCTAATCGCGCAGGGATCATTCACCCCCAGATGCTGACTGATTTCCGCCAGTGATTCGTCGGTTGCAGCCGGAACAATACGGTCGACCATGGTTCCCGGAAAACTGACGTGTTCTTTTATCCACCCGGCGAGTTCTGGCGAACGTTTTTCTGCCATTCCCAGCACCGCGTTTTTCACCACATGGCCATTGTCGGGAATATTGTCGCAGGAGAGCACGGTAAACGGTGCAAGGCCGCTTTCACGGCGTCGTTTCAGTGCTTCGACGAGAATACCTGGCGCGGAGTGAGGTTCTTCAGGGTTTTGTAGATCGTGAATAATCCGCGGATTACTGGTGTCGAGTGCACCGGTGGCCGGGTCAATACAATAGCCTTTTTCGGTAATCGTCAGGGAAACAATTGCCACCTGTGGCTCGCAAAATTTCTCAATAATTGCCGCTAAGGAATCCAGTTTTGCATTCAGGCATTCGTGAACGGCACCGACAATTATCGCCTGATTGCCGTCCGCACCTTTCTCCAGCACGGTATATAAATGGTTCTGTGCGCGGAGCTGGCTCATCAGTTGATCACCGCTGAACAAGCTGATTTCACAGATCCCCCAGTCGCCGCCCTGGGCATTCAGCACACGATCGGTCAGTAACGCCTGATGAGCGCGGTGAAAGGCTCCAAAGCCAAAATGAACGATACGTGATTGCAACTGCTGGCGATCATAGCGTGGAGCGTGTACATGATGCGGGAGCGTAACGGAGGCGATTGTATTCATAGGAGTCACGTCTTAGTAACGATTAATTAACAACGACAGTGTAAAGTTATATGACAGCAATTGAAATTGGTCTGGATTGTTAATGCGATGAAGTGTGAGGGCGATCAATCAACGAGTGAAAATTGAGGGCGTAAGGTGTTCAGGAAGCGCAAAATAGAAGATTGGTATAATAAATTAAAAAAGGGACAGCCTGAGCTATCCCTTTTCTGCATGCGGCTGAAGTTAGTCAGCACGCCCCATATAACGGCGTTCTTCGATATGGATACGAATTTTTTCGCCCGGGCTTAAGTATTCTGGTACCTGAATCACCAGACCAGTGCTCAATGTCGCCGGTTTGTTACGGGCGCTGGCAGATGCCCCTTTGATGCCTGGTGCGGTTTCAACGATTTCCAGATCAACGGTCTGCGGCAGCTCAAGCGCCAGCAGTTGACCGTCCCAGGTCAGCACCTGCATGTCCGGCATGCCGCCCTCTGGCATAAACAGCAACTCTTCTTCAATCTGATCTTTGGTGAAGGTATACGGGGTATAGTCTTCTTTATCCATAAAGACATATTCGTTGCCATCGACATAGGAGAAGTCAACGTAACGGCGGGTCAGCGTCACGGTGTCAACGATATCATCACCTTTGAAACGCTCTTCTACTTTCAGCCCGGTACGGACATCAGAAAAACGCATTTTGTACAGCGTAGCGGCACCGCGGGCAGTGGGCGACTGAATATCAATATCCTTAACCAGCAGCAGTTTGCCGTTGTAATTCAGTACCATACCTTTTTTAATTTCGTTCGCTCTTGGCATCGAAAAATTCCTGTAGTCGAAAATGTCAAAAATATCGCGACAAAGTACTCGCGACGGGCCTTTCGGGCAAGTGGTATTCGCACTTTTGCTGGTGCAAAAAAGGTGGTACTGTGCGCGCTCATCAATCCGGTGGTTAACCTTAAGAGAACAACGTATGGAATGCCGTCCGGGTTGCGGGGCGTGTTGCACTGCCCCTTCAATTTCCAGCCCTATTCCCGGTATGCCAGATGGCAAGCCCGCCAATACGCCCTGCATTCAGCTTGATGAACAGCAACGCTGTAAAATTTTCACCTCGCCATTGCGACCGAAAGTCTGTGCAGGCTTACAAGCCAGCGCTGAAATGTGCGGTAACTCGCGTCAGCAGGCCATGACCTGGCTTATCGATCTGGAAATGCTGACCGCGCCTTAAACATCTTTAATCCGCAGTAAGCAAAACAGAGTGGCGATAATCATCACCATCGCAAACCAGAACACAGCGTGATAATTCCAGATCTCGGCGACGATGCCCGCCACTGATCCTGCGATGATCCAGCCCACGCGCGAAGTGTTGGTATAGAGCGTGGTGGCTGAACCCGCCTGACCGGGCATCAGATCCTGAAAATAGAGCATCCCGATGCCGCCCAGAATGCCAATAAAAATAGCATTTAGCAGCTGCAAGCCCAACAGAATGACAGGTGAATGCGCCATCAGCATTCCTGCGTAAAAACAGACGCCACCCACGGCAGCAACGCGCATTAAGAAACGCTTACCCAGACGTTTGGCGAAATATCCGGCAATCAACATCGTCGGGATTTCCAGCCCGGCGGCGGTCCCCATCATCACACCGGCCAGTTTCTCGGGAAGATGCAGTTCGTTGATAATAAATAGCGGCATGTTGATGATGTACAGGCTGTTCGAGCCCCACATCAATGTACAAATGACAAACAGCAGCAGCGTATCGCGACGGTTACGGCGCGGCGCTTCGATCGTGCCGGTCGCCAGCGGAAGCTCTTTTTGCATCGACGGTAAAAACAGGCACACCATCACCCCGCAAACAATAAACGCTACCGCTGCGCTCAGATACATTACCGTAAAGCTGAAACCCATCGCTAAGGCATAAGCCAGCGGTGGGCCAATGACCCATGCCAGTGAAACCTGAGCGCGTAAAAAAGAGCTGAACATCACCGCCTCACGTCCGGTTTTGTCGGCATGTTCACGGGCAAGGGCAAACATTTGCGGGTTAGCGGTCGAGCCAAAGCTGCTAAGAAAGACGCCAACGAATAGCAAAACAAAGTAGTTGCGATTCCAGGCAAAAAGGGTGCAGGCCAGCACGCCTAACAGGCAGCAAAAGACAATCAGCGATTTGCGATCGCCGCGCTTATCAGAGCGCCCGGCGAGAAACTGACTTACCAGAATCCCAATGACAGCGCTGCCGGTAAAGAAGAATCCCACCATCGCCGGACGGGCATGTACTTCATCGGTAAGAAAAATACTGAGTGTCGGGGTTTGCAGAGCGCCCGCAATACCGGTGAGAAAGGCAACGATTAAAAACGCCGTCGAGGTCAGGTCAAACGATTTCGCGCTGGAGACTGCGGGGGAGTTATGCATGCTGGTCGATCACTGGAAGAGGAAGACGCGGAGTTTACGCTGCTTGTCAGAAAATAAACAGACAGCGAAATCAAAAGCGCCACGAATAATCAAAATGCCATTTCACTGTTGCTGATTGGCTGCTGACGCTGCTGAAATGAAATTGCTGATAACGGATTTTCCCATCAGCAATTAGGAAAAATGGCAAAAAATTGTGCAGCACATCAAACTTTTGCTCATAACTTTACGGCTTTCCTTGCGTGCTGAAACAGAAGTATTATGCTTTCTTGAAACGTTTCAGCGCGATCTTGTCTTTAACCCTAAGCCAGGTTGGCGCTTTTTTTCTCATAGAGGCTGAATCGTTTCAATTCAGCAAGAGAGGAGAACTATGTTCCAGTTATCCGTACAGGACATCCATCCGGGCGAAAAGGCCGGAGACAAAGAAGAGGCGATTCGCCAGGTCGCTGCGGCGCTGGTGCAGGCCGGTAATGTAGCAGAAGGCTACGTCAATGGCATGCTGGCGCGCGAACAGCAAACCTCAACGTTCCTCGGCAATGGTATTGCTATTCCACACGGCACTACCGACACCCGCGATCAGGTGCTGAAAACCGGCGTTCAGGTATTTCAGTTCCCGGAAGGCGTCACCTGGGGTGACGGTCAGGTAGCGTACGTGGCAATCGGTATTGCTGCCAGCTCGGATGAACATCTGGGCCTGCTACGCCAGCTGACCCACGTACTGAGCGATGATTCCGTTGCTGAACAACTGAAGTCAGCAACAACAGCAGAAGAACTTCGCGCATTACTGATGGGCGAAAAGCAGAGTGAGCAGCTGAAGCTCGACAACGAAATGCTGACGCTGGATATCGTCGCCAGCGATCTGCTGACTCTTCAGGCGCTGAACGCTGCGCGTCTGAAAGAGGCGGGGGCAGTTGACGCCACTTTCGTCACCAAAGCCATCAATGAACAACCGCTGAATCTCGGACAGGGTATCTGGCTGAGCGATAGCGCCGAAGGCAATCTGCGTAGCGCGATTGCGGTAAGCCGTGCGGCAAATGCTTTTGATGTGGACGGCGAAACGGCAGCCATGCTGGTGAGTGTGGCGATGAATGACGATCAGCCCATCGCGGTTCTTAAGCGTCTCGCTGATTTATTGCTCGACAATAAAGCTGACCGCTTGCTGAAAGCGGATGCGGCAACGTTGCTGGCGCTGCTGACCAGCGATGATGCGCCGACCGACGACGTGTTAAGCGCGGAGTTTGTGGTGCGCAATGAACACGGCCTGCATGCTCGTCCAGGTACCATGCTGGTCAATACCATTAAACAATTTAACAGTGATATTACCGTGACAAACCTTGATGGTACCGGCAAACCGGCAAACGGACGTAGTCTGATGAAAGTTGTGGCACTTGGCGTTAAGAAAGGTCATCGCCTACGCTTTACCGCCCAGGGTGCAGATGCTGAACAGGCGCTGAAAGCAATCGGCGACGCTATCGCTGCTGGTCTTGGGGAGGGCGCATAATGAGCAGACGTGTTGCTACTATCACCCTTAATCCGGCTTATGACCTTGTTGGTTTCTGCCCGGAAATTGAACGCGGCGAAGTGAACCTGGTGAAAACCACCGGTCTGCATGCGGCGGGTAAAGGCATCAACGTGGCCAAAGTATTAAAAGACCTGGGAATTGATGTCACCGTTGGCGGCTTCCTGGGTAAAGACAATCAGGATGGTTTTCAGCAACTGTTCAGCGAGCTGGGCATTGCCAACCGTTTCCAGGTTGTACAGGGGCGCACCCGAATTAACGTTAAGCTGACGGAAAAAGACGGCGAAGTGACCGACTTCAACTTCTCGGGTTTTGAAGTCACTCCCGCCGACTGGGAACGCTTTGTGACTGATTCTCTGAGCTGGCTCGGTCAGTTCGATATGGTCTGTGTCAGCGGAAGCTTACCGTCAGGCGTCAGCCCGGAAGCGTTCACCGACTGGATGACTCGCCTGCGTAGTCAGTGTCCTTGCATTATCTTTGATAGTAGCCGTGAAGCGTTAGTAGCAGGTTTGAAAGCGGCACCGTGGCTGGTGAAACCTAACCGCCGCGAGTTGGAAATCTGGGCAGGCCGTAAACTGCCTGAAATGAAAGATGTGATTGAAGCTGCACATGCGCTACGTGAACAAGGCATCGCGCATGTTGTTATTTCACTGGGTGCCGAAGGCGCGCTTTGGGTTAATGCCTCCGGCGAATGGATCGCCAAACCACCGTCAGTCGATGTCGTAAGCACCGTTGGCGCAGGGGATTCTATGGTTGGTGGCCTGATTTATGGCTTGCTGATGCGTGAATCCAGTGAACACACACTGCGTCTGGCGACAGCTGTTGCAGCCCTGGCGGTAAGTCAAAGCAATGTGGGTATTACCGATCGTCCGCAGTTGGCCGCAATGATGGCGCGCGTCGACTTACAACCTTTTAACTGACAGCAGGAGAGGCATAATGAAAACGCTGCTGATTATTGACGCTAATCTCGGTCAGGCACGCGCCTATATGGCGAAGACCCTGCTGGGCGCGGCGGCGCGAAAAGCAAAACTGGAAATCATCGACAATCCGAACGACGCTGAAATGGCGATTGTTCTCGGTGATTCCATCCCGAACGACAGCGCGCTGAACGGTAAAAATGTCTGGCTGGGCGATATTTCCCGGGCAGTTGCGCACCCTGAGCTGTTCCTGAGTGAAGCCAAAGGCCATGCGAAACCTTACACTGCGCCGGTCGCTGCGACAGCACCGGTTGCCGCCAGCGGTCCGAAACGCGTAGTTGCGGTGACTGCTTGCCCGACTGGCGTAGCACACACCTTTATGGCGGCTGAAGCCATTGAAACCGAAGCGAAAAAACGTGGCTGGTGGGTGAAAGTTGAAACCCGTGGTTCTGTTGGCGCGGGTAATGCAATCACCCCTGAAGAAGTAGCCGCAGCGGATCTGGTGATTGTGGCGGCAGATATTGAAGTGGATCTGGCGAAATTTGCTGGTAAACCGATGTATCGCACCTCTACCGGTCTGGCGCTGAAGAAAACCGCGCAGGAACTGGATAAAGCGGTTGCTGAAGCAACGCCGTATGAACCGGCGGGGGAAACGCAAACAGCGGAGCACCGCGGACGATCG
>OBYJ01000805.1_pt1 | contig 12426 bp, 8 predicted proteins | sample 1495481 | NCBI WGS metagenome assembly OBYJ01 (sample SAMEA2580197, study PRJEB22360) | human gut metagenome | biome: human gut; feature: human-associated habitat; material: faeces | place: Denmark | collected 2008/2010
TTTCCAGAATATCAAATTCTGTAAAACCCAAAGTAGGGTGAATTTCTGAAATATTCACTATCTTTGCCATATCTTATTAGTTTGGATATTTCCCCCGTTTTGGCCGTCAAATCTTATTTTCGGGGGAATACCTAAAGATACAAAAAGCCAACTAATTCGCAATACTTTGTGTATGAATTAGTTGGCTGATTTTGTAATATTTAATGAATGTCCCTTCTTATAATTTCCGGCCAAAGCACTTCGACAGTGTCAAATTCAATCCGACACGCCATTTTGTCAAAGAAGTATACAGAAAGGGTGAAAAGGAACTGGAACACGCAGACCCCACATACGGTTTCAAGACGTCTTCTTCCAAGCACACTCAGGAAGAGCGATTCGGCATGCTGATGGAATATCTAAGGGAATACACCTTCATCACCCGCCAGGAATACCCTGTTCTCTATGATAGATTTCATCGAAAGGAACCCTGCCCCGTTCTCCCCAAATGCCTTTGTTCCCATCCCGTATGCCGCAAGGTATAACCATATTGATGCCTGCCCCATGGGGCAGCTTCAATAGTTTCTTCATCCGCCTGCTGTCAAAACCTTCCAGCGGACAAGTGTCATAGCCTTCGTTTGCCATGGCAATCATAAAGGTTTGGGCAGCAAGGGCACAGGATTTATTTACCGTCACACGCATATCGCATTCCGAAACTTCCAGCATCATAGGGCGGAACAGGCTGATGGTTCTCGCCAATATCACCCTGAAAAGCCCTAGAAGCCCGAAAAACCTTGCATAAATGAAAGGCATCAGTTTACCATAATACAGCTTCCTGTCCCTAATACGTTTTTCCTGACGCTCTTTCGGACTATTGCGCCTGATATTTCCTTCTTCAAAGTCAAGCACAAATTTAGCACGCTTTTTATACAAATCCTGACGAGTAACAAAAACAACAATTTCCGAAGCCGTAGAAGCAGCCGACTGCCCTAAACAAGCTTCTGAAACTTTCGCCATCAGTCCGGGATTCGTTATTTGATAAAATTCCCACAATTGCATATTGGAACTATTGGGAGCCAGCGTAGCCAGTTCAAGACAATGTTTCACCTTTTCCGGGTCTATCGGTTTATTTTTATCATACCTCCGCACAGACCGGCGGAAGTTCAATACCTCTTCTAAATTCATTTCCTATTCAAATTAATAACTTTATTTCTTACTGAAACATTGCAGGATGACTTCTGCCATTTTCTTGGAACTGAACGGATTCTCTCCGGTAAACAGATTACCGTCAATAACGACTTTTGAAGTCATCGGAATCAATGCTTTCTCGTAGCGGGCACCTCTGTCTTTCAGTTCGGTTTCCAAATCGAAAGGCACGACCCTTTCCTTTCTTGCCAGAATTTCTTCAGCCCGGCTGAATCCTGTAAGCTTCTTATCTTTAACCAGATATTCGCCGGAAGCCAACGTCACATTCAACAATCCACAAACACCGTGACAAATGGCTGCCACCTTCTTTTCATTTTCATATTGCTTTTTTAAGATGGCTTGCAGGACAATATTATCCGGAAAATCATACATGGAACCATGTCCTCCCGCCAAATAAACGCAATCAAACTGAAATTCGGAGACTTCATCCAAACTTTTAGTATGCTGCAATACATTCTTAAATATGGAATCTTCCCAACAGGTTTTAGTTATCTCATCCATGAGTAAGGGATTCAAACTCTCCGGATCGATAGGAGTATCGCCTCCTTTGGGACTGGCAACGGTAATTTCTATTCCTTGCTTTTTGGCGCCGTGATAAATATGGGTGAGTTCGCTCAGCCATAATCCGGTTCTTAAATTCTTATTCACAAATTCGCCTTCTCCGGTTACTATTGCCAGTAATTTCAAGTTATCCATATTTATAGTTTTAGGGGTCATGCCTATATAACATAACCCCTATCCTATTGTATTCCAAACAGACAAATCATTAATATTATTTGGATTATTTCTTCATCCTTATAATAATCAAATGACAGATTTTACCGAGTCCTAACATTTTATAGGTTATTCTTGTAAATATTCGCCATCACCTTCTGGTATTGATTCTCAATCTGCATATACGCCTGAAGATTCTTATAAATACTTTCCGTTTCCACAAAATATTCAATCAATGAAATTTGTCCTTCGGTCAATGCCTGTTTCAATAAATCCAGCGAACGGTACATCAAAGGAACATCATACGCATTCATGGCATCCTTCAACTGCTGCATCTCATTGAAAAGAGACATCAGGGAAGCCTCGACCCGGTCTTTAGCACTTTCTTGCATAAGCTGAGCGCTGATAGCCTGTGCCTTGGCTATCTTTACCTTTTTACGATTCTGAAACAAAGGCAAGGAGCCCCCTACCACAAAACCATTCATCGAAACCGCATCATCCGTGTTACGGCGAAAGCCGGCTTCCAGCTTCGGCAACCATCCTTGGCGGTCTACCGAAACCTGCTTCTCGGCGGCACGGGCAGTGGCGGCGGCGGCCTGCAAGTCAAGGTCTGACGCCATCACTTCATCCCTCATAACATTGTAATCATTGATTTCCTGTATGGCAGGATACGTGGTTTCAGCAAACTCCAAAGGCATGTTACCGTTCATGGCAAGCAGAGACTGCAAGGCAGTGCGGTGAGCTGCGCTGTTTTGGGCAACTTCCGTCTGCACGTTCATACGCTCCATCTTGATTTTGTTGACTTCCAGTATATTCGCATCACCGGTCGTCAGACGTTTTTCATAAAGTGCCTGTAATTCATCTGCATTTTTCATACGGATATCCATCAATGTCTTTTCCTGATTCAACAGAATAAGGTCCAGACAGAGATTCTTCGCATTCAGCAGAATATCCCGGCGGGCAGCCTGTTGTTGCTTGTCCACCGCTTCGTTCTGCAAAGTAGCCTGCCGGTTGCGGGCAATATACTGAGTAGGAAAATCAAAACCTTGCGAAGCAACGAACTCCGTACCGTGACCACCTTCGGCACCATTACTGTAAAAAGAGCTGTAGCTCACCGTAGGATCAGGTAAGTTGTTGTTTGTCCGGTTTTCCATCTTGGTCGCATCGGCGGCATGTTTCTGTGCCTTGAGCTCTTTATTGTTCTGCTCTATGCTTTTCAAAATGTGCTCAATACTCTGAGCCTGCATCAGCAAGGGAGAGCAGAGGGCTATTATAACTAAGATTCGTTTCATATTATTTCTATTATTTCTTCTTTCGGTTCATCAGTTCATAAACAATCGGAATAATGAAAGCGTTCAGGAAAGTCGATGTCAAAAGACCTCCAAGAATAACTTTCGCCATCGGGCTTTGTATTTCATTACCCGGCAAATCGCCACGGAATGCCAAAGGTATCAAAGCCAGCGCGGAAGACAACGCAGTCATCAGGATAGGGTTCAAACGGTCTAACGAACCGTGAAGAATGCTTTCTTTCAAATCCATACCTTCTTCGCGCAACATATTGTAATGACTTATCAACAACATACCATTACGGGTAGCAATGCCAAACAACGAGATAAAGCCGATAATAGCCGGAATGCTTATCTCACCCGTTGTTATCATCAATGCAAATACCCCACCAATCAACGCCAAAGGCAAATTCAACAAAATGACTCCACTTTGGGCTGCATTCTTAAACTGGGTATAAAGCAACAGGAAGATAACCACGATACTCATAAACGAAGTGAGCATCAGCGTACGGCTGGCCGCCTGCTCGCTTTCAAACTGACCGCCATATTCCACATGATATCCTTCGGGAAGCTTGATTTGCGCATCAATCCGTTCCTGTATATCATTCACCACGCTGCGCAAATCACGACCGCTGGTATTGGCCGAAATCACAATCTTACGCTTCACATTCTCACGGCTGATGGTATTCGGTCCCATGGCAGAAACCACATCGGCTATATAGTTGACAGGGATTTTCTGACCGTCACCGGTATCAATCATCAGGTTGCGCACCTTCTCCATCTCATCACGCACCTCATCCTTGGTACGGACAATAAGATTAAACGCTTTGCCTTCTTCATATACCTGTGAAACGACTTCACCCGCCATGTTCACTGATACAAACTCGGCAAACTCCGGTAAAGAAATACCGAATTTGGCAAGCATCTCGCGTTTGGGAACAATCTTGAGCTGCGGACGTTCGATTTGTTGTTCCACATTCAAGTCGGCAATACCCTCCACACTGCTGATGGCATCCTTTATCTGATTACCGATGGCAAACATCTTGTTCAAATCATTACCAAACAGTTTGATGGCAATGTTGGCCTTGGTACCCGAAAGCATGGCATCGATACGGTGGCTGATAGGTTGGCCTATTTCGATATTCGCACCGGTAATGGTAGATAACTTGGCACGCACATCGGCTACCAGTTCCTGGCGGGAACGGTCTTTCAATTCAAACGGGGCCTCAATTTCACTCACGTTAACCCCTAATGCATGCTCATCCAGTTCGGCACGTCCCGTTTTACGGGCTACGGTCTGTATTTCGGGAATAGACATCAGCAACTCTTCTGCACGGTGTCCCATCTTGTCCGATTCTGCCAAAGAGATTCCCGGCAATGAACTGATATTAATGGTGAACGAACCTTCATTGAAAGATGGCAGGAAACTGCGTCCTAATGTAAAAAACATAACCAATGCCACCGCAAACAGTCCACCCGTAAAACCCAATACTGCGGATTTATGATTCAAGGACCATAACAAGGCATTGCGGTAATGCTTTTTCATCCATACGGCCACAAATGCCTCTTTGGGCAATCCTTTGCTTTTATTATTACCTAACAGATAGCTGCACAGTACCGGAGTCAGTGTCAAAGCCACTACCGTAGAAGCAAACAACGCCACAATAAAGGCAATGCCCAACGGAACCAGCATACGCCCTTCCATTCCTGTCAGGAAAAACAAAGGAACAAAGCTGACTACAATAATCAAGGTAGAGTTCAAGATAGGCATACGCACTTCCTTCGAAGCATTGAACACGACTTCAATCACGCTCTTACGTTCCCCTTCGGGCAACAAGCGATTCTCACGCAAGTGCTTCCATACATTTTCCACATCCACAATGGCATCATCCACCAACGAACCAATGGCAATGGCCATACCACCCAAACTCATGGTATTGATGGTGAGTCCCATATAGTGAAGAGTCAATATAGAAACAATCAATGACAACGGAAGGGTTACCAATGAAATAACCGTGGTACGTACATTGGCAAGGAACAGGAAGAGAACAATCACCACAAAAACAGCACCTTCATACAACGAATCCTTCACATTGCCGATAGAGCTTTCAATAAAACGGCTCTGACGGAAAATATCTGTAGAAACGTGTACATCAGCCGGAAGATTCTTCTGCAAATCCTTCAATGCGGCTTCCAACTGCTCTGTCAGTTCAATAGTCCCGGTCTTGGGTTGTTTGGTAACGGTCAGCAGTACGGCAGGTTTTCCTCTCTCCGAAGCAGTACCCAGTTTGGGTTCCTGCGAACCAATCTTCACATCGGCAATATCCTCCAATGTAACGGGCACCCCTTCCACCGTCTTGATGACGGAACGTGACAACTGAGCCACATCATGACTGGAAAGCACCCCGCGAACAATATATTCGTTTCCATATTCATAAATCACTCCGCCATTGGCATTCTGATTCATGTTACGGGTAACGTTCATCACCTCTGCCAACGTAACATTGTAATGTTTCATGCGGGCAGGGTCAAGCAACACCTGATATTCCTTGATATCACCTCCCAGCACGGCAACCTGTGCCACACCTCCCGTAGAGAGCAGGCGCGGACGGATAGTCCAGTCTGCCAGTGTACGGAGATCGAGCATGGAAGTAGTATCCGAAGTCAGACCGATAATCAGCAACTCACCTAAAATAGAAGACTGAGGTCCCATGGTAGGTTTACCTACATTCTCGGGCAGCTCCTCGCTGACCAAGGACAATTTCTCACTGACAATCTGACGGGCCAGATAGATATCGGTATCCCATTCAAATTCCACCCACACAACGGAAAAGCCATTGGTGGAAGATGAACGCACCCGGCGCACATGGGTCGCACCGTTCACGGCAGTTTCTACAGGAAAGGTTACCAATTGTTCCACCTCTTCGGCTGCCATACCATTCGCTTCGGTCATAATCACTACAGTCGGCGCATTCAAATCGGGGAACACATCGACTTCCGTATGAAAAGCCGTGTAAGTACCGCCGATAAGCAGCAAAACCGACGCCACCAGAACCAATATACGGTTCTGAAGGGAAAAATGTATAATCTTATTTAGCATAGGACGGCTGATTAATGTTCATGACTATGAGCCGGAATCGCATTGCTGGCCGACGCTAATTTCACCTGATAAGCTCCCTTTGTTACCACACGGTCACCGGCTTTCAAACCGGTCAGAATCTGCACTTCCTTTCCGTTGCTCGCTCCCAAAGTTACCTCCTGTTTCTTATATCCTTCCTCATCCAGTTGCAGATAAACAAAGTACAAACCTTGTTCTTCGGTCAGTGCCGTAACAGGCAAGGCCAGCACATCGGGCATTTCCGACGAGAGCAGATACACCTCCACATACGAACCGGGAATCACATCTCCCCGATTATCAAATTCGAAAGTTACAGGCACATAAAAAGAAGTACCACCGGATGCTTTACCATAAGAAAGCAGACGCCCTTTCAACTCACCCAGCTCATATACCTTATTATCGTATGGAGTCTTGAAGTTTGCCGACTGGATGCTATGCAGATAACCATAATATTTCTCGGAAACATCTGCACGAAGGAACAGACGACGGTTCTGAGTGATACTCACCAAAGGCTGGCCTACCGACACATAGTCACCTTCCTGCACCAGACAATTCTTGATATAGCCACCTAAAGGAGCTGTAACGGACACACCTGTTTTGGTCTGGTTCTTTGAAATAGCCTCGTATGCCAATAATGCATTTTCATAACTCTCCTTAATGGCATTGAAATCTTTCTGCGATATTATCTGACTTTTTACCAACTTGGCGGCACGTTCATATTCTTTTTTGGCGGTTTCATATGCGATACGGGTACGTTTTACAGGGTCTCCGTCCGGCATATTCTCAGCAGAGATATTCAGAATGGGAGCCCCCTTGCTCACACTCATACCGTCCGTTACCGGATGGCGGAAAGAAACCACACCGGCTACATTGGCGACTACTACGCTTTCATCGCCTTGTGCTGCCTGCACCTGACCGCTGGTCGTTATCACCTGACGGAATGATTCAGGCCGGATTATTTCCGATTCTACCCCGGCTGCTTTTGCTTTTTCTGGAGCCAGAATTATCTCATCGGAATGTCCGGCTGCAGAAGCTTCCGCTTCATGATTATGCCCTTCGTGACCTTCATTCTCATGGTCGTGGTTTTCTTTTTCATGGTCATGCCCTTCGTGATTATGGTCATGCCCTTCGTGGTCGTGATTATGTGCTTCCTCCGTTCCATGATCGTGTCCTTCGTGATCATGACCCGATTTACTGTTGCAAGAGCCTAAGAGGAACAAGCCTAAGACTCCCATAAAAATAAGTTTCTTCATGATGATATTATTTGTTCTTACTTTTTATTAAATGCAAAATTAGTGTAAAGAAAATGCAACAAAGTTGCGGATAAAAAGATAAACTTTCTATCTGTTAAGCAAGAACATCGCAAGGAGGAGCACGCAACCCCTTTACGTGGGGAAGACACGTAGAATGCAGTTTTTCTAAATAGTAATTATAAGGTAATGTGTTGTGTTCTGTCAACCGCAATGAAAGCGCCAATACATCCGTCACCGTATATAACAGCAAACAAAACGAATAATCAGGAGAAACACTGTCTTGGGCCCGATCCGGAGTTACACTTTTAAACTTGGTCACACATCCGGCATTACATGTATGATTCTCATCAGAACTATTATTATGCTGCTGATGCTGCACGGAACATTGACAGCCGCACAAAGTCATATCATGCTGCAAACAAAGAATTTCCCGGTGATGATGATGAGGCAGAACAGATGCTGTCAACATGATAATGCTGACCAACATCAATACCCATGCTATGTATCGTCTCCGTTTCATCGGGCACAAAAATAGGTGTTTATCATGTAAAATCCAAAAAGAAAGCATGGTAAATGCCGAATTCTCAGCAATTACCATGCTTTCTTATTATCTTTTACATACAAAGCTTACCAAATAGAGACACGTTTTTCAGGAGCCAAATACATAGGATCCCCCTCTTTAATGCCAAAAGCATCATACCATGCACCTATTTGAGGGAGTGCTCCGTTCACACGCCATCTGCCCAATGAATGTGGATCAGACTTGGTTTGCAAACGAATCTGCTCGTCGCGGATATTGCCAGCCCACACTCCGGCGTATGACAAGAAGAAGCGCTGTTCCGGAGTAAATCCGTCTTTTACCGGCAGGGGAGCATCTTTTGTCGCATTCTTGAACGCCTGGAAAGAAACCTGCAAACCACCATGATCGGCTATATTCTCACCTAAAGTCAAAGAACCGTTGGCATTGAGTCCCGGCAAAACCTGGATGCTATCAAAGAAATTCACCATTACCTGAGCACGTTCTTCAAAACGTTTGGCATCTTCGGCTGTCCACCAATCTTTCAAATTACCATCCTTATCAAACTGACGTCCCTGATCATCGAATCCATGAGTCATTTCATGACCGATAACCACGCCAATAGCTCCATAATTAAATGCATCATCAGCATTCATATCAAAAAACGGATATTGAAGAATACCCGCCGGAAAACAAATCTCATTCGTGGTCGGATTATAATATGCATTGACAGTCTGCGGAGTCATTCCCCATTCATCTCTGTCAACCGGCTTTCCTGCCTTGGATAACATATAATCCAGTTCGAATTCTGTAGCACGCTTCACATTGGCCCAATAAGAATCTTTTTCAATATTCAAACCGGTATAATCCCTCCACTTATCAGGATAGCCTACCTTTACATAAAAAGAATTCAACTTCTCAATAGCTTTAATCTTTGTGCTGTCACCCATCCATTCCAAATTCCGAATACGTTCTCCCAATGCGGTCTGCAGATTCTTTACCAACTGCACCATACGTTCTTTTGCGGCTGCCGGAAAATATTTCTCCACATACATCTGACCTACCGCTTCACCCAGTACTCCATTTACAGTACTTACAGCACGCTTCCAACGAGGTTGGTTAGCCTGTTTGCCGGATAGTGTTTTTCCATAAAAATCAAAATTTTGTGCCACCAAATCATCACTCAAGTAACCGGCAGCCCTGTCTATCAGACTCCATTGCATATAAGCGATCTGATTTTCAACCGGCAAGCTATTGATAATTTTCTCAACCTCTTTAATCGGCTCCACTTGAGAAACACTCAGTTCAGTCACCCCTTTCACGCCTATACCATTCAAGAAAGCATCCCAGTCAATGCCCGGAATCTCTTTCTTTAATTCATCCAAAGACATTTTATGATAATTGGCCGCAGGGTTACGCTGTTCCACCGCACTGAAAGAAGCTTTTGCAATACGGGTTTCGATATCCATTACAGCCTCCATTTTCTTTTTAGCGGCAGCCTCATCAAAACCAGCCAATTGGAACATCTTTACAATATGTTCCTTATACTTATTACGGATATTGACAGTCACATCATCATTGTCCAGATAATATTCTTTTTCACCCAGACTGATACCCCCTTGATACAATTGAAACAAATTGCTCTTGCTGTCCATGATATCGGCACCCACATAGAAACTGAAATAAGGGAATACACCGCTATGAGCCAGTTCCGCCATCAAAGGAACTATTTCCGATTTATCCTTCACTGAAGCAATCTTTTCCAAATCAGCTTGAATAGGAGTTACTCCATCCGCATTCAGTTTCACACTATCCATAGCCAAATTATAGATATCCCCTATTTTCTGACCTATTGTACCTTGCGCATTCTGCCCGGCAGCAATTTCCACAATCAATCCTTTCAGTTGTTCCCGATTATTTTCAGCAAGCATATCGAATGAGCCAAAACGGGAATATTCATTGGTCAGAGGGTGTTTCTTCATCCATCCGCCACAAGCATACTGATAAAAATCAGCTCCTTGAACAGCCGTAGTGTCCAAATTTGTCAAGTCTATACCCGAAGTCATGACGGCTTCCTTTTTACTGTCGCATCCGGCAGCTACTGCCAGAGCCAATACAGCCATTGGTAAATAATGTTTTGCTTTCATTTATTCTATATATATGATACATACTTTAACTTCCCTGCATCTCTTCTAATTCCATAGAAACGGTCTCCCATTCTTCTACCGTCTGATCCAAGTCCTTTTTCAGTTTCTGATGCTTTTCATACAAAGCCATATCCGATGCACCTTCGGGAGTAGCCATATCAGCTTCCACCTCGCCAATCTCAGTTTCCAGCTTTTCTATTTTCTGTTCACAATCCGCAATTCGTTTCTCCAATTTGCGAATTTTCTTATTCAATTCCTTTTGCGCCTCATAAGATAATTTGTTCTCACTAACCGTTTCGGGTTCTTCCTTTTTAGTGGCAGACACAGTAGGAGAAGCCGAAAGCTGCAACTCATTCAGACTCTCTATTTTCTTTTTCTGTAAAAAATCATAAATGCCGCCAATGTGTTCTTTTACTACTCCACCTCCGAATTCATAAACTTTGGTCACCAGTCCATCCAAGAACTCACGGTCATGAGAAACAACAATCACCGTTCCATCAAATTCCTTGATAGCTTCTTTCAATACATCCTTTGAGCGCATATCCAGATGGTTGGTAGGTTCGTCCAAAATAAGGAAATTCACCGGTTCTAACAAAAGTTTTATCATGGCAAGACGACTCCGCTCCCCACCCGACAGTACCTTTACTTTTTTATCAGAAGCCTCACCTCCAAACATGAATGCTCCCAGAATATCACGAATCTTCAAACGAATATCCCCTTTTGCCACATAATCAATCGTATCAAAGACACTCAGATTTTCATCCAACATCTGAGCCTGATTCTGAGCAAAATAACCAATCTGTACGTTGTGCCCGATGGTCAGTTTACCTTCGTATGGGATTTCGTCCATTATACATTTCACCAAAGTGGACTTACCTTCCCCATTCTTTCCGACAAAAGCCACCTTCTCACCTCGATTAATAGTCAAAGTCACATCGTGAAAAACGATATGACTGCCATATGCTTTCTTCACCCCGTCACAAATGACCGGATAATTGCCGGAACGCATGGCAGGCGGAAACTTCAACCGCAAGGCTGAATTATCTTCATCATCAATTTCAATAGGAACTATTTTTTCCAATTGCTTGATGCGGCTCTGCACCTGTACAGCCTTGGTAGCCTTATAACGGAAACGCTCTATGAAATCTTCCGTATCCTGAATTTGCTTCTGCTGGTTCTCGTATGCACGCAATTGCTGCTCACGACGTTCTTTGCGCAATACCACAAACTCATCGTAAGCCACTTTATAATCATAGATATGCCCGCAAGATATTTCAATCGTACGATTGGTCACATTATTAATAAATGCACGGTCGTGGCTCACCAATACAACGGCTCCCGCACTTGTCTTCAAAAAGTTTTCCAACCATTGAATGCTTTCTATATCCAGATGATTGGTAGGCTCGTCCAACAGCAACACATCGGGCCGTCGCAACAGCAACTTGGCCAACTCTATACGCATACGCCATCCACCACTGAACTCAGATGTAGGACGGTTAAAATCCTCCCGGCTAAATCCCAACCCCATCAATGTACGTTCTATCTCAGCTGTATAATTGGTACCTCCCATCATCAAAAAGCGTTCATTGTCATGGGTGAATTTCTCAATCAGTTTATGATAGTTTTCTGAATCATAATCTGTTCTATCCGCCAACTCCTGATTCATTCTCTCAATACTAGCCTGCAAGTCAAAGATATGTTCAAAAGCCATCTCCGCCTCTTCCATCACAGTATGTTTATCACTCAGAATCATGACTTGAGGCAGATAGCCTATCGTCACATCACGCGGAACAGAAACACTACCTGAAGTAGGCGCCTGTATTCCTGCCAATATCTTAAGCATAGTAGACTTACCGGCCCCATTCTTCCCGACCAGCGCAATACGATCTCTCTTATTGATAACGTATGACACATCCTCAAACAGAGGCGTTACTCCAAACTCTACTTTCAAATTATCTACTGAAACCATTCGTTTTTATCCTTTTGCAAAAGTGGCAACAAATATACGGTTTTATATGTAAAAAAGACAAAATACAAGTAAATAAAAAAAGTCCTCATCCTTAACAAATAGGACAAAAGTATTAAAACGTGTTAGAAAACATATTTTTTTAGTTGTTTTATTTGCAAAATCCACTAAAACACGTACCTTTGCAACGTGTTTTTCATAGTATTAGATTTAAGGTTAACAAAGGTTGGAGCAAGGCGTTGC
>OBYJ01000820.1_pt1 | contig 12134 bp, 8 predicted proteins | sample 1495481 | NCBI WGS metagenome assembly OBYJ01 (sample SAMEA2580197, study PRJEB22360) | human gut metagenome | biome: human gut; feature: human-associated habitat; material: faeces | place: Denmark | collected 2008/2010
CGCGACACCGGGTTGTGCGGGGGCGCCAGACGCGCCGGCGCCCCCAGCCGCTAATGGCGATGTTCTGCCAGGCGCGGCCATCGAACTAACGCCGGATGCCCCAGCAGTGACGAATGCTGATGCCCCGACTTGGAGTAAAGCGGTAACGTTGACGGATTCAGATCAACCATTATTCGCTACGACCAAATCGCTAAACGGTGCCGGCATTAGCAGTTATGATCTGAACAAAACAACGTTGGCAATTCCTGAGGACAACGCTGTTAAGGCTGAAAGCTATTCCGGTATCATCACCTTTACATTGACACCGGGTCAACCAGCCGCACCAGCTACTGCACAGTAACGGTGGCGCGAGGTTGAGGGTTTTCGACTTTTCTGGTTGTACTTGCCGGAAGGGAGTTGGTTCATGTCAGGACATCACCAGAAGACTGTTCGGTCACAATTAAAAATCAGCGCGGGTACCCACGTCGCTTGGATCGGCAATCATTCACGCACCATATCGTATTGAATCCACAAGTCTTTCATCTCTCTTATGAATTTTCATCTCTACACATGCGGCATCACCATTGTCTTGGGGGAGACGGTGATGCCGCATGAAAAAGAACCAAAGTTAATGTCTTGCTCAAGGTTGACTTGCAACTGTCAGCTTTGATAACCAAGTCGCGACACGGCAACCAGCAACATCAGAGCGCAAACAGAAGCGCTAAAAAATCGGAACATGTTCAAATCCCAATTTGATGTTACCGGCATTGCTGATCGTTCACGCGCACGGTCAGCGATCCAAAACCCACAGTACCGATCTTTTCAAAGTTCCCGAAATGGGTTGCCGACTTGGTCTATCAAAAAGCATCAAAGAAACCGTCGATTTTATGATCGACGGTTTTTTCGTGAGCGCGAACCAGCCCGGGTAGAAACCGGATCATAAGTGGCCTTGGGCGTGATGGTTGGTTTTTGACCATTGCGATCAAGGTCCTTATGCGAAGGTTTCTGGGCTGGCAAGCGCGTTATGGCGAAACACAGCGTAATTTTCACGAAAGCAGTGGTGCGCCATGCCCAAATGAACCGGGCAACAAAACCTGCGCCGAAGCGAACTTAGCCGCATGACTCAATGATTCCGAAACTTTGGCATCCAATGTTGGCTTGCTCGAAGAATACAAGGTCGCAGCAAAGGACGTAATATAAGCATCCCCTGCTCCCAACGAATCCACCGCCTTCACGCCAAGCGCCTGCTGCCAAGACATCATGCCGTCGACCAGTGCCGCAGACCCGCGCAGTCCGCGTGAACAAACAATCCGATCACAACCAGCTGCCGCAACCCGGCGCATCAATGCCTCCACATCATCATCAGACCGTGCTTTGCCAGAAAGATAGGCGAGATCAATCTGTGGTGCAATCTTTTTAAACAGTTTGTCATCGTCAAGGATCGAAAAGTCATAAACCTTGCGCGCTGTGATAGCCTGCAGAAAAGCATCCGCATGACTTTCACTGTTCAGATAGACCAGATCGAAACTATTGATATAGGTAATGTCCTCTGGGTCAAGTCGCAGCTCTTGTGGCGGCTCGCCGACCACTTTACGCCGTGCCCCGTCTTTGCCTGTGATCGTTGTAAAAGCATTTCGACCGGCATATTGTAGCGAATGCTGCACATCTACGCCGCGTTCGACTAACATGCGCCGGGCAAAATCGCCACGCGCATCATTCCCGAACGTCCCGATATAGGCTGCCTGCAAGCCGAGTTCGGTGGCAAAAACCGCCGTATTCGCTGCATGACCGCCAAGATACATTTGCTTATCAGCCGGATAAAGGTCAACGACATTGTCTCCAATCGCAATGACTTTCAACGATCTCTCCTTCTTTCCATCAAACGCAGCAACTGCAGTCTTCGATCAAACTGCCGTCATGCACACCCCTGCTTCCTGTTAACAAGGTCAAGTTTACCACAGCAGGAATTGGGTGTGGCATCAAGCTTGTCATGTTTTCCAAAATGTATGATCATCACCAAGCCTATCAGCGTTAGGAAATGAACAAAATGGCGTCCAAAACTGGCCGTCGTTTTTTCGTTTTATATGTTATTCCAAGCTGGTGTCTGAAAACTTATTCCGGTCACCAATAACAGTCTACAAATTTCGATGATGGGTATTATCACCATCAGGTTTGCTTTTTCATTTCGCCAAATTCCCAACCACCTTAATCTTCACCCGATTCGCATTCTCAGGATGATAAGCCAGCGGTACCTCATCAACTTCAACGACTTCAATCGTCGTTTCATCCGCGCCAGATTCAATTGCTGCGACAGTAGCTTTCTCCTTTGCATCAGCCATCGCCTTGTCGCGCGGAATCTGATTGTATGGATAAATTCGGCCGTATTCACCGGAAACCTGACTGATAGAGGCGCCAATCGCATTTGCCACGCCGCCCAATGGGTCACGAACTAGTTTGCCGCCCCCTTCCAACCGATGCGGTGCAATGATGGCACCGCCACCAACAAGAATCACCGTTGCTGGCTCAGCACTCGTCTTCATTTTATCAATCGCCACGGCGATCATGTCGCTGATCGTTTGCAAAGCCGCCTGAGCGAACTTCAGCGAAATTTGCTTGGTCAGTTGGGGATCGCCGACATCCGACAAACCCAGACGAACCGCAATGTCAGTGGCGGTGATAATGTTACCACCAAACGTCAATGCCTCATCCGTAATCTTGTAGCCAACGGAATCGGGACCCACCGTGACACTGCCATCTTGCTGCTGGCGAACGATCGACCCACCGCCTAAGCCAATCGACATGATGTCCGGCATCCGGAAGTTAGTCGCCACGCCGCCAACGGAGACCGCAATCGACGACTCGCGTGGGAACCCGGCTTGCAACACACCTAAGTCGGTCGTTGTGCCGCCGATATCCACCACAATGGCATTTTTTAAATGTGATAGATACGCCGCACCGCGAATACTGTTGGTCGGGCCAGAACCAATCGTCAGGATCGGAAAATGTCGCGCATAATCCGCGGTCATTAAAGTGCCATCATTTTGGGTCAGATACAACGAAGCATGTTTAATGCCAGAAGCTGCCAGTGCCTGCTCGAAACCATCAACTGTGTTCTCAATCACGCGAAACAAGCCAGCATTCAAAATTGTCGCATTTTCGCGTTCAATCAAGCCCAGCGAGCCCACTTCATGCGACACGGTTACCGGAAAATCGGCGCCATATGCGGCATGCACAAGCTCAGCAGCGGCTTGTTCCTGATCCACGCGCAAGGCGGCAAACACGCCGATAATCGCGATTGAATCTACCTCACCGCGCCACTTTGCCAAAATGCCGTTGATTTCATCTGGATCAAGCTCATTCAAAACTTGCCCGTCGTACTCATAGCCGCCCTTAACAATCGCATACTTGCCAGACAGCTTCGCAACCAAGTCTTCCGGCCAAGCTGTGTAAGGAGGAATTGCTTCGGTGGCCGGATAAGCTAGCCGCAAGACGCCGACACGGGCAATGTGCTTGCGTTCAACAATCGCATTCGTGATCTGGGTCGTCCCGAGCATCGCCTTGCTAATTTGATCGAGATCTAGCGCTTGATCAGCCAAAACCGCCTGAATGGCGTTACTGATACCGGTCTGAATATCCTTAGTGGTGTGGCGCTTCACTGAGTTAATCACATGCTGCTGGTCATCCAAAATAATCGCGTCTGTGTTGGTACCACCAACGTCAATGCCTAATCGATACATGGCTACCCCTCCTTTATCAACTTTTCAACCGGCTGATAATCATAATCAAAACCAAAATACCGTGGCCCGGCGGTTTCAATCCCAGCCTCTGTCCGCCACCGCGCATCTGCTGGGGTTGCCAAGACTTTCACCCGTTTGCCATACTTGATGACTTCCGTCGTGACCGGCAACAAGGTGTCCGCATCGACAATCTCGATCAGATCCGGCGTCATGACAATCGGCTTGTCATTGCGCAGCGCCAACAGGTTTTCATTTTGGATCAGCACACTCAAATGTTGATCCTGAAAATCGTTAAAGCCGTCAATTTTAATATCGCCAACGTTAAAGCCACGCTCAGTCCGCCGAGCCACATCGATGACCTTGCCTTCAAAAATGAGATGACCTTTTGTGACCTCAAGAATTTCAGTCAGGGCTTTAGCGGGATCGAGGTGCGCATCGCGAATCCGCAAACCAACCTGTTCACACAGCGTCACAATGCCACGAATGCCATTTTGCTTGATCTGTTTACCATTAGACGGATACAACGCTACCGTGGCACTACCGCCCATTTCCACCGTCTGCACCCGCGCCAAGCGTTCAGCCCACTTGGCACTGATCGTTTTGATGACCCCCGCATTGCCTTTTTCATCGGTAATGACCATTGGCGTCGCCGCCACGCCGCCAAGATAGAACGTCACCATCTGCAATTCCGGAAACGCGCGCCCCATGCCGTCGCAATCCACCAGCGGAATCCCCAAAGACGCCGCCAGTGCAATTGGCACCATCGAGTTCACCCCGCCAGCTTCCATGGGAAAAGTCCCGACGAACTCATGGCCTGTGTACTGACTCAACATTTTGAAAACCCGCTCGAACTCATCGCCTTTAGGAATCTTCTCCATCATCACTGCCGGCGCGCCCATAATCGCCGCCGGACAAAAATAGTCATCGTCGCGAATCTCGCTAACATCCAGCAACTTCACGGGGCCATTTTTATTGATTGCTTCAAGTGCCATCAACTTACCTAAAAATGGATTGCCGCCCCCGCCAGCACCGAAAAATGCTGCCCCGGTGGCAATATTTTCAATTGATTCCTGATCTAATAAACGCATAGATACCCTCCGTTATATGTCGTCAGCTGCTTGTTACCCGTTCAATTCAGTTCGGAAGCTTTGTCCCACTCCGGATGTACCTTGGCGCCAGCATAATACAGCACAAAGGCAATGATGATTCCCAAAACCGGAATGTTCGGCACAGCTGGCATTAACACCGGCAGCACACCGACCACCGCACCCAGTGCCCACGCGGCCAAACCAAGCCAATTCACCCCGGCGACCGGCTGCCACGCATGCAACTGACCATGATGAATCGCCCAATAAGAAGCCGCCATCGCACCGGCAACCGGCGTAATCATCGCCGAAAAAATCGTCATGACCGGCTCAAAATAATTCAAAATCCCGACAATCGACAAAATGGTGCCGCCCAAGCCGACTAGGAACAGCGTCAGTTTGCGATACTTCTCAGGAATATTGAAAATATTTGCCACCGCAATCCCGCCAGAATAGGCATTAACCACGTTGACCTTCCAAGTCCCAAGAATCAACGCCAAGCCGCCGATCACCGGCGACCCAATTTTCATAAACAAACTGCTGATATCCGTCGACTTGAACGCAATTGTCAAAATTGCACCCACTGCGATCATCAACACCCCAGCCGGAATCACTCCGAAAACGGCCGCTTTGACCACATCGGCGCGCCTTTTTGAAAACTGGGCATAATCACCGACAATCACCCCAGCCATCGCAAACGAGCCAACTGTCGAGGAAAAGCCATTCACAAACGACAGCGTGCCGCTCGGATGATACGCCGCAATCGTCGCCGCAGCATCCTGCTTGGCAAACGCAAACCACAAGCCATACAGAATCACGATGATTAAGTAAGGCACCGCCACATACGCCAACAAACGGATCAGCTTCACGCCATACATCGCAGTCACAACCATCAGCAGCCCCGTCAACAACGACGCCAGAATTGGCAGTCCAAGATACGTCAGCAAGTTGGCGACCGCCAAGCCGCCAACATTCGCCTGAATCCCAAACCAGCCCAGCGCCGCAATCGCAATGATGATCGAAATCACCTTCGACGACCCAGCCTTACCAAACACCTGCTACGCCACGACAACAGCCGGCTTGCCTTGATCAACACTCTGCATCCCCTGTGACACCATCATCAACACGATGAAACTGTACCCAGCCAAGCCAGTCAAAATTCCCACCGGCAGTGACATCCCCGCCACCAAACTCCCGCCAAGAATCAAGCTAGGAATCGACACCAAGGCACCACACAAAATCATGGCTAACCCAAACCACGTCTGATCACGTTTGTTTTCTTCCATATTGGCTACCTCACATATGTTTTTAATAATTGCGTGCATTTGGACTAACATCTAAGTTTGAAATCGATTGCCAGTTGGAATGTAATAGTTTGATTATAAATTTATGAGAGTTCGTGTCAATATGTTCATTAAAATTTTATAATGTATTTTTGAAAAACTGTCGCGTTTATTTTCAAATTAAAAAAGCGCCGACCCATGCCGATGACCGAATGAAGCAGTCGATCGAAATGAGTCGTCGCTTTTTAAAAGATAAGAATTAAAGGGCTAAATGCCATTGTGCTTGTAGCGTTAAGCGCTGCATCAGTCGTTATAGACATGTGCGACGTTGAAGCCGCCGATACATTCAGACCATGCACGCGCTTTTCAGCCCAATATTTGCCGAATTGCCAGTAACACCAAACCAAATCCCATCATCGCCATCGTGATGTTAAGCACCTTCGTCACGATTCGCCGCTCTTGGTCATCCATCTCCTCTATCATGCTCAAACTATAGTCATTGTATGGACCAGCATCCCAGTACCCGACATAATAACTCAGCAACTTCTTCTCACGACCAGTCAACGGCTTACTGTCGGCGCGAAGCAACAGTTGATCATCAAACAAAGCATACATATCATCGCTCAACATAGCGGTCTTACGATGCCGCCTCGCCTGCTCACTGACCCGATCGAACAACCGCTGAAACCGTCCCCGCGCCTGCGCATCTTCATCATCCTCCGCTGACCACGCCGTCAATTTCCGCTTAAAAATCGCCATCACCGCGTTAAAGTGCTTCCGTTGAAAATGATTTGCAAACGTCAGATAACGATTCTGTTCATTCAGATATTTATTTTGCCAAGTCTGATAAAGAAAGTAGCCAAACAACCACAACACGATCAAAGCATTGATCAAGTTCCCCAAGTTCCAAGCCGTCATCAATTTCTCAAGACTACCAATCACCCAAAAAGTCAGGATCATGAGACTAACAAACAATGACAACAGCTGCTTCTGCCGCATCTGCGGATTCCGCTGCATCTCGGCATAAATCGTCTGGCGATGCTTCAAATAAAGGACAAAGTAGTCCAAAAAGTCCAACGAGCGGACTTGTCGGTAGGTTTTAACAATGTACAAGAGCAGGATGACTAGTGAAACCATGTTGATGACGCGGTTGATGGTGTCGATTGGGGACATTGAGGACTCCTTTTCAATTTAATTTCAATGTTGTAGTGCCATCATCTTTAAACCCAGTTGCTCTTTATAGTCCCAATACGGACCTCCGGCGAATCCAATTTATAACCAACTGTCAGCTAACTGACGGTGCTGTGTCTAACTGCTAACAAACGACAAGCAATCTCTTCAATTCTGCGTTTATTAACTTCCTAGCTCACACCCAAGGCCTTAAAAGCCGCATCTTTAACCGAATTATAAAAGATCAAGTTAAATGAACTCATCAGATCTGTTGGCACACCGCTGATGTCGCTGGCCGCTGCAGCTGGCAGCAAGACACGTTTTGCTCCACTGTCCAAGGCGACTTGCAATGTATCGGCAAGATCATCGATGCGTGAAATCGTTCCGCCAATCGTGAAATCACCCAAGATGACTAAACGATCTAATGTCGGTTTCCCTAATGCGATCGAAACTAGCGCGATAAATGTCGCTAAAGAAATATGGCTAGATGGCACTGAATTATTCAAATTAGTAGCGCTAACCACGAAATCACGGGCGTTGGCATTAATTCGTTGATCAATTCCCTTGTAGTTGGCCTCAAGGTATTTAAAGGCTGTGTCCATTGCCTCTTTAGCTTTAGTACTTGAGCCAACGCCCGATTTACTCAGTCTACCAAGTCCTGGAACGACCTGTGTTTCTAATTTGATCAGACTAAGCCGTTTACTCTCGTCGTAAGCAACGGTATAAACATGACCGGGATTTTCTTGACCATCAGGAATGAGTGAACTTGATCCAGTTTCCGGAACCGAGACGTAGGTTTCCTCAAAGGTCGTCTTATCAATATAAGAAAAGTTGACATCATAGAATTCCATTCCCCCGATTCGTTTGAGTTGTTCTTTTACTCGACGACGCATTTCCATAGCAAATTCAAGAATTTTCGCAACGTCTGCTTTTTCAAACACACCGTCTGGATAAAGTAATTTGATAAGCCCAGAAACAGTCTTACGAACCGCAATCACGTCACGCTGGTTAAGCTGTTTACCAAACGAAAAATACTCGTCAATCGCATCTGCATAAGAAATTTTACGGAGCTCGCGCATTACCTCTGCAAAATAATCAGTGATAAATCCAAATCCTTTGGTAAAGAACTCAGGCCGATACTTAGGGATCTCCCAACCAGGTAAGTAGTTATGAATTCTATCCAAGAAAGCCGTATCATTGCCCATCATCTCAGGAAAAGGTTCAAAGAGATTGGAAGTTCTCAAAAGGACATCAACACTCTGATTGATATTCCCGACAAACACCATTCCTGCTGAAGCTTGAATCTCATTTCGCCCACGTGCAAATGATCCCGAAGCCATATAATCCTTCATAATCTGCACGCCATCTTTATCTTTGAAATGAATCCCAGCCACTTCATCGAATGCCACGACATCCCACATGCCAACAAGTCCCACTTCACGTCTAGACATGTTATAGAACAAGTTGGCGACCGTTGTCTGGCCACCTGAAATCAGAATTGAGTCCGGCGAGAGCTCCTTATAAACATGTGATTTGCCTGTGCCACGAGGGCCTAATTCGACAAAATTGTAATTATTTTCAACAAAGGGGATTAATCGAGAAAGTAACAACCACTTTTCGCGCTCAGTAAATTGAGTTGGCTCCATCCCTGTTGTTCGCAATAAAACATCCAGCCACTCTTCAGTGGTGAATGCCTTTCTTCCGGCGTAGACTTCTTGCATATCAACAAATGGTACTTGAATAGGATTCAGTTTTTGAATTGAGAAATGGTCAAGGCTTTCGTGATCGTAACTAACGCGCACAATTGACCAAATACCTCCAATCAACAAACGCTCATAATCTTGCACATAATGCTCGTCAACCGGCACGCCCGTTAAGCCAAGATTGCTGAAGCTCGCTTCATACCGATCTTCACCTTCATTCAAACGAACTGAAAGCTTGTCGATGACTGTATAAGCACCATCTTCTCGAATCTTAGATTTTACTTTTTCAGCCTCATCAGGTCGGACATAATTATGCGCCAACGTTTTTTTGACATTCTCAACGCCGCGCTCAATCGTCTCCGTATCCGAACTATTCGCAAACTGCCCCAATAAAAACTCAAGAACATAAGTTGGCACATTTGCGCCTTCCTTGATTCTTTGCGTTAGATCTTTTCGGACAAAACGTCCAGGAAAGTTTTGTTCCAACTTGATTAAAGTCGCTTCATTTTCAGAAGTTTCCTCGTGCGCGCTATCAGATGTCAAAGTCAAAACCTCCCCCCACAGTGAGATCCATTTGATAATCAATCAGGGTGCTCGTATTAGCCTCAACGTTTTTGATGACTAACTGATATTGACCCCCACGTTCAAAGTCCTGATCAATCAACGGTATGTGTCGACGAATCAATCGGTCATTGACATTGATTGAGGTAATATCCGCGTGAACAAGCTGTTCGCCAGAAATTCGTCGGCCATTCCCATCAACAAAATAAAGCGCGTAAGTTGCTGCACGATGTGTTTCATCCACCGGATCGTTTTGAACCATATTGACAATAACCTCATGGCTCGTAATTCGCCGGCTAGAATCTGTCACTGCCAATGTAGCATACGTGGCCTGTGACTTGCGACTCTCTGTGGTGACATGCAAAACCGGAATAATCATTTCTTGAGGAGAACACCCGCCATGAACATAATTTTGACCGGCTCCAGGTACCGAGAACACGTTCGCATTACTTGGATAAAAGACGAACCGCTGATCATCGTTGCCCAAGATATCGCCCAGCTTGACGTTATCTACCCCAATTTCATCAAAATTAGTTGATCCAATTGCGTAACGGAGATTCTTTTGCTCAAAGTCGACATCACTCGGTAGATTAATCTTATCTGTTGAATCCAGTAGATGCCGGCGATAGATAAAGCCATGGTCAGCTGTCACATAAATATTTCGAATTGAAATAGTCCGCAAACGATCAACGCCCCGCTCTAACTCAGCTATCGCATCCTCTACGGCACGAAATACATTGACTTCCGAAGCTGGCTTATCGCCAGTCGCATCAACGGTGTTGTGATAAAAATAAATCACTTTTTGATCGACGACGTATTTTTTCTGCTCTGTTGACGAAAGTGATAAGAAATACGTCAACCGCATGGCTTGGCTTTGCGGCTCAATCGTTTGTAGGATATGCATGCGTTGCTCAAGATTGATCGCCTTTTGACCATCCACCAATAATTCCTTGTTGCCTTGATACGCGAGTTCATGATTCGGCAAAAGCGATGGCATACCAAAATAAGTGACAGACGGCAATCCCGTGACTGCATATTGCATTTCTGTGCCAAAAACATCCCGTTTGTCCAGTCTTTGCTGCAATTCCTTAGCCGCCTCAAACCGAAAGGCATCCGAAATAATCACTACTGTACGATCCTTATTTGGTCCAACCGTGGAGGAATAAAAATTCCGCTCACGCCTTTGCGGTTTGATCATATTTGGCACATAATCTTGGCACCAATCGGAAATCATCGGAACAAGATGCTCGTTGTTGTATGCCGATTCAACATTTCGAGACAAATCGTCAAACAAGTCTACTTGTGTGGCTGGAAGCTGATCCAAAGCATTGATATATCGACGATAAGCCGTGTCAACTAAATAATCCTTGGTGATATAAGTCTTGATTAGGTCGTCAAACTGATCAACATCTCGGTTTTCCCGAGGCAACAAAACGTTATGGGCATCAACAGTCATACTATAAGCGAGCTGATACTCCGGAGAAAAGTACATTTTCCCACGTTTTTCAGCAATCGTTGGCAAAGTCATGTGGTTAATAACCTCTCCCAGATGCCCTGCCAACAATTCAGAAATCAGCCACTTCACAGCGTGCCGATCGAACTCAATAAACGTGTCTGCCTTCAATAAATCAGCTATCTTCAAGTTCTTGAAGATTTGCGTTCCGTCAAGTTGACGCCAGACTTTAGCAGCTGCTTGTTTATATACTTCGCGAGTATCGTTGCGATTCCGCCAATTCAACATGAAAGACACAACATTATTCATGTAACTGACTTCATAATGGCGAAGCGTTACCGGCAGATCCAATTCCATCTGATAATAAGCAAAATTCACCATCATGGTTGCCAGCAGCTCTTGTAGATCATGTTTGCCATGATATCCATATGCTCGATCAACAAAACTCCAAAATGTCTCTAAAACCTGATATTTGGAAAATTCGTCTAAAAGTGTTGGTGCCTTGATAACTTCGATCAATATGTTTGATAGTTGTAAGTCATTCGTCTTAGCAATTGCCGCAAGCTCAACTTGTTCTGGATTTTTTCCGCGTTGATAACGCTGCTTAAACTTGGCAATACGCGTCTTAGCGGCAAAGAATTTGCGCTGAGCTTGAACAAAGGTCAACTCAGTCTCAGGCAATCCGAGTTCGTGAAGCAGCATGACATTCATATCGGCTGTAAACTTTTTAGAATAAAGAATCATGTCGGTCAAAAGATTCTGATGAATGTCTGGCTCACTGAACGCAGCATAAACAAGCGCCTTTCCCCCGGCCTTTTCAATGTCTAAAAGTTCGATCTTTGTCTTCAACTGGGTTCGTGGTTGCATGATTACAATTGGTTCAGTCAACTGATGACCTAGTTCGTCAATATTGTCAGCAAACTCGCCTTCCTTGTCATACCAAAAGACAAAGTGCGTGTGACCTTTGAACAGCTTCTCAATGCCAGTGACGACATCCTTCAATTCTACCTCTGCCATACTTTATCTACTCCTACTTAGCGTCCCAGTTAGTATCCTAGCTTCCAGTATAACCAACGGATAAAGCCGTGGCTATAAACCTATTTTTCTTTTGTTCACTCCAAGCTATTCTTCGGGTGTCATTAAGGACTTGGTTGATGACATTA
>OBYJ01000835.1_pt1 | contig 11945 bp, 12 predicted proteins | sample 1495481 | NCBI WGS metagenome assembly OBYJ01 (sample SAMEA2580197, study PRJEB22360) | human gut metagenome | biome: human gut; feature: human-associated habitat; material: faeces | place: Denmark | collected 2008/2010
CGCCCTGCCGTAAAAATCAATGTAAATGAAGTCGAATTAACTATTTTTAAGGGAACTAATTCTATTTTGGCTTCAGATATCGCTAAAGTGGTTATTCGTTATGCTCGTTAATTGGCATGATCCACATCATATCTATTTAGTCTGCGGAAAAACCGACATGCGAAAGGGCATTGATGGGCTCTTAATGGTGATTGCCGAAAACTATGGATTAGAATTATATAGCAATTCGCTTTTCTTATTTTGCGGTGGACGTAATGATCGCTTTAAAGGATTGTTTTGGGATGGTGAGGGCTTTATTATGCTCTATAAACGGTTTGAAAATGGCCGCCTTAGTTGGCCGAGAAACAGTAATGAAGCAAAAAAATTATCCGCTCAACAGCTCGACTGGTTATTGCAAGGACTGAATCCATTCCCAATTCGTAAAATTCAAGCTGCTCGGCCGGGAAGCTTTTATTGAGTTACCTCTATTTAAAAGAAAAATTCTTTGATATAATTACCAAAGAATAATTCAAAGGAGGTGACGTACCTTGAAACAAACAGCAGAAGAACAAATTAAAGAACTTAAACAGCAATTAGCTGATGCCAATGAAAAAATTGCTCAATTAATGGCAATCATTAAACTTCAGCGGAACCAAATCTTTGGGAAAAAAACTGAAATAATGGAGTCCGTAGTGAATGGACAACAATCATTATTTAGTGAGCAAGAAATGGATCAACTTCAAGATCCTGATATTTCAGTCACGAAAGTGACTGAAAAGAAGATAAAGCAAGTGGTGCGTCACCGGAAAGCAAAGCAATCTGGCCAGCGGACCACTTTTTTAGATGGCTTACCACAGGTTAACGAAGTCATCTCATTAAAAGATACTAACTGTCCTCACTGTCATCAATTAATGAAAAGAATAGGTCAACACATTTATAGTCGAGAAGCTCGGTTAAAGCTAGCTGAATTATATTGTGTGAACTTGATTCAAGAAACATATAAGTGTGATGAGTGTATTAATTCTAATGGTAGCGAGGTATTAATTAGTAGCGAGATGCCCCAAAGTCTTTTACCGCATAGTTACTTTTCGAGTACTATTTTAGCAAAAGTAGCAGAATTGAAGTTTAATCTTGCATTACCGTTTCATCGTCAAATTAAGCTTTGGCAAGCCATCGGCTTACAAGTTGATGCCCGACTATTGGCAGCGAACATCATTAAAGTTAGTCAAACTTACCTTGAACCACTGTATGATTATTTACAAGGATTAGTTAAAACAGAACCGGTAATTCATATGGATGAAACACCATTTAAAGTAATTGATGAATCTAATGGAAATGGCTATTTTTGGGTAACGCGATCAACGAAAGAATTCAGTAAACATCAAATTACCATGTTTCATTACTATAATACCCGAGCAGGCAAAACTATTGGACAAATTCTTGGTCAGCAATATAGTGGAGTGATTATGTGTGATGGCTATGGTGGATATAGTGATCGATTATATCCTCAAGCAAAGTTTGGGTCATGTTTAGTTCATATTCGACGTGAATTTTACCGCATTACATGTTTATTGAAAAAGGAGCAATTGAAGAATTCCAAAGCATACCAAGTTTTACAACTAATGCGACCATTTTTTCACGAAGAGAAACAATTAGCATATCACACTCATAAGGAAAAGCTAGTGCAACGTCGGTTGCACGTAAAACCCTTGATGGATAAGCTCTATGCCTATTTAGAAAACATTAACTTTCCTCAAGGACGTTTAAGAGCCGCCATTAACAATGCTTTAAAGTTAAAAACACGAGTGTATCGAATTTTTGAAGATGGCCGAGTACCATTAACAAATAATCCTGTTGAACAAGCGATTCGTCCATCAACTCTTATTCGAAAGAATAGTTTATTTGCGAAAAGTACTGCCGGAGCTCAGGCAAATGCCATTTTCTATACTTTGGTGGCAACTGCAAACCAGAACCATTTAAATATCTACAAATACTTTAAGTATCTTTTTGATCACTTACCAAACCGCAAGGACGAAGGACTTGAGGCTTATTTACCATGGTCAAAAAAAGTCCAAACAGAATGCCATAAATAAAAACGGGGACATGAATTACCACTTTCGGTAGCTCATGCCCCTGATTTTTTCAATTCGTACTGTTATTGACTGCTTACGATTTAAGCTCTTCATAAGCAAAAAGATGGCGACGTTGAGAAAAAGCTTTTCTCGTGTCTCCATCTTTTTTATAATTCTTCGGCTTGTTTATACAGCTTCGAGATTACTTTTGGCGGTAAATTACTATTTTCAAGGAAGTTAAGCAACTCATCACGGTTAATTATTCCTGCTTGAATTCCACTTATAATCTCATTTGACAGTTTAAGATCTTCCAAATTAATTTCCATTTCAGCAACCAATTTAGCAATATCTTTGGTCATTAACAATTCATAATTAGACCATCCCCGGTTCCACGGGCGCCGGATATTTGTCGCAATTAATACTAACAGTTTAATCAATGGTTCATTAGTTTTATCCTGTTTAACACTAAGGCTGTGCTCCTCGTTTAAAAATGCAACAACCTTATTGATAGCCTCATTTACACTTGATAATTCAAGTCCATAAGCGCTCATTTTCAATTGATAAAGGGATAGGAAAGCAGCGCCTTTAACATCGTCCCCAGATAATCCATATTGGTTAGCAAGCAACTCTTCCAAATCTTGTTGATAGTTACTGATATTGGCAAATGGATTAAATTTATTGTCAATTAAGACTTCTTTTTCTGGAATATAGTATGGAAGGCCCTGTTGATGTTTATAAAACGAAGGAAGTCTATCTCCATCTTTAATAAGAAGTGGACTAAAGATAAAAATTTCAGGAGCAATATCAACATCCCTAAATTCTTCTCTAAAGTCAATAATAAAGTATTCCATCGTCATTTCATTGAATTTATTTTGGATGTATTGATCGAATCGTTCTTTATCAATTGATGGATTTTGGCCATGAATAATTTGGTAAGCCTGTTGTGCAGAAATAAGGCCATACAAAGCAACAAATGATTTGAGATATTCGTCAATCATTTTATCAGTTTGTGGATCGAATACTACTGGAAGTTTATCTGATTCACTAAATAATGAAGCAAGAAAATCTTCTATTGTTTGATCTTCCTCCTCATCTTCGTCAAAGTCGACCGGATCTTTTTGCGTGTATACGAGAATGTCATCGTATTCATTATCACTAATAATGTCTTTATCTTTTAAGTACTTTGCTAGTTTTTTCAACGAGGCCTTAATATTCGTTCGTTCTGTTTTGCCTACTCCGTGAAATTCCAGTTCATCAACACTAGTTTGAATATCAAGATTAAAAATAGTGCTCAAACGATAGGCGACCCATTCATTAAGATAAAATTGCAAGTTATCTCGATAGCGGCGAATAGTTTTAGTACTATAATTATGTTTAGCATCAGCAAGAAAGAGGTCTAAGAGTTGATTATTTGCGTCTTGGATTTGTTGGATTGCATTATCAACTCCATCGGCAGTAAGTTTTTCTCCATCTACCTGACTTAATTTCTTTTAAGTACAGTTCTTCCAAATTTACGTGTTTAATGCTAAACGGTTGAGCCATTTCGATTACCTTAACCGTCTCGCCTTTACCAACATAAATTCTACCTTTTTGCTGTACCTTTTTAAGCAATGCTTTTGCTAAGTCTATTTCATTAGTGCTAGTTTTTTGTGGCTTTATGACATTCTGATAAAAATCGGTTATAGTTTTTACTTGTAGAGGGTGAATCGTTTTATTGATTTGCCAATCCCCACCGGTTGCTAAGTAATCTGTCAATGACTCAGCAGACAGTCCTAGCTCTTGCCAAATTATTGCTAGTTGCTTCTCAAACCGCTCTTTAATCGTCTGTTTATTTTTAGCATTTACATCAAATAAGACAATTGCCATGGTAGTAGCATCATTTAAGAAAATCATGTTCTTTTTGCGTTTAGCGGTATAGTAAGTAGCATGCCATGAAAAAAGCGGATTAGCTAATGCTCCTGCCACAGTCTCTTCACTCATTGCTTGTTGATAAGTATTAAATAGTTTCTGTGCTTTCTTTTCGACGTTAATAAACACTTAGTTTCCCCCATCTCTTTTCGTAATCATTACATTTCCATCTTTTGGATTTCCATAGACTTCATAAGCACCATTGAGCTTAATTTCCCGATAGTCTTGACCTGCATAGTTTCCTTTAATCGTATACTTTCCATCTGGTAAGGTGCCAACAGGTTGGAAGAGCTCTGGTACCGGCTTTTTATCTGTGACGATAATTTCAAATTCGCCGTCTACTCCCCCATCGCTAAATGTCAACTTTTGACTAGTGTCATCATTAATAATGACAACTTCAGCTTTATCAGTAGTCTGACGTATTTCTTCTTCCATTTCTAAATTCTCCTACCTTTTTATTTATTACATTTTACAATTATCATTCCCATTTTGCCAATTATCTTTATTGATATTCATAAAGAATAATTTGCGGTATACTATTAATAGACAATTTATTGCATTAGGGGTGCCCATAGTGCTGGGCTGAGATGTGCAGAGACGCATGGACTCTAGAACCTGTAAGTTAACGCTTGCGTAGGAAAATGCACCGAACTTTAATACTCAAAGTAGGTGTATTTCCTACCTTGAGTATTTTTTATTTAAGGAGCTAATTTTATGGTACAACGTCAAATTAACTGGTCACTAATCGATCGGGTTCGTGCTAAAAATCCGATTGTCCTTAACCTGGCCAATTTAGTAACAATTGATAAAGTTGCCGATGCCGTTAGTGCTGTCGGAGCGTCGCCAATCATGTCTGTTGAACCTGCTGAAGCGGATGAAATGGTGATGCTAGCAAATGCCCTTTCTATCAATCTCGGAACGATTAATGAACATCAGGCAACACAAATTAGAACGGTTCTGCGAGCTGCCACGCCACTAAAGCCCCTCGTTTTAGATCCAGTAGCGGTAAGTGCGGTTCCATCCCGCTTAAAGTTTGCCCACTCATTGCTAAATGATTTTCATTTTGATGTTATTCGTGGTAACGCCAGTGAAATTGCTGCTTTAGTAGAAGCTGACAATACTAGTCATGGAATCGACGCTGGTAAAGTTCCTAATCAGGTTCAAATTGCCGAAACGTGTGCTCGACGTTACCATTCAATTGTAGTCTTGACTGGTGAAACTGACATAATAACTGATGGGCAAGTTGTCTATGAAAATCCCTTTTCTGCCGAGATGTTAACGATGAATGTGGGTAGTGGCGACATGCTTTCTAGTATCATCGCTGCATTTTTAGGGATTACTACTAATACTTGGGATGCATGTATTGTTGCAACGGTTTTGGTATCTGCTGCTGGAGTATTAGCTAACCGTTATTCAGTCGGACTCGGTTCGTGGCAAGTACAATTTTTTGACCAGCTTTCGATTATGGATACGAAAGCATTACTAGAATTCTTTGATGAAAGTGAGGAAGATTACCTTGATTAATGATTATCCCCAGGCTCTAACAATTGCTGGAACTGATAGTGGCGGTGGTGCTGGTATTCCAGCAGATGTAAAGACGATGCAAATGCGCGGCGTATACTCAGCAATGGTAGTCGTAGCAGTCACTGCGCAAAATACATTAGGAGTGCAAGATGCCCTGCCAATGCCTGAAAAATTAATTGATGAGCAATTTGCTTCAATTGCTGATGATTTGAAAATCAGGGCTTGTAAAACGGGGATGCTGGCTGACCCTATCCGCGTAAGAGCAGTTGTCCGAAATTTAAAGAAATATGATTTAGGACCGCTTATTGTCGATCCGGTCATGGTAGCAAAAGGGGGCACAAAGTTACTTAGTGATGATGCAATTTCAATTGTAAGGGATGAACTTATCCCCCTCGCCTCTCTGGTTACGCCAAACATTCCAGAAGCTTGTGAGTTGACGGGAATTGCAATAAGGGATAAAAATGATATTAAAAAGGCTGCCCGCGAATTACAAGAGCGCGGAGCAAAAAATATTCTCATAAAAGGTGGCCATGCAGAATCTTCAGACAAGGCTGATGATTATATTTTATTTGAAGATGGTAATGATATGTGGTTAACTGCGCCTCGTGTTAATACTAAAAATACTCATGGGACTGGTGATACAATTTCTGCATGTATTACTGCGGAAATTGCTAAGGGTCACTCCATGGAACAGGCAATTATGATTGGGAAGACATATGTCGAAAAGACGATTAGTAAGGGTATTAATGTTGGTCATGGGCATGGGCCACTTAATCACTGGGTTAAAATTGAAGGAGACGATCTAAAATGATATTTGATCCAAAAATGTTACAAGTATACTTAGTTGGTGGAACACAAGATGTTCATAATGACGTTGTTAAATTTCTCGAAAAAGTGGAGCTAGCAATGAAGAGTGGTATCACCGCCTTCCAATATCGAGAAAAAGGAAACTCGAAGTTACGGCCTAATGAACGAGTAGACTTAGGACTAGAATTACGGACCTTATGTACGCACTATGGAATTCCATTGATTGTTGATGACGACTATGAATTGGCCCAGCAAATTAACGCTGATGGGGTTCACGTTGGGCAAAATGATACTAAGATTGAACAGGTATCTGTCGCCGTAGGTCATCAGATGTTCATTGGCTACTCCTGTAATACACCAGAACAAGTTGAACGTGCTAATACAATGGACTTTATTGATTATATCGGTTGTGGTCCTGTTTTCCCTACAAAATCAAAGTCTGACGCCGATACTGCTATTGGGATCAATCGTCTTGAACGTTTAAACATGATCAGTGAGCGTCCTGTAGTTGCAATTGGGGGTATCGATGAAGAAAATATGAAAGTTGTTCACGACACTGGAGTTGCAGGTCTAGCTGTTATTTCCTTAGTCTTTGATAGCAAGGATCTTGTAGCAACTGTAAAGAAAATGAAGAATTTGTATAAATAAAATAGCAAGGTTGAAAGTTGAAGGGATTTCTCTTTCAGCCTTGCCATTTTATTAGGTAATATTTTTTACTAAAGATTATTTTGTCCTTGCTTTTGCTTCCTGCATCCATTTTGAAATTCCAATTGAAATTGCGACTCCAATCCCCAGGGGAAGAAAAGCTGTAAAGTTAAGGTGACAAACTTCAAATAACATAAATAATGCCATTAACGGTGCTTGTTGTGATGCTGCTAAAAATAATGAGGCCCCGATAACTGCACACTGCGTTAAAGTCACAATCGGGAAAAAGTGCATATAAGGAATACCGAGAAATACTCCAATAACTGCTCCAGCGGCAATCGATGGCGTCAGTGTTCCTCCATAGCCCCCACATTTGATTGTAAATAGGGTAACCACTACTTTAGCAACGAGGCCAAACAAGAGCGCTCCTAGGACCTGGGAATTGACAGTGGTCGTATTCATAGCTAATTGAGCAAGTCCCCGCCCGTTCCCCATAATCTGCGGATAAAAGGCTGCAATTGCTCCTGCTGAGAATGATAAAAGTGGTAATTGCCAGAAAATATTTTTACCCGTTGCCCGTTTACTAGAAGCTGCTTTAACTCCTTGTTTAAACCAGGTTCCGGTTACTCCAAGGATTAAGCCTAATACAATTGCTAATGGAACGGATAGCAAAGAGAAATCACGGCTTCCGACAATATAATATGGTTCGAATCCTTTTAAAATTGAACCAATCATCGTTGCAATTACTGACATGATTAAGCTAACGGAAACTGAACGAGTATTAATGCGCCGGTATAAAATTTCTAAACAGAAAACAGTTCCTGTAATAGGTGCAATATAGACCCCCGCGAAGCCAGCTCCAGCAGCAGCGGCGATTAATAAACGTTTATCTTCATCATTGATGTGCAACCATCGATAAGAATCAAGCACTCGGGACCATTTCTGAGCGATAGCCGCCCCTGCTTCTCGTGGGGCTAATTCACGACCGATCGAGTTCCCAGTCCCTACAAAAAAGATCTGGGTAACTACGTGAATAAATGTTTTTCTTAACGGCATCTCTTTACCATTTAGGGCATTTTTAATGCTAACTGGATGATAATGGCGCTGAAGAAAGTACCAAATAATGGTAGCGATTATCCCCCCTATTAGCACCGAGACAAATCGATGAATAGGAAAAATATTAATATTAACCGGAATCTTATTTGTCTCGTTAAAATTTAAAAAATAATGCTCTGTTAAATCTAGAATAGCGCTAAGGATCAATGAGCTAAACCCAACGACTATTCCAAGAACAACCGTTGCAATAGCTAATGAAATGTTCTCTTGCGTTTCTTTCATCTTTTCGTCTCCTATAAAAATAAATCACCTTCCAGTTTATCACGGATCAATGTAAAAAGATAACAGCAATCTTTTAATATGTTGGATATTATGTAAACTAAAATACGACCGAAGAATAAGCGCTAAACTTCTTTCTCGGTCGTATTTCTATCTCAGACTATTGTTGGACATACGTCTGTGTTTGTGGATCAAATTCAAATGTCAATTTTTGATCATTTAATTCTACAAAGATCTTTCGATAATTTTTATCATAACCATTATGAAGCATATCTATTGTTGCTCCGTTTTGAGAAGCCTTGATTTGATAAAGGTTGTATTCACCGCCTTGGTAAGCAAAGTCAAGGCCATTATCTTGGTAATGAATATATGAGGCATGTTGTCCATATAAGCGGAAGGTCATTGTTTCATTAGGTTCATCACTAATATGACTTACTTCAGGGCCCCATGGAATAATCGTATTCTTTTTAACGAATAATGGTAACTTATCAATTGGCGTTTCGACTAAAATTGACCGCTTACCTGCATATTCAACACCGTTCCAAAAGTCAATCCACTCCCCTGCTGGCAAGTAGACTGCTCGCGTATTTTGGCCTTCTTGGACTACTGGAGCAACTAGTAATTCATCGCCAACCATATATTCATCGTTCATTGTCCGAACAGCAGGGTCTTGATCGTAGTTTAATACTAACGGACGCATTATTCCGAGCCCATTCTTTGTTTCCTTGTAACAAAGATCGTATAAGAATGGAATAAAACGATACCTTAACTTTAAGTACTTCCGGTAGATTGAAAGCGTTGGTTCACCGAATACCCAAGGTTCTTGTGCACGGGTTCCCATTGAAGCATGATTACGATAGAGAGGACTAAATAAGGCTGCCTCAATCCACCGTGTCAGCATTTCTGCCGTCGCATCTGCACCAAATCCACCAATATCAGTTCCAGCAAAGGTGAAGCCGCTCATTCCTAAATTACATAATTGAGGAATCATCATTTGTAAATGAGGCCACAAACTTTGATTATCCCCTGTCCAGACGGTTGAATACTTTTGCGTTCCCGCATAAGCCGCCCGGGTAATGACATAAGGTCGTTTATGGCTGTATTTCTTTAATCCATTGTAAGTAGCCTTTGCCATATTGTGTCCGTAAACATTATGCAATTTCTTATGGGTAGAAAGGTATTTTCCATCACTAAAGACAATGTTGTCAGGAATTTCACCTTCAAATGATGCTGGTTCATTCATATCGTCCCAAATTCCAGCCGTTCCGGTATCAACAAGGTATTTACAATTATCAGCCCACCATTGTTGTACCTCTTCTCGGCCAAAGTCAGGGAAAACAGCATCACCAGGCCAAACCTTATTAACATAAACAGTTCCATCAGGATTCTTAACAAAGTATCCTTTCTTAATTCCTTCTTTATAAATTTTATACTTTTTATCTTGCTTAACACCGGGGTCAATAATCGGCATTACTCTAAATCCTTGGTCTCTCAACTTTGAAACAAATGCTTGAGGATCAGTAAACTTTTCTTTGTTCCAAGTAAATACTCGGTAACCATCCATATAGTCAATGTCAAAGTGGATCACGTCACAGGGAAGATCATTTTCTCGCAATTTAGTCGCAATCTCTTGAACTTTTTCAGGACTTACACTATACCCCCAACGTGATTGCTGATAACCTAGTACCCATTTTTGTGGCAATGGAACGCGCCCAGTAAGGTAAGTATAATTTGTAACAATATCCCTCAAGTGCGGGCCCCCGATAATGTAATAATCAAGATTACCGGCAACTGCAGAATAAAAGTAGTAATTGACATTTTCTTTTCCTAAATCAAGATGACTACGATAAGGATTATCAAAGAAGAGACCGTATGGATGACCATTCTTTAAACCTAACATAAAAGGAATAGACTTATAAAGCCGGGTAAAACTTTCTACTTGGGGTGCTGGATTATCAGTGTTCCAGTTATCGTATTCGTAGCCTCGTTTATTCAAGTACCCGGTTTTATCGCCAAGACCATATATCTGTTCATCAGTAGCTAAAGATTTAATTACCTCAAAATATGTCTTATCCTGGTCACTTCCACCAGCAATATCGTGACCTTCTGCAGCAACTAATTTTGCATGAGCCTCATCTAATCCACGGTCAATTGGTGTTCGTTTGCCCTGATAATCAATAATTAATGGATGACCATCTTTGTCATAAACATCTATTTTCTCATCGTCGTATATTTTTACAATTAACGCCGCCGTAGTTAATTCAAGATGGTCACCATGATCTAAGACAGTAAAGTTAGTTTTAATTGTTTTGTTGCCTTCAATAGCATATGATGCTCCTTTTTCACCGTGATCTTGAAATACCCGAATAATTTCAGGCGTAATAACTGATAAAACAATTGAACTGTTTTGATAATTAATCGTAATCCTTTGATCAACAGTTGCGTATCCACGTAATTGGTTATTCATTAATGTCGCCCTTCCTCTTTTTTACTTTTATTGTATCGCATTTATTTTAAATGTAAACGTTTTCGTGAAGGGGGAAATAACTTTTTAAGAATAAATAGGATATAATTAAATGTGATAACGAAAATGAATGAGGCTTATAAAATAATGCATAAAAAAGCACAAATTGGATTCGGATTCTTTTGTTGGATTTTATTCGGAATATTACTCTTCAATGTTTTAACTAAATCTCTATTTATTCGTTCAATCGATACAAGTGGTTTTGCGCTGACTGCTCCAGTATCTAAAGTCAAAACCACTATCTTAACTGAATTGACTTTTATGGGTGACCCAGTTACAGTTGGAATTATAACAATCGGCTTAATGCTTCTATTATGGCGGCGCGGAAGGGCAACCGATAGCGTCTGGTATGGCATGTTACAATTTATTGGTTACTGTTTAGTTATCTTCATCAAGTATAGCGTTACTCGTCTTCGTCCCTCCTTTCGGTTAATTGATGTTAGTGGATATAGTTTCCCAAGTGGACATACCTTTTCAACTGCTATTTTCACTTTTACGATCCTAGCTCTCCTTTTACCCTATTGTAAAGTTAAGTGGCAGAAAGTAATCTTAGCAATCGTCGGCGCTCTATGGATCATTATTATTATGTATTCGCGAGTTTATTTACGAGCTCATTTTACTTCCGATGTGATCGGGGCCTTTTTATTAGCTAGTGGATGGTGGTCATTAGCTAATAGTCAGCGCGCTATTTTCTTTCATTGGCTACAAAAGCCAGTTAATAAAGTCTAATTATCAAAACACCAAACTATAATCGATATAAAAGTTATAGTTTGGTGTTTTACTTTAATTGAAATAAATTTTAATTTTCAAATATTCGATAAAAATAGTTAATTCGACTTCATTTACATTGATTTTTACGGCACGGCTCTGCCGTAAAAGCATGCTTCTTAAAATCACTTGCTTTATTTTTGAAAACCAGAATAATAATTTCATTTTGTTCTGTCATACATAAAAATCTCTTTACTGATGATAATCTCAGTATAGGAGATCAGGAGGAGCTAGGGCTAGACGTACTGTTATTGACTGCTTACTGATAAGCTTACTAAAAAAAGATATACACTGTATTAAACAATGCATACCCTTTTTTATATTGCGCGGCAACGTCCTATCCTCGCAGGGAGCGATCCCCCAACTACTTTCGGCGTGTTGAA
>OBYJ01000837.1_pt1 | contig 11918 bp, 9 predicted proteins | sample 1495481 | NCBI WGS metagenome assembly OBYJ01 (sample SAMEA2580197, study PRJEB22360) | human gut metagenome | biome: human gut; feature: human-associated habitat; material: faeces | place: Denmark | collected 2008/2010
GGAACCACCCGGAGAGCGGAGGGAGGGCGTCTGCTGCGGCAGCCAATGCCCCTCCTTTCATAAGTGCCCGTCGAGAGACGGACAGATTTACGATTCTGTCAGACATCTTGATTTCTTGTCCTAAGGTTATTGGGGTTTGTTAAGAGATGTAATCTCTTTAACTGTCTCCGATCCTAGACCCTCTGACGGATTAATCCTATAAGACAAATATCTGTAAGATAAATATCTTAGATTTCTAAAATATCAAGATATCTCTTTGAATTCTCATTATTATTTTTGCTGTTTTATCATAAACTCTATTCCCCGCCTATTTTTTATCAATAAACTTGCCTATTTCTCTATTAAAATTAAGTAAATGCGTGGAAATGTAAGCGATATTCGACATCCCAAAAATAAAGGATAAGAGTCAATCTTTAATAGGGAGTTCAAAAGGGGTAATTTTTTAACCCATTTCTTAATCACAAAAGTTGAAGCGGCGCCTTTAACGCGACATACCTTCACACTGAGCGCCTAATTTGTATTTTTTTGAAACAAGCAGTCTTTTCTTCCTGCCTTACTCTCTCCTCAGTGTTTTTCTCCAAAGAGCGTTCATAGAACGCTGTATTTACGGCGCAAATAAGCCCGGAAAGGTAGAATAGAAAGATTAGTTATTTTTTTAGCACAGCGATGACCGAAAACAAAGAAAAGGCTCAGAGCAGCCACATCACTAATTTTCTTCGCAACATTATTAACGAAGACTTGAAGCAAGGGGTAAACGATCCCAGACATTGGTGTGGACATCCCGGCACCTACACGGAACAAATGGAAGGTCCGATCGACGAGGCGAAAGTCCGTCTTCGTTTTCCTCCCGAGCCCAACGGCTATCTCCACATCGGTCACGCTAAAAGTATCTGTCTGAACTTCGGTTTGGCCAAGGACTACGCCGGACGCTGCCATATGCGTTTCGACGATACCAACCCGGTCAAAGAAGATCAGGAGTACGTCGACTCTATTCTCGGCTCCGTCAACTGGCTCGGTTTCGACTGGAAAGACGCCAAAGAAACCAACTACTACTTCGCCAGCGATTATTTCGACTATATGTACGAAATTGCCGAGCATCTGATTAAAAACGGCTTGGCTTACGTCGACGAACAAAGCGCTGAACAGATCAAAGAAAACCGCGGCACGCTGCACACACCCGGCGTGGATTCTCCCTTCCGAGATCGTCCAGCCGAAGAGAGCCTGAGACTTTTCCGCGAAATGCGTGAAGGCAAACATCCGGAAGGAAGCATGGTGCTCCGCTCTAAGGTTGACATGGGATCCCGCAATATCAACCTGCGCGACCCGGCGATTTACCGTATCCGTTTTGCCGAGCATCACCGCACGGGAGACAAATGGTGCATCTATCCGATGTACACCTTTGCTCATCCCCTCGAAGACGTACTCGAAAACATTACGCATTCCATCTGCACGTTGGAATTCGAAGATCAGCGCGCTTTCTATAACTGGGCAACCGAGAGATCCGTGCCTATTACACGCGCTCCGCTCTTTGATAAAGCAAAAGCCGTCCTGGCAGACCTTCAGACAAAGAGCTTTGAAGAAATCAAGCCTTTTGCCGAAGCTGCAGTCAAATTCAAGTGGAAACTCGGCCAGACCGAGGCTGAAAGAGAACTCGCTTCCCTCTTAGCAGACATCAAGGCCAATCCGGAAAACTTGAACGAGACATCTGCCCACGCCATCGTAAATGCCGTTGCTGCCAAACCGGAAGTCTTCACTCCGCTGCTGCAGGACGTTTTAAGCGCAACCGTTAAACCGAACTTCTTCCTGCTGCCGCATCAGTACGAATTCAATCGTCTGAACCTGACTTATGTGGTTATGAGCAAACGCAAACTGATTGCGTTGGTCAAAGAAGGTCTTGTCGACGGCTGGGACGATCCTCGTATGCCGACTCTCGTCGGTCTGCGCCGCCGCGGTTACTCTCCTGAAGCAATGCGCCTCTTCTGCGACCGCGTCGGTGTTTCTAAACAGACCGGCAGCTGGATCGACTATTCTGTTCTCGAGGGTTCTCTGAGAGATGTGCTCGATGCTGAAGCCGATCGCCGTATCGCTGTTCAGGATCCGATCAAACTCATCATTGACAACTATCCGGAAGACCAGATCGAGGAATTCGAATCTCCCAATCATCCTCAGCATCCGGAACGCGGCTCCCGCAAACTCTCCTTCGGAAAAGAACTGTGGATTGAGAGAAGTGACTTCGCTGAAGAGCCGCCCAAAGGTTATCGCCGTCTGACACTGGCAACAGCAGACAAACCGGCCATGCCTGTTCGTCTGCGTCACGCCTACGTCGTACAAGCCACGTCTGTGGAAAAAGATGCCGACGGCAAGATCACTGCCGTTCACGCTGAATATTTTCCGGAAACCAAGAGCGGTACCGACGGCGCAAACTCGATCAAGACCAAGGCTGCCATTCACTGGCTGAGCGTTAAAGATGCTCTTCCCGCAACGATCAGACTTTATGACCGTCTGTTCACCGTTCCGAAACCCGATGCCGGTGAAGTGGACTTCCGTGAGCTCATCAATAAGAACAGCAAGACTGTGATGCAGTCCTATGTTGAGCCTTCTCTGAAAGACGCCAAGCCCGAAGACCGCTTCCAGTTCGAAAGAAACGGTTATTACGTGGCCGATCAGAAGGACTTCACTCCTGACAACCTGGTATTCAACCTTGCAGTTGCTCTGAAGGACACCTTCGGAAAATAATTAAGCGCTAATCGCTTGAGGGACGGCCATGGCCGTCCCTTCTTTTTTAGGAAAGCTTTTGAATGGTTTCGGCCAAAAGCTTCGGCGCAATCTGCAGAGAGTAGTCAAGTTCTAAACGCTCCGTGCTTTTGTGCGCATCTCTGCCTGCCGGACCCATGTTGGCAATCGGAATATCTAATGCGCCCGGAAGGTCGGTCGGCAAATAAAAGAGTTTGTTCCAGCCGGCCATGTTCTCGCCCACTTGTTTGGCGCCTTCTCTCATTTCCTCAAAGCCGAGGAATGACAAATCCGTAATGCCTCCGAAAACTTCGTGCAGACGGACCGCTTCGTTTTTACTTAAGACTTTTGCCTGTTCCGTCACTTCTTCCATCACTTTTCTGAGCTTCTGCTCCTCAGGGGACTCCCGACGATTCAGCCGAGCCGGATAGTACGGCGGCAGGAACCCGACCACAATGGTCGGTCTAGGCATCTGAGCCTGTAGAAACAGCCAGGAACATTCTTTGAGCGCGGCTTCCCGAATATCTAGGTCTTTAGGGAGCGAGCGATAAAAATGATCTCTTTTTTCTTCAAAGGATTCGCCCGTCTTTTGGCGAGCCATCCGCTGAAGCATCCCGAAGGTAACAACATTGACCTCATCAATGTCGGGAAAGTCTGCGCCTTTATCTTCTGCAAACAGCAGTGCGCGCATCAGCTTGCTTCGAGCTTGTGCGGCCGCGCGGGCTGCCGTCATTTGAGCCCAGCGAAGAATATCTGCCGGTTTCTTTGAAGCGGTCAGGACATTGAAATAGGCTGAGGCTTCTTCAGGCACGGTAACCGAATAACCGTTGCGATGCACCTGCATATTTAAGCAAGCAGGAGGCGCTAGAAGATCGAGTCCCGAGCCTTCATACAAAGCGGTATCGGCTTCCGCCAAACAAACAACCTCACTAATTAAAAGCGCAGAGCTAAAGCCGTGAAGATAATTGCCGATATGCGCAGATTTGCCGAAGGCGTAGAAGAACGGCATCAATTTGCCGGTGGTTCCTGTGTAATAAGGTCTCACGGCCGGTACGGTCTTGGTTCCCGCTGTCCAAAAACAAGGTTCTCCGGTCAAAGCTGCGACAACTTTCAGATGCTCTTCTTCACAAATATGGAGGAAAGTTCTTAACGAACCGATCATGCCGGCACTGTTGGCTTCTTCATCCGGAACCGCCCAAAACAGAATATTGACGGCAAGAGTCGGATCATCTGCCCAGACCTCCATAGAGGCCAGAAAAAGCGCAAGACCGGCCTTCATATCCATGCTGCCGCGCCCGAACAGCCAATTGCCGCTCTCAAGGTCCTGTCGAGCGATTTCATCCAGAGGCTGCCCACGAAGTGCTTCCGTATAACGTTCTAAGTCAAAAGCCGTCTGTGCTTTATCACCGCAGTTCTGTGTATCGACGACATCAAAGTGACCAGTCAGTACAACGGTTTTATCGGTAGGAACGGCGGCGCGGAGCAGTCCGAAAACCGCTCTACGCTCAAGAGGGTCCCGCTCACAGACCGGTTCAAAAACTTTCACGCGTCCTGGATGTTTTTCTGCTAGACGACGCAGACACTCGGCAATGAAATCCGAACAGCGGTTTTCTTCCTCGGCGCTGCCGCTGACAGAGGGAATGGCACAAAGCTCTTTAGTGAGCTCGAGAATTCGGGAAGGCTGGGCAGTTTTCATGACAAAAACGAAGAAAATTAATGACGCTTTGTCATTTTAGGGCTTCAAAAAGCCTCATTTCAGCCTAAAAAGTTAAAGTCAGCTTTAAGTCGCGAAACCTAAAACTGACCTATTTTGAAAAATTAAGAATCAAACCGAACCAACAGGCGCAGGAGCGGACTTTTTATCCGCAGAAGGACCTGAGGCGTATTTTTTACCAATTTCTTTCAGGAAAGAAATAATCTGAGGATTCTCCCAGGGCAAATAGCCTTCGGCATAAGCAACTAAGTTGCCGTTCCCGTCAATAATGAAGTTGGTCGGAACCACCGAGACACCCATTTTCCCGGGAATCGCCTGTTTACTGTCGATGAGGGTTTCAAAACCGGAAGCCCGGATCTTGTCGAGAAACTTTTTGAGATCAACGTTTCCGCCGTCGACCGCCACGCCGATCACGCGAACATCAGAATTTTTCAGCGCATTCTGCGCAGTGATCAATTCCGGGATCTCAGCAACGCAGGGACGGCACCAAGTCGCCCAAACATTCAGGACGACAACCTTTCCTTTGTAATCGGCCAGATTAACGTTCTTCCCGTAAATAGTTTTGAGATCAAACTGCGGCATCTTTAAAGCATGCTTGAGCTCTTGGAAGTTCGGCATCGCGCGAGGCGCTTTCAGCGGTGTTCCGGTTTCGTAAACACGGTCAAAGTCCGCGGCCTGCGGCGCCGGAGAAAATAAAACGGCTCCGGCAAGGACGGTAAGTGCTAAAAATTTTTTCATCTTTCGTTGCTTTTTCGGTATGCTGTTGGGATTTTAGAACGACCGATTCGGCACAGATGTAACGAGTCTTTTAGGAGCGCTCATGATGGTGGTCCCGAAGACTATTCCCTTCGCGATTGAACTAAAGTCGGAAGACAATGGTCTTGCCGGCGTCGCTCATTTGAAGCTGGAATCGGCGATAAAAGATTTATCAACGCCATTTATAAGGAGTGAATTATGGGACTGTTCAATACAATTCTTCAGAAACTTGGTTTCATGAAAGACAAAGCTGTCGAAGCTGTTGCCGGTGAAACCGCCGCGGCAGCCGAAACACCGCCCGCCCCCCCCGCGGTAGTCGCCGCCGAAGCACCGGCCGCACCTGCGGAAGCCGCCCCCATGGAAGCCGCTGCCGTTGAAACCGTTGCTGCCGCCGCACCGGCCGCCGCTGATGCTCCAGCCGCAGCGCCTGAAACCGTCGACGTCGTCGCTGTCTGCGAAGCCCTGGCTGCAAAGAACCCGCAGAAACTCAACTGGAGAACCTCTATTGTCGACCTTATGAAGCTCCTTGGTATGGATTCTTCCTTGGCCAACCGTAAAGAATTGGCTAAAGAGCTCGGCTGCCCGGAAAACCTCATCGGCGGCGACTATTCTCAGATGAACGTCTGGCTGATTAAAGCCGTGATGAAGAAACTTGCCGAAAACGGCGGCAAAGTCCCTGAAGAACTGAAGTAAGGGTTCTCAATTCTTGTAACAGCGCCGCAGTATCTGCGGCGTTTTTTCTTCAGCTGAGATTTGGTAAAGTGAACCTTTCGGAGAAAAAATAATATGTTCGCTTATCCCATTATTGTTGCAGCTATGATCGGCTCCGGCCTGCTCATCGGTTGGATTGACTTTAGCTATCTCTGGGGCATGATCCCCGCCGTTATCGGAGGCTTCTGCGGAAGCTACTACAGCAAGTTCGGGCGCATGCTCTTAAAGCCCGGCATTGATGACTACCAAAGAGAAAAGATCCTCTCCGTCACACGCGTTCTGACCATCATGTGGACCGTGATTTCCGCGATTTTCTTTGCGCTCGGCTACGGATTAACTAAGGTTGCTTACTGATTTGTTGTTTTGATTTTTCGTTATGCAGATTCATGCTTTCGGTCTTTCCCGCGTACCGGCTTTCCTGGGTCAGTGGGATCTCGACTTTGACGGACGCTCAGGCGTTTTCCCGATTTCATTGACGGGAGAGAAAAACGTTGCATTATTCCTCGACGCCCTCAAGTTCGCTCTCTTCGATGTCCCATCCGAGAAACTGGGAGAAAATCCTGAAGTCCGCTTGGGCTTTTCTACGGAAGAAGGACGGTTCGAAATCCTCCGTTCGCCCGAAAACACTGAAATCCGCAAAAACGGCATGCCGTTTGACCTTCAGGCTGCGCCCTTTCCTGTCGCCATGGCTAGGATCACGCATCTTGATGCCGATAAATTAGAAGACACCCTTTTCTACGACATCCTCTCGACTTCTGAATCTCTGACTGAGAACGCGGATACCTTAGCCTCATCTTTGATCGGAAATGTCTCCGAGTCTCTCGGAAACGCAATCCTGACTCAAGGCATTGAAGTTTCTCAGCAGAAGGCCGCCTTGCTCGCCGCTTCTCAGTCTGTCATAGACGGAATTTCGGTTGTTTCCGAAGAGGAAGAAGAACGCCTCAATCAGCAGCTCATTAAGGCCGGCGTCTCTCACGCCGCTCTGCAAAACGAAATTGCCCAGCTCAAAGATTCGATGGACTGGCTCATCCGCATCAATATGCTCAAGGATGAAGCCGCCCGCTTGTCTAAGCAGCTCACGGCAGTCAACGGCGACCTTTCTCGCTTTGACGTAAAAAAGAACGTTCTGGAAAAGGCCCTGAGGGCAGATGCTCTGGCGCCTGACTACGACGCCCTCTCCAAACTGCGAGTATACGAAAAAGAAGAAGGCAAGCTGATTGCCGAACTCAAAAAATCCGTCCCGATGCTTTCCGAACGCGTTCGCTCTGCCTCTCTGGCTTATGCTGAGGCGGACAAGAATTTCAAGAGCGTCCTAGAAAATTACAACGAGAAGTGCGTGACGCTGGAACGCGTTCGCGAATTAGATGAAAAAATCGAAGCTTCTCAGATCCAAAGCAAGCACCTTAAAGAGGAGCTTTTCAACGAGCAAACCGCCGCTCGCCTCCTCTCTGAAGAAAGTACACGATTAAAAAATGTCCTCTCTCAACTGACCATCCGCTCACAGCTTCTGAACAAGAAGATGGATGATCTTTCTATGGATAAGCTCCTGGTCGAAGAGCTCGAAGAATACAAACGCCTTCTTGATGAAATTGATGCCGAAGTCATTCGCAGCGCTGAGGCAGAAGAAACGCAGCGGGAGCTGCAAAAACGGATTGAGTCCTCCCGCTCTGCTTTATTAGACGTACAAAACGTCATTGCTGCTCTGAAAAACGAAGAACTTGCCGTCACCGGCGAACTCTCGATGAAAGAGCGCATGCTCTTTAAGTCTCTAGGGACGGAGGGCGTCGGGACGCTCGCTGCGGAACTAGACAATCAGAATGAACGCTTAAATGCCTTGGACGCGCTTCAAGGAAGAATTGTCCTCTTGGCAGAAGGATACGACCGATTCAATCAGGTAAAAGCAGAACTTGAAAGTACCAAGCACGCCTTAAGACTTGCAACAGTTGCTTTGAATGCGGCTCGTCAGGCCTACATCGACAAGACAGCCGTCGTCAACTCGGCTCAACAGGCTTATTCCTTCTATCTCGAAGTACTGTCGCTGAATGAACAGCGCGATAAGCTAGCCAACGGCAAGCCTTGTCCCTTGTGCGGCGCGATTCACCATCCCTACTCCGTCAAACTGCCGTTTGACCGTTCGTTGGAAGACAAACTCGCTAAGGCAAAAGAAGATGCTCAACTCGCCCTCATCGAATCGGAAAAATGCGAAGCCGAATTTAGCCAGCTTCAACTGCAGCAGACGGAGGCCGAAAACATCCTGAATACACTCACGTCCGAGCTCAATGAAGCCAAAGGCGAGATTTTGTATATCGCGAGCGAGCTCAATATTGTCGGTCTGAGAGAAAAGAAACCGATTACATGGGCGGCTGTCCTCAAGCAAAAACAAACCTCTTTGGCCAACCGTCGAGACGACCTTGAAGCACGCCTAGAGAAAATTCAAGGGCTCACTGAAGCGATTGAATCGCTGAAAGAAAAGCGTGAAGACGCAGCGCTTAAAACCGCTCGTAAGAAAGAGGAACAGGCATCTTTGGAAGAAGCTTTAAAGAACTTCGCCAACATGTCGGCCGAGCTGGAAAAGAATCAAAAAGACTCTGAACTTAATCGCGTCTCTTTGACTCGTTTGCTCGAACGTGCCTTTGCCCGCTTCGGCCTGAAGGCTTCTAACCCGGCCATCATGAAACAGAACTTGCCGACGCTCGAAAAACGCCGAGAACAGTGGATCAACTGGAGCGCCGAGAAGAAACAAATCGAAGAAGAAACAGCGCAGAGCGAAGAGGCATTGAGAAATACCATCTCCTCCCTGACTGCCCAGAAGAAGAGCGCTGAAACCCTAGAAAAGGACATCGAGACCCTCACGGAACAGATCAAACGGTTCCAGAAAGAACGACATGAGGCCATTGCAAGCCAGACCCCTGAAGAAGTGATCGCAGCGATTGAAACAGAAAAAGCCAATGCCACACGTCTTGCCGAAGAGGCTAAATTAAGTCTTGCTGCCAAAGAGGAAGCCCTTCTCTCTACGCAGAACAAAATTAATAGTCTCGAAGCACATCGCAGCGAAACGATTAAATCCATTGAATCGCTTTCGGACGCTTTCAATCAAAAACTCCAAAAGGCCGGTTTTCCGAACGAGTCCAGTTTCCTTTCTTCTCAGATCTCGACTGCGCAGAAAGACGATCTCATGCGTCAAAACGATGAACTGCTCGAAAGATATCGTGTCGTAAATTCGCAGTACGAAGAAAAACAGCAGGCATTAAACAGCCTTCAGGAAAAGAACCTGACGACCCGCACTCGTGTGCAACTGGAAGAAGAACTCTTAGAAAAATCCGATCTCTTCCACACTGCGACCGCACAGCTCACGAGCCTTCGCGAAAAGATGGCAAAAAATGCCAACAACAAGAACCGTCGTAAACGAGAAGAAGCTGAATTTCAGAAACTGCAAACCTCGCTTGAGCGTTGGGAATCTCTCTGCGCTAATGTCGAGAAGCCCGGCGGAATTGCGCGCTTAGGTCTATCACTCGCAGTCGCTTACGGCTCGGCTGATATTGATGCCTTTATTTCCGGCGCCAAGATCAAACTCCGTGATGAAGGTGTGAAATTATTTGCACCCGAGCTCTCGGACGCTTCAGGTCTCGCGGACATGAAGACAATTTCTGCCGATCAGCGTTTCTTCGTTGCACTTTCCCTACTCTTGGGAAGATGCGAATTGTTTGCCCGTCGAAGCAAACCTGAGTTTGTCATTCTTAAGCAAAATCAGAATGAAGCTTTCCCAAGCCAGACGTTCACGGGTTTAGAAAGCTTGAACCTAACGATCGGCGTCGCGAGATAATTCTCTATTCTTCGACGAATTCAATCAGAAGAGCTCCTCGTGTGAGCTCTTCCAATTCTTTAGCAAAAGTCTCAGCGAGATCCTCGGGGATCTCCACATCAAAATCCGCGTCCATATCAAAATTCTTTTCCAGAATTCGACCGTTTGCAGTTTCGATTTTGCGCAGAACCTGATTCACAAATCGATGTTCAACGCTGAATTTGATGCGTTTCGTTTTGGTACGGATACGTGTGGGAACGGCCTCTAAGGCCATTTTGACGGAGGACTGATAAGCTTTAACAAGTCCTCCTGTACCGAGCAATATTCCGCCGAAATAGCGTGTTACAACGACGGTCACTTCTCCGATGCCGCTGTGCGTGACCGCCGTCAGCATGGGGCGGCCGGCGGTTCCGTGAGGCTCGCCGTCATCGCTTGCTCCGATACGGTCGGTAGATCCGGCCGCTCCGGCGCAATAAGCCCAGCAGTTGTGCCGGGCATCTTCAAATTCGGCTTTAATTTGTTCGATGAAGGCTTTTGCTTCTTCGACACCGGGAGTATGCCCGACAGAAGCGATAAAGCGGCTGCGCTTTATCGTCTGTTCGACACGAAAAACTTCTCCCGGACGCAGGTCCGGAATGTTGTAGCTGACATCTGCCATCCGGGGACTCTCTTTATGTGTTACTTGTGAAGCTTGTTCACTATTTTAAAGAGAGTTTCGTTTTCCATGACAAGGGGCGAATCTTTGGCAAAAAACACGATGCCGTCTTCGGGAGCTTCGGTCTGAGCAACCGTCACACCGGTGAGCGGATCAATGATGTCTGCAAGAATCTGGCCGCGTTCAACCGAGTCAAAGGATTTGACGTGCGGAATGTAAAGACCGGAGGCTGTTGAGCGCAGTGAGACCAGCTCTTCTTCCAGGAGAACGGTCGATTCATAGCCGCCGTAAACGTTGTAATTTAAAACGTTCATTCGGCTTAAGAAACGGCAAACCGCCGCAATAGCCATGTCCGCGCCCTTCTTGTCGATCTTCTCTGTAGAGCGGCTGTAAAGAGAAAAGGCTTTCGTGTCCCACACCTGCCAGTTGAAGTTCAGCGTCGTGGTATCAAAGGGAACCGGTTTTCTCAACACCACGAACGGCATTCCGAAAAGCTGAGCCAAGCCCGTGTCCTCGTAATCCGTCTTCATCATGCGCACATGCGAGACGAAGTCTCCGGGCATATAAAAAGAGGAAAACTGCACGCCGAACCGGTAGCCCTGAATCTTTTCAAAAATACCGGCAGCTATTCGCTGAGTGGTCTCACCTTTGTTATAGCCAGGGTACATTCGATTGATATCGGAGTTGTCCATCGCCCAAAAGCGTTTGCCAACGTTGACAGAATACGGATTTGCGCATGGGATGACCGTCACACCGTGACGGCGAATAAACCGCCCTTCTTCCTCAAATCGCTTTAATGTTCGAACCATTTGCCCGGCAATATAGAGCTGCTGAATTTCGTTGCCGCGCATATTGCCGATAATGCACATGGTCTTTTCAGGGCCGCCGAAGTGATAACTTTTTACCTCAAAGTCTTCGCGGTAGGCCGACTCCATTCTGAAAATAACTTCTTCTCTCATCGGCGTTCTTCCTGAAGAATTCGGGCAATCAGAGAACCCTTATTAACGATAGGATATTCGCGGAGTGTGAAGAGCAAACCGTCGACTTCGGAGACGCATTCCTGACGAACCTCTCCGGAAAGCGCATCTACGATGCATCCAAAAATCTCGCCTTTCCTCACATTGTCGCTGTGACGAACCGTCGGGACAAACACACCCGGCTCTTCTGCGTTCACAAAGCTCACAGAACGATCTAGTGAAACGATCGGCTGTTTAACAGGCTGGACCGGGCCGTCCCACATCCCCAGCTCACTCATAAGATTTAGGATTCCGTTCACGAGCCGCAGACAATAATCCTGAGTGATTCTCATGCCGACGCCTGCTTCTACGACAAGCGTTTTAACACCGATGGAATTTAGGCTGTAGGCCAACGTTGATTCCAGCACGGTCGAAGCTTGATGCACCCAAACAAAATCGACATCGAGCATGCTCGCGTATTTAAGGAACCTCTGCACAAAGGTGGGTGATATGCTATAATTAGCACACTACCGAAAAGTGTGACTATGAAGATTAAAGCCCCCACATTCGCTGATTTATTTGCAGAAACCT
>OBYJ01000852.1_pt1 | contig 11687 bp, 10 predicted proteins | sample 1495481 | NCBI WGS metagenome assembly OBYJ01 (sample SAMEA2580197, study PRJEB22360) | human gut metagenome | biome: human gut; feature: human-associated habitat; material: faeces | place: Denmark | collected 2008/2010
GGCTGGCACCGAAGATAATGCATATTGCCCATGCGTTTACCAATACCCCTCCCGTCACTGTCGCCAGCGGAATAGCACTTGTACCAGGCACGTTTCATACACGGGTCACTCCCTCATTACTGTTGCTGTTACTACTGGCGATGCCTTTGCTGCCTGGCCTTTACTGGCTGTGGTGTCGTTCGCGCCGCGCAGCGTTTCGTCGCACAGGAGATGCCTGGGCATGCGGCTACGGCTGGGATAATGCGATGGCCCCGTCAGGCAATGGCGTGATGCAACCGCTGCGTGTGGTCTTTTGTGCGCTATTTCGTCTACGACAACAGCTCGACCCTACGCTGAGGCTAAATAAAGGTCTTGCGCACGTCACCGCCAGGGCTCAGAGCACAGAACCCTTCTGGGATGAGCGGGTGATCCGCCCCATCGTGAGCGCCACCCAACGGCTGGCCAAAGAAATACAGCATCTGCAAAGCGGCGACTTTCGTCTCTATTGCCTGTATGTGGTCGCCGCACTGGTTGTGCTGCTAATCGCTATTGCCGTCTAAGGAAATCACCATGAGACAAACTCTTTGCGACGGATATCTGATCATTTTTGCGTTAGCACAGGCCGTGACTCTGCTGGTGCTAACCCCGCTTTTTACGGGGATTTCCCGGCAGATACGCGCGCGAATGCACTCCCGTCGCGGACCGGGGATCTGGCAGGATTATCGCGATATCCACAAACTGTTTAAACGCCAGGAAGTTGCGCCGACATCTTCAGGTCTGATGTTCCGCCTGATGCCGTGGGTATTAATCAGCAGCATGCTGGTGCTGGCGATGGCCTTACCACTGTTTATTACCGTTTCCCCTTTTGCGGGCGGCGGCGATCTGATCACCCTTATCTATCTTCTTGCCCTGTTTCGTTTTTTCTTTGCTCTTTCCGGGCTGGATACCGGAAGCCCCTTTGCGGGAGTCGGTGCCAGTCGCGCGGTAGCCCGGCACATTCTGGTCGAACCAATGCTTATTCTCTCACTGCTGGTATTGGCGCTGATAGCAGGTTCCACGCATATCGAGATGATCAGCAATACGCTGGCGATGGGCTGGAACTCGCCGCTAACCACCGTACTGGCGTTACTGGCCTGTGGTTTTGCCTGCTTCATTGAGATGGGAAAAATTCCCTTTGATGTTGCTGAAGCAGAACAGGAATTACAGGAAGGCCCGCTGACCGAATATTCCGGTGCCGGGCTGGCGCTAGCGAAATGGGGGCTGGGGCTGAAACAGGTCGTGATGGCATCACTGTTTGTGGCCCTGTTTCTGCCCTTTGGGCGCGCGCAAGAACTTTCTCTCGCCTGCCTGCTGACTTCACTTGTCGTTACGCTGCTCAAGGTTTTGCTGATTTTTGTACTGGCCTCAATCGCAGAAAACACGCTGGCACGCGGGCGTTTTTTACTCATTCACCATGTGACCTGGCTTGGCTTCAGCCTTGCTGCGCTTGCATGGGTCTTCTGGTTAACCGGTCTGTAAGGAGCACTGACGGAATATGGAAAATCTTGCTCTGACGACGTTATTGCTGCCTTTTATCGGCGCACTGGTCGTTTCGTTTTCGCCACAACGTCGGGCCGCCGAATGGGGGGTTTTGTTCGCCGCGCTGACCACGCTGTGCATGTTGTCACTGATCTCCGCGTTTTATCAGGCCGATAAAGTTGCCGTCACGTTGACGTTGGTCAACGTGGGGGATGTGGCGTTGTTTGGCCTGGTCATTGATCGCGTGAGTACGCTGATTCTGTTTGTGGTGGTGTTTCTCGGTTTGCTGGTCACGATCTACTCCACGGGTTATCTGACGGATAAAAATCGCGAACACCCGCATAACGGCACGAATCGTTATTACGCATTTTTACTGGTGTTTATCGGCGCGATGGCGGGACTGGTACTCTCCTCGACGCTGCTCGGTCAGTTGTTGTTTTTTGAAATTACAGGCGGCTGCTCCTGGGCGTTGATCAGTTATTACCAGAGCGATAAAGCGCAGCGTTCGGCACTAAAAGCGTTGCTTATTACCCATATCGGTTCGTTGGGGTTGTATCTTGCCGCCGCCACGCTGTTTTTGCAGACCGGAACGTTTGCGCTTAGCGCGATGAGCGAGTTACACGGCGACGCACGTTATCTGGTTTATGGCGGCATCCTGTTTGCCGCGTGGGGGAAATCGGCCCAGCTACCGATGCAAGCGTGGCTACCGGACGCAATGGAAGCGCCAACACCGATCAGCGCCTATCTCCACGCCGCATCGATGGTGAAAGTGGGCGTTTACATTTTTGCCCGCGCCATTATCGACGGCGGCAATATCCCGCATGTGATTGGCGGCGTTGGCATGGTCATGGCACTGGTCACCATTCTTTATGGCTTTCTGATGTATTTGCCACAGCAGGATATGAAGCGGTTGCTAGCCTGGTCGACCATCACTCAACTTGGCTGGATGTTCTTCGGCTTGTCGCTCTCCATCTTCGGCTCGCGGCTGGCGCTGGAGGGCAGCATCGCCTACATCGTCAACCACGCGTTCGCTAAAAGCCTGTTTTTCCTTGTAGCAGGTGCGCTGAGTTACAGCTGCGGCACGCGCTTGTTGCCGCGTCTGCGTGGCGTATTGCACACCCTGCCGTTGCCAGGCGTGGGTTTCTGCGTGGCAGCGCTGGCGATTACCGGCGTGCCGCCGTTCAACGGCTTCTTCAGTAAATTCCCGCTGTTTGCTGCCGGTTTTGCGTTGTCAGTGGAGTACTGGATCCTGCTGCCCGCCATGATTCTGCTGATGATTGAATCGGTCGCCAGTTTCGCCTGGTTTATTCGCTGGTTTGGTCGCGTTGTGCCTGGCAAACCGAGCGAGGCCGTCGCCGATGCCGGGATCAATGCGCCTGGTGTTGATTGTACTGATTGTGATGTCGCTGATTTCCAGCGTAATCGCCGCGACCTGGTTGCAGTAAGGAGATGATGAATGACCGGTTCTATGATCGTAAATAATCTGGCGGGACTGATGATGCTGACATCGCTGTTTGTGATTAGTGTCAAAAGCTATCGCCTGTCATGCGGATTTTACGCCTGCCAGTCGCTGGTGCTGGTGTCTATTTTCGCCACCCTCTCGTGCCTGTTCGTCGCAGAGCAACTGCTGATCTGGTCCGCCAGCGCCTTTATCACCAAAGTGCTGCTGGTACCGTTAATCATGACTTACGCTGCACGAAATATTCCCCAGAACATCCCGGAAAAAGCGTTATTCGGTCCGGCAATGATGGCACTGCTCGCGGCGTTAATTGTCCTGCTTTGCGCATTTGTCGTTCAGCCCGTGAAGCTACCGATGGCTACCGGGCTGAAACCGGCGCTGGCGGTGGCGTTAGGTCATTTTCTGCTTGGCCTGCTGTGCATTGTCAGCCAGCGCAATATCCTGCGGCAAATTTTTGGTTACTGCCTGATGGAAAACGGCTCCCATCTGGTGCTGGCGCTTCTTGCCTGGCGAGCACCGGAACTGGTGGAAATAGGTATCGCTACCGACGCCATCTTCGCCGTCATTGTGATGGTGTTACTGGCAAGAAAAATATGGCGTACCCACGGCACGCTGGACGTGAACAACTTGACCGCGCTGAAGGGATAATGAGATGAGTTATTCTGTGATGTTCGCTTTACTCCTGCTCACGCCGCTGCTTTTTTCGCTGCTCTGTTTTGCCTGCCGGAAACGGAGACTTTCTGCGACTCGCACGGTGACCGTATTACATAGCTTAGGGATCACACTGCTGCTGATTCTGGCACTCTGGGTGGTCCAAACTGCCGCTGATGCAGGAGAAATATTCGCTGCGGGACTGTGGCTTCATATTGATGGTCTGGGCGGTTTGTTCCTCGCCATTCTTGGTGTGATTGGCTTTCTCACCGGTGTTTACTCGATTGGCTACATGCGTCATGAAGTGGCACACGGCGAGCTTTCACCCGTTACGCTGTGCGATTACTACGGTTTCTTCCATCTGTTTTTGTTCACCATGCTGCTGGTTGTTACCAGCAATAACCTGATTGTGATGTGGGCGGCGATCGAAGCCACCACCTTAAGCTCGGCGTTTCTGGTAGGCATTTACGGTCAGCGTTCATCGCTGGAAGCTGCATGGAAGTACATCATTATTTGTACTGTTGGTGTCGCTTTTGGTCTGTTCGGTACCGTGCTGGTATACGCCAACGCCGCCAGCGTTATGCCGCAGGCAGAAATGGCGATATTCTGGAGCGAGGTTCTTAAGCAATCGTCCTTGCTTGACCCAACATTAATGCTGTTGGCCTTTGTGTTTTTGCTAATTGGCTTTGGTACCAAAACCGGGCTATTTCCCATGCACGCCTGGCTGCCGGATGCTCACAGTGAAGCGCCGAGTCCGGTCAGCGCCCTGCTCTCCGCCGTATTGCTGAACTGCGCGCTGTTGGTGCTGATTCGCTATTACATCATTATTTGCCAAGCCATCGGCAGCGATTTCCCCAACCGGTTGTTGCTCATCTTCGGCATGTTGTCGGTTGCCGTGGCGGCATTTTTCATTCTGGTACAGCGGGACATTAAGCGTCTGCTGGCGTACTCCAGCGTGGAGAACATGGGACTGGTCGCGGTGGCGCTAGGCATTGGCGGGCCGCTGGGAATTTTTGCCGCGCTGCTGCACATCTTAAACCACAGTCTGGCAAAAACGCTGCTGTTCTGCGGTTCCGGCAATGTACTGCTCAAGTACGGCACGCGCGATCTCAACGTCGTCTGTGGGATGCTCAAAATCATGCCATTTACCGCCGTGCTGTTTGGCGGCGGTGCGCTGGCGTTGGCAGGGATGCCGCCCTTCAACATTTTTCTTAGCGAATTTATGACCATTACCGCCGGACTGGCACGTAATCACCTGCTGATTATCGTCCTGCTGTTATTGCTGTTAACGCTGGTGCTGGCGGGCCCGGTACGGGTGGGCGGGGGGGGGGTGATAATGGCGAAACCGCCGCAGGCCGTTAACCGGGGTGATCTCGGCTGGTTGACCACCTCGCCAATGGTGATTCTGCTGGTCATGATGCTGGCGATGGGAACGCATATTCCACAACCTGTCATCAGGATCCTGGCGGGCGCTTCCACTATAGTCCTCTCAGGGACGCACGATCTGCCTGCACAACGTAGCACCTGGCATGATTTTTTGCCTTCAGGCACCGCATCTGTTTCGGAGAAACACAGTGAACGTTAATTCATCGTCAAATCGTGGCGAAGCGATTCTCGCCGCCCTGAAAACGCAGTTCCCCGGCGCGGTGCTGGATGAAGAGCGACAAACGCCTGAACAGGTCACCATTACGGTGAAAATCAATCTGCTGCCTGACGTTGTACAGTATCTTTATTATCAACATGATGGCTGGCTTCCGGTCCTGTTTGGCAACGACGAGCGGACACTTAACGGTCATTACGCGGTTTATTATGCCCTTTCAATGGAAGGGGCCGAAAAATGCTGGATTGTGGTGAAGGCGCTGGTCGATGCCGACAGTCGGGAGTTTCCGTCAGTCACACCGCGCGTCCCTGCCGCGGTCTGGGGCGAGCGAGAAATTCGCGATATGTACGGGCTGATTCCGGTTGGCCTGCCGGATCAGCGTCGCCTGGTGTTGCCCGATGACTGGCCGGAAGATATGCATCCGCTGCGCAAAGATGCGATGGATTATCGACTGCGCCCTGAACCGACGACTGATTCCGAAACGTATCCGTTTATCAATGAGGGCAACAGCGATGCGCGGGTGATCCCTGTCGGCCCGCTGCATATCACCTCCGATGAACCGGGTCACTTCCGCTTGTTTGTGGATGGCGAGCAAATTGTCGATGCTGATTACCGCCTGTTTTATGTCCATCGCGGCATGGAGAAACTGGCAGAAACGCGGATGGGCTACAACGAAGTGACCTTCTTATCGGACCGCGTGTGTGGGATTTGCGGTTTTGCCCACAGTGTGGCCTATACCAATTCGGTTGAAAATGCACTGGGGATTGAGGTGCCGCAACGAGCACATACTATTCGCTCGATTCTGCTGGAAGTCGAACGGCTACACAGTCATTTGCTTAACCTTGGCCTCTCCTGCCATTTCGTTGGTTTTGATACCGGCTTTATGCAATTTTTCCGCGTGCGGGAAAAGTCGATGACGATGGCGGAATTGCTGATCGGGTCGCGTAAAACCTACGGTCTGAATCTGATTGGTGGTGTTCGCCGCGATATTCTCAAAGAGCAACGTCTGCAAACGCTGAAACTGGTGCGCGAGATGCGCGCCGACGTGTCGGAGCTGGTAGAGATGCTGCTTGCCACGCCAAATATGGAACAACGCACTCAGGGCATTGGCATTCTCGACCGACAAATCGCCCGTGATTTGCGCTTTGATCACCCCTACGCCGACTACGGCAATATTCCAAAAACACTGTTTACCTTTACCGGCGGCGATGTTTTCTCCCGCGTGATGGTCCGTGTCAAAGAGACGTTTGATTCGCTGGCAATGCTGGAATTTGCCCTCGACAACATGCCGGATACCCCACTGCTGACCGAAGGCTTTAGCTATAAACCTCACGCATTCGCGCTGGGCTTTGTTGAAGCGCCACGCGGTGAAGACGTGCACTGGAGCATGCTCGGTGATAACCAAAAATTGTTCCGCTGGCGCTGTCGTGCCGCCACCTACGCCAACTGGCCAGTGCTGCGTTACATGCTGCGCGGCAATACCGTTTCTGACGCACCGCTGATTATCGGTAGCCTTGATCCCTGCTACTCCTGTACCGACCGTGTGACGCTGGTAGATGTGCGCAAGCGCCAGTCAAAAACCGTGCCGTATAAAGAGATCGAACGCTACGGCATTGATCGTAACCGTTCGCCGCTGAAGTAAGGACAGAAGATGCTGAAGTTACTGAAAACTATTATGCGCGCCGGAACCGCGACGGTGAAATATCCCTTCGCGCCACTGGAGGTCAGCCCTGGCTTTCGCGGAAAACCGGACCTGATGCCCAGCCAATGTATTGCCTGCGGTGCCTGCGCCTGTGCTTGTCCGGCAAATGCGCTGACTATCCAGACCGACGACCAGCAAAATTCGCGCACCTGGCAGCTCTATCTGGGGCGTTGTATTTACTGCGGACGTTGTGAAGAAGTGTGCCCGACCAGAGCCATCCAGCTTACCAATAACTTTGAACTGACCGTCACCAATAAAGCCGATCTCTATACCCGCGCGACGTTCCATCTACAACGTTGCAGCCGTTGCGAACGCCCGTTTGCCCCGCAAAAAACCATCGCACTGGCTGCTGAATTGTTAGCACAGCAACAAAATGCGCCACAAAACCGCGAAATGTTGTGGGCGCAAGCGAGCGTCTGCCCGGAATGCAAACAACGCGCGACGCTGATCAACGACGATACAGATGTACTGCTGGTGGCTAAGGAGCAGCTATGAGTCCAGTGCTTACACAACATGTCAGCCAGCCCATCACGCTGGACGAGCAAACGCAAAAGATGAAGCAGCATTTGCTACAGGATATCCGTCGCTCGGCTTACGTTTATCGCGTCGATTGCGGCGGCTGCAACGCCTGTGAAATCGAAATTTTTGCTGCCATTACACCAGTATTCGACGCAGAACGTTTTGGCATTAAGGTTGTTTCATCACCGCGTCACGCCGATATTTTGTTATTTACTGGCGCAGTCACCCGGGCGATGCGTATGCCTGCACTTCGGGCGTATGAGTCTGCCCCCGATCATAAAATTTGTGTTTCCTACGGCGCGTGCGGTGTCGGCGGCGGTATTTTCCACGATCTCTACAGCGTCTGGGGCGGTAGCGACACCATTGTCCCCATTGATGTTTGGATCCCCGGCTGCCCGCCAACACCGGCCGCCACCATTCACGGTTTCGCCCTGGGGCTCGGTTTGCTGCAACAGAAGATTCACGCGGTGGATTATCGCGATCCCACCGGAGTGACCATGCAACCGCTGTGGCCGCAAATCCCGCCATCACAGCGTATCGCCATTGAGCGAGAAGCGAGGCGGCTGGCGGGCTATCGTCAGGGGCGAGAAATTTGCGATCGGCTCCTGCGCCATTTAAGCGACGATCCTACAGGAAATCGGGTTAACACCTGGTTGCGCGATGCCGACGATCCACGTCTCAATAGTATCGTTCAGCAACTCTTTCGCGTACTCCGGGGGTTACATGACTGAAGAGTGCGGGGAAATTGTTTTCTGGACGCTGCGAAAAAAGTTTGTCGCCAGTAGCGACGAGATGCCGGAACACAGCTCTCAGGTAATGTATTACTCGCTAGCTATCGGCCATCACGTTGGCGTGATTGATTGTCTGAATGTCGCCTTCCGCTGCCCACTGACGGAATACGAAGATTGGCTTGCACTGGTCGAAGAGGAGCAAGCCCGACGTAAGATGCTGGGGGTGATGACTTTTGGTGAGATTGTTATTGACGCCAGCCACACCGCCCTGTTGACCCGGGCATTCGCGCCACTGGCGGATGACGCGACGTCTGTGTGGCAGGCGCGTAGCATTCAATTCATTCATCTGTTGGATGAAATTGTGCAGGAACCGGCCATCTATCTGATGGCCAGAAAAATTGCGTGAGAAGGATTTCTCATTAATAAGGACTGTTGATGGCTATGTCAGACGAGGCGATGTTTGCCCCGCCACAAGGAATAACAATTGAAGCGGTAAACGGAATGCTCGCGGAGCGGTTAGCACAGAAACACGGCAAGGCGTCTTTATTACGCGCCTTCATCCCGCTGCCGCCGCCGTTCAGCCCGGTACAACTTATTGAACTGCATGTTCTCAAAAGCAACTTCTATTACCGCTACCATGATGATGGCAGCGATGTGACGGCAACAACAGAGTATCAGGGTGAGATGGTCGATTATTCGCGCCACGCCGTCCTTCTCGGCAGTAGTGGAATGGCGGAGCTACGCTTTATTCGCACCCACGGCAGTCGTTTTACTTCCCAGGATTGCACACTGTTTAACTGGCTGGCACACATAATCACTCCGGTTCTGCAATCATGGCTCAATGATGAAGAACAGCAGGTGGCGCTGCGTTTGCTGGAGAAAGATCGCGATCATCATCGGGTACTGGTTGATATTACTAATGCAGTGCTGTCACATCTTGATCTCGACGATCTGATCGCAGACGTCGCTCGTGAGATCCATCATTTTTTCGGTCTGGCTTCAGTCAGTATGGTACTGGGCGATCATCGAAAGAACGAGAAGTTCAGCCTGTGGTGCAGCGATCTTTCTGCCTCACATTGTGCGTGTCTGCCACGCTGTATGCCTGGCGAAAGTGTATTGCTGACACAAACGCTACAAACCCGACAACCGACCTTGACGCACCGTGCAGATGATCTGTTTCTCTGGCAACGCGACCCGTTATTACTCTTACTTGCATCTAACGGCTGCGAATCTGCGCTCCTTATACCGCTTACCTTTGGCAACCATACACCGGGTGCATTGTTGCTGGCGCATACCTCTTCCACTCTCTTTAGTGAGGAAAACTGCCAGCTACTACAACACATAGCCGATCGCATCGCTATTGCCGTTGGCAATGCCGATGCCTGGCGTAGCATGACCGATTTGCAGGAAAGTTTGCAGCAAGAAAACCACCAGCTTAGCGAGCAGCTCCTTTCGAATCTGGGCATCGGTGACATTATCTATCAAAGCCAGGCAATGGAAGACCTGCTCCAGCAGGTAGATATTGTGGCGAAGAGCGACAGTACGGTGTTGATTTGTGGTGAAACCGGAACTGGCAAAGAGGTGATCGCCAGAGCGATCCATCAACTTAGCCCGCGACGCGACAAGCCGCTGGTCAAAATCAACTGCGCTGCCATCCCCGCCAGTCTTCTGGAAAGTGAGTTATTCGGTCATGACAAAGGGGCGTTTACTGGTGCGATTAATACCCATCGTGGTCGTTTTGAAATTGCCGATGGCGGCACGTTGTTTCTCGATGAAATTGGCGATCTGCCGTTAGAACTTCAGCCTAAACTGCTGCGCGTATTGCAGGAGCGGGAGATTGAGCGTCTCGGCGGGAGTAGAACGATCCCGGTGAATGTCAGAGTCATTGCCGCCACCAACCGTGATTTGTGGCAAATGGTTGAAGATCGCCAGTTTCGCAGCGATCTCTTTTATCGCCTGAATGTCTTCCCACTGGAATTGCCGCCGCTACGCGACCGTCCGGAAGATATCCCTCTTTTAGCAAAACATTTCACGCAAAAAATGGCGCGCCATATGAATCGCGCAATTGACGCCATCCCGACCGAGGCACTACGCCAGTTGATGTCGTGGGACTGGCCGGGCAACGTGCGCGAGCTGGAAAACGTGATTGAGCGAGCGGTACTACTGACTCGCGGTAACAGTCTGAATTTACATCTTAATGTCCGACAAAGCCGTTTACTGCCGACGCTAAATGAAGATTCAGCGCTTCGCAGTTCAATGGCGCAGTTACTGCACCCGACGACGCCAGAGAATGACGAAGAAGAACGTCAGCGCATTGTTCAGGTATTGCGAGAAACCAATGGCATTGTTGCCGGGCCCCGTGGCGCAGCGACGCGATTAGGGATGAAGCGCACCACGCTGCTGTCACGAATGCAGCGGCTGGGGATCTCGGTTCGCGAGGTGTTGTAATCTGCTTTTGCAGGAGTATGCATGAGAAACAAACTCTCTTTCGACTTGCAGTTGAGCGCCAGAAAAGCGGCAATCGCTGAACGGATTGCCGCCCATAAAATTGCCCGCAGTAAAGTGTCGGTCTTTTTAATGGCGATGTCCGCTGGCGTGTTTATGGCGATCGGATTTACTTTTTACCTTTCCGTTATCGCCGATGCCCCGTCTTCACAGGCATTAACCCATCTGGTGGGCGGCCTTTGCTTTACACTCGGCTTTATTTTGCTGGCGGTTTGCGGCACCAGCCTGTTCACCTCGTCGGTAATGACGGTGATGGCAAAAAGTCGGGGCGTTATTAGTTGGCGAACTTGGCTGATTAACGCACTTCTGGTGGCCTGCGGTAATCTGGCAGGTATTGCCTGTTTCAGTTTGTTAATCTGGTTTTCCGGGCTGGTGATGAGTGAAAACGCGATGTGGGGAGTCGCGGTTTTACACTGCGCCGAGGGCAAAATGCATCATACATTTACTGAATCTGTCAGCCTCGGCATTATGTGCAATCTGATGGTTTGCCTGGCGCTGTGGATGAGTTATTGCGGGCGTTCGTTATGCGACAAAATCGTCGCCATGATTTTGCCCATCACCCTGTTTGTCGCCAGTGGCTTTGAGCACTGTATCGCCAATTTGTTTGTGATTCCGTTTGCCATTGCCATTCGCCATTTCGCCCCTACCTCCTTCTGGCAACTGGCGCACAGTAGCGCAGACAATTTTCCGGCACTGACGGTCAGCCATTTTATTACCGCCAATCTGCTCCCGGTGATGCTGGGTAATATTATCGGCGGTGCGGTGCTGGTGAGTATGTGTTATCGGGCTATTTATTTACGTCAGGAACCCTGAAAAATCAGCCCGGCGAAACAGTTCGTCGGGCTGAAGATTATTCTTGCGCGATTTGCCCATCGGGCCAGGCGTGAATCACGGCTTTGATCAGCGTCGCCAATGGAATGGCGAAGAATACGCCCCAGAATCCCCACAAACCACCGAAGATCACCACCGATAAAATAATGACCAGCGGATGCAGGTTACATGCTTCGGAGAACGCGGCAAAGT
>OBYJ01000873.1_pt1 | contig 11285 bp, 9 predicted proteins | sample 1495481 | NCBI WGS metagenome assembly OBYJ01 (sample SAMEA2580197, study PRJEB22360) | human gut metagenome | biome: human gut; feature: human-associated habitat; material: faeces | place: Denmark | collected 2008/2010
ATTTATTCATTATACCCTCTCTTAAAAGTTGTCTCAGGAATCAGCTTACATCCAGAACGGCAAGACGGCGATTTTGTCACTGGCTACAAGGTCATCTGGCTTGAGCGACTTGCCATCGAGGGTTTTGTACGCAACGGTGTAGGTGTCCTGACTTGGGGTCTCAGGCTTCGCTCCGTAGTTGATGTAGGCGACGAATTCGCCACTTGGCAGCCGACCAATTGCGAGACCGTAACTGGTTGCGCCTTTGGGGAAGGAGGCGGCGATTCGATTCGCCACCACTTCGTCTGTCCACTTCACGGCACTGGGGTCGGGATTAAATGTTTCGACCGAACCGCCTTTAGCTACTAATCCGGCGTCCGTGAAAGCTTTGTTATTCGCAGTGTTATCGGGTCGAAGCACTGAGTCGGCTTGAATGGCCTTGGCAAGATCAGATGCGGCTATTTGAGCGACTGTATCATCATGCTGACTACCTTTTTGTTGGAGGGCGGCGTCAACGAGTGATTTGATGTGCGCTAAGTTTGGCTGATAGGCCTGCGCAATCGGTAAGTAGAGCAGCCGTTTTCCGGATGAATAGTTATAAAAATAATCATGGCCATTGGCGCTGATTTTTTCTGGCGGAGCCGTTGGCGTTGCGCCGGGGGTGACCACCATGATGGGTCCGGCAATTGGCTTAAAAGTTGAAAAGTCAGTGTAAACCGGCGTTGCGTCAGCGTCACTGGCTGCGTTGACGGTAGCCGGCAACGTGACCAGCGCACTGGTAGCAATACCACCACCGGCAAGGGCAGCTACAATTATGAGGGTACTTGTGAGTGGCAGATGCGAGGAACTAGACATAAAAAGCACATCCTTTCGAAGTTGAAAATCGTAATCGTTACGATTAACATACAAAAGTGTACGCTGACCGTCCTAGTTAACACAATTGCGGTATAAGATCATTTGCAAGTTTTATGATTATTTTTCAGTTTTTTGAAAGTGAAAGGCTGGTTTTGATAGACAACGAGTCGGATGGCGTTGAAGCGAAAAGTGATTTGAGTCTAAAGTGGGATTGCACATTTTTAGGGTATTTGGCAATCAAACATGCAAATAATTGTGGTGGGTTACCAATTTGACAGGAACTTCAATAGTCACAACATAGGAGCAAGCTTAATGAAAAATTCACTGGCCAATGTTCAAGCGCGGCGAGCTGACATTGAACGACTGGTTGATCGGCACGGAATTGCAACTGTGAAAGGATTGGCACTTCGGCTCAAGGTTTCCGAAATCACGATCAGGCGCGACCTGAAAATATTGCATGCCATGGAGCGGATTAAATGGCACAACGGTCTTGTTGAAGCGATTGCCGGACATGGTGGGGGTGAGCAGAGAACTTTGGCGGTGATTGCCCAAAAGATTGCGGCGGCTGTTCCCCATTACATTGCGCGGTACAGCACCCTTTTCATGAACGCCAATTCATTGTGTCTGCAAGTCATCAATGAACTGGCTAAAATACCAGTGACCGTTATCACCAACAATCCGTGTGCAACTGCCTGTGCGCGGCATGAGGGCACTAAGATTATAATTACAGGCGGTAGGGTCAATACAAAGAAAAGTGTGCTGGCTGGCAGTGAAACGTTGAACTTTTTGTCGTCAAGGATAGCCGATGTCACCGTGATCGGCTGTGATGGTATCTCGGTTGACGGTGGCCTAACTTCAAGTAATGCAGAGGCGGCAGCGATCGATTCAATGATGGTCACAAAGGCGAAAAAATGTGTCATCTGCCTAGCAGATTATCGAAAAATTGGTGCTACCCAGCAGTATCACATTGCTGATCTTGGCAAGGTTGATATTTTAATCACAGATAGTTTTGCAGATGAAGCGGTGTTGCAGCAAGCGCGCAGAAAAGGTATCAACGTCATTCAAGTGACCGTTTGGTAAGGGAAATTAGTTTGACAAATAATAAAAACCTCGGGCAAAATTTTCAAATTTTGCCCGAGGTTTTTGGTAGTATTTAATGATTTCCCATTTAAAAATAATGATGCTGATTTGAGTAACGCAATTTTTACAAAAATGCAGATAGTACCAAGATTGACTGTTTTAAATAAAACAGTTTTATCGACTGCCATAAATCGCCTTCAGTCCCGCAATATCGCCTGCCGACAACTGACTAACACCTTGCGTAATTGGATACATAACGGATGCTTTTGACTGACTGTGATCGAGTCCCAACGCATGGCCGAGCTCGTGCATCGCGACTGCATCGTTGACCGATTGTAAAGGATAAGAAAGATTCAGACTGGCGCGGGCGTGGTTGATGACAGTGACTTGGCTGCCATAGGTTTCAACAATAATTGTCGGGCCGCCAGCACCGAGTTCCGTTGAGCCAAAACTCTCTGCTGACATTTCTTTTTTATAACTGGAAAACGTGATCTGGTTATCGGATTTTTTACCTTGACCGGCAACCAGTTTGACGATGCCCGTTGCGTTATACGCTTTGACGGCTTTTAAAAAGACATCGTGTTCAGACTGTGGCAAGTCGTCATCAAAATGGTAGTAATAGACACTTCGAAGTTGGTGCCCTTGAACAATACTCAAGGCTGGTGTGGCATCGACCGCTTGACTCGGTGTGGCTGAAGGTACCTGACTCGCTTGACTTGGCGCGGTGCTGGCAATTGACGCACCATTTTTTGCGACAGATCGCGGACCGCCGTTTAGCCAAGTGCTGACGGTATCAGTTGTGGCGGTCCAGACATTGCTAATGCCTTGCTTGACGGTGTTGCGAGCAGCGATCGGCACCGGACTTTCAGTGCTATAGATTAAAAAGATCCCAGCCACAAGCATAATCAGCCAAAATAAACGGTTGCGATGTTTCATGAGTGGCCTCGTTTCCAAAATGAGTTTGCAAAAGCATACTGTTATTGTATGTTACCTTATCGCAGTTTGTCGTGCAGCTTTGGACTGAATTTTTAAGGATATTGCAGGATTTAGACACTTTTTTGACAAGTTTTACCTTACTGTTATTTGATGACATGGTTTGTCCATTAATCGGTCAATAACAACACTAAATAAGATCTCAAGATTAGCTTTAGATTGGACAATGGCTAATGATTTTTGAGTAAGGGAAAAGTCATTTATGAGAAAACACTTTGATTTTAAATAATAGTTACAAGCCCAGGTAATAAGGAAGTATAATAACAATTGTATTTGAATGAAAAAGACTTGGAGGAGTAAAGATGAGAGCAAAGAGACAACAACTTTGGTCAGCACTTACAGATAAAGAACATAAGGTTACCTTGGTTCATAGTAAGCATCATGGTTGGTTGGCCATTGGATTGACCGCTTTTGCATTGGGGACAGCGGGCTTCAGTTTGGCAACTAGCGGTCAGGTTGTGCATGCAAGCGATCAACCTTCAACTTCGCAACAATCGAAGGCAAACAATGGACGAGTTTGGACGCTACGGCCAGTCAGTCAGATAGAGGCGCAAATTAAGGCTTCAAATAGTAAGGTTTATGACATTCAGTGGGGCGATACACTGTCAACGATCAGTGAAGCGCTGAACCACACAGGTTTTACAACCTCAGTTGATCGTCTGGCTGCCATCAACCGGATTGCCAACGTGAACTTGATTTACGCTGGTGCTAAGTTGTCACTTCAAGGTAGTGGCGACAACGCAACAGTAACGACGCAAAATGCTGCCGGGACGAATCAGACGTTTAATCTGAATCCAGCTAAACCGGCACGTTTAACGCCAGCGCAACAGGCTGAAGTGAAATACACAACTATTGGTGGCTCAGGTTCTGGCGCTGGGCAGCAAGGAATTACCTCAGGAACAGGTATTGATCAGATTGCCAAAGATAATGACGCCGCCATTAAGGCAGCTGCGGCAGCCAAGGCGAAAGCAGAAGCTGAAAAAGCAGCTATTTTAAAGCAAAAAGTAGAAGCTGAAGCCAAATTGACGGCTTTGCTCAATACTGAGAATGCTCAAACATTGACCGATCTTCAAGCCAAGCGGACAGCTGCCCAAGCTGCTGTTGACGCAGCCAAAACCAAGGTTGATGCGGCCCAAGCAAAATTGCCAGCAGCCCAAACTGCAGTGGCCCAAGCGCAAGCCGCTTTTGACACCGCCAATGCAGCTGTGAATGCTAAGCAGGCTGCTGTTGATCAAGCATCTGCGCAGGTTAAAACACTTTCTGCTCAGATGACAGATTTACAGAATCAACTGAACACGTTGACCGAGCAAACCAAAGATAATCCGGACTCACAAGCAACGATTACGACTGTTAAAGCTCAGCTAGCTGTTGCACAAGGCAAGCTGACTAGTTATGAAGGCCAATTAGCTGATGCAACAGCTGCCTTGGCAGAAGCCAAACAGGCTGCAAACCAAGCGGTTCAAAATCTCAACACGGCTAATCAGGCACTGATCAGCGTTGACAATGAAGCCAAAGCGGCCCAAAACGATTTTGCACAGGCACAAACGACCTTAAAGGCACTCCCGACATCGGTTGCCAGCCAAAATAGTCAAGCCGCGCAAGCAGTCAAAGCACAACTCGCTGATCTGAATACGAAGATCAACCAGCTTGATCAAAAGATTAAGACTTTAGATACCCAGATAGCTACATGGCAGGATCAGTTGACCACAGCCCAAACCAATGTGGAAGCAGCCAAGACCAATATAACAACTGCTGAAACACAAGCATCCAAGGTTGATACGACAGACCATCAACAGACATTGCCAGCAGTTCAGCAAACAGTTGCTGATGCAGAAAAGACAATTCCAACAATCCATGTTCCACAGGATACCGAAAAGCAGGTTACGATTAACAAAGATGAAAATGGTCAGGTCCTAACCGATCTTACTGGTTACAAGTTGCTCACGGCTGGTACCCCAGTTAAAACGGTAGAAACATTGGCTAATGGTGATACCATTACGACTTATACTACGACCAATATCTATCACAAGATTGCGCATCAAGTTGTCAATAAAACCGTGAACGTGGATGAAGCCGGCAATGTTTTGACCAGCACAGACGGTTACACAAAGGTCTCCAGTTCGGATAAATCCGTTGACACCACTGATCCTAAGACTGGTGACATCACAACCACAGTCACGACAACGGTTGTCTGGAAGAAGACTGAGACGCCGACTCATGTGACTGTCAATAAGACTGTGAACGTGGATGAAGCCGGCAATATTTTGACCAGCACAGACGGTTACACAAAGGTCTCCAGTTCGGATAAATCCGTTGACACCACTGATCCTAAGACTGGTGACATCACAACCACAGTCACGACAACGGTTGTCTGGAAGAAGACTGAGACGCCGACTCATGTGACTGTCAATAAGACTGTGAACGTGGATGAAGCCGGCAATGTTTTGACGAGTACGGACGGTTACACGCAGGTATCCAGTTCCAAGAAATCTGTTGATACCACCGATCCTACGACCGGCAATATAACCACCACCATTACGACAACCGTTGTTTGGAAGAAGAACGAGACCCCAGCGTCAACACACACGTACGACCTTAAGACAGTTAATGAAGACAAATCGGGTCATGTTTTAACAAATACAGACGGCTATTCAATTGTATCCAGCTCTAAAGAGTCGGTTGATGCAACGGATCCTAAGACCGGCAACATTACCACAACTGTTACCACAACCGTTGTTTGGGAAAAGACGCCGCAGCGTTTGATCAAGAACCAAACCGTGAACCTGGATGAGTCAGGGAAGGTTTTGACCAACACGAATGGTTACAATCAGGACTCCAGTTCTGTCAAGACAACGGATGTCACGGACCCTGTAACTGGAGATGTGACGACCACCTTCACGACAACGATTATCTGGAAGAAGGACACGACAGGTAACAATGTCATTAACAAGACGATTAATGTTGATGAAAATAACAAAGTGTTGACTTCGACAGATGGCTATTACTTCCTAGGAAGTGGGACAACATGGCTTTCTAATGGGGGCACCACGACTGTAACAGTCACAAACAAGTATCACAAAACGCAAGCCACGACCGTTTATAAAGAAGTTGATCTGGACGAGGGCGGTTATCCGTTGACAGACAAGACTGGTTATATCAAGGTTTCGTCTACGCCAACTTCTACGACGGCCCTCGCAGGCAACTGGGACACCGTTACCACGGTCACGACAACCAATATTTGGCGCAACGTTGAGGCTGCCGGAACCATCATCGGCGCCATCAAGAGTGTCAACGATGCGACAACGAAACTCATAGAAAAACAGATTCAGACAAATGATCAGAAGGTCTCCATTGAACAAGCTGAAGCATACACTGACGCCGATTTGACGCTAGCAGTTGCCAAGAAGTTCAATGTGCTGGTTAATGGTGAGCAAGCAAGAACTGGTCGTACACAGACTGTGCTCACATCTGATCCAAAAGCCTACAAGATGGAAGCGCCGCGCGCGGTCGAAGTCATATATAAATTCAGCCACACCCGTCCAGTCAATCCACCAGCAACTGGCTCGCAAAATGTCACCTACCAAAAGGGCGAAGTCTACATGAATCGCAGCACTGAAAACATCTCGACTTCTTCGCTCTGGAAAAAGGATGTTGACGGTAGTGCTGATAAACTCAGCACACTGATTGCCAATGCGATGTTCCAACAGTACATTGTTGATGAACGTCCAGAAAACAATCACGGCGTAACAGGCGGTCACTACGAAAACATCATTAACTCTGGCTTCAAGAATATTGTTATCGGAGTTTATGTCGTTGATCAGGGTGACTACTACGCAGCGTCAACCGCCGTTGCTACAGGTAATGATGGGACTTACAACGGCAATTAATGTTTGCCTAAAATGATCTTTAACCACGCTGGTGCTGCGGAATCTCTTTCGCACGCGGGTTCGATTCCTGCGGTGGTTCTAAAGTATCAAACATCTGGATGGATAATCTTAGGATTCTTTCTCCAAAAAACAGGATTGGAATTTACTGGTGACTAACTCAGGGCAAGTCGTTGTCATCGACTTTGGTGAAGCTCGGCTTGGCCCGAAGTTGTTGGACTTTGCGGCGTTGTTTCAAGGTTTTATGCCGAAAAATAAACAGGATCTAACGGCATATTTGAATGACTTCTTAGCTTTATCTGGGATTCAAATTACTGACCGCCATCTTTTTCTGATGACGGTTCAGCTTTGGTTGGTGAAGGGGTTGTTGATTGTCATCAATGAGCAAGCTAGTCTTGCAGGCGTTTTTCAAAATGCAATCGAACTTGTTTCATCACTGGTATGATCAAATGAATGGTTAATTCACTCGCGCACAATTGATTTTCCCGCCCGAAAGTGTCACACTAAAAGTAAGTAACAAGAAAGGTGACGATACAATGGCAACGATCAAATTATCGCAGGCTTTTGTTGATTTGATGAAGAAGAAGCATCTTGATCAGAAGACGTTGTTGCTGATTACAGATGATGGTGGCGGGCGGTATTCGTTGCAAGGCGGCGCCTGCAGTATCGGGACGAAATTTACGTTGATTGTGCTTGATCAACCGGATTCGGACTATCAGGTGAAATTGGAAAATGATGCCGGTCTGGATCTATATACGTCTGACTATGACATGATTTTCTTTGCTAGCGGTTTAGCGATGGATTTTCAAAATGGGGCGATCAGCATTAAGGATGATGCTCACGCTTATTTGGATGGCAGTGTTCGAATTGCCAATGGTGCAGATGTGTTGGCAGCCTTCAAAAAGGGAATCATGGTTAGCGGCGCAACTTGTTAGCAAAATTGGTGCTGTGATGATTTAGCGCATTAGTGAAAATGAAATGGGTACACTTTTTGTGTTGCTGATGAGGCAAATTAATTGACGATGGTTTTGTCGTCTGCTAAGCTACAGCTAATAAAATTTGAAACAGAACGGAGGCATTTTCCAATGCGGATCAATGGACGCTTTACCCTATCAAATTTGAACGCAGGGACTGCGTTGGCAATCAGTTTTTTGGTTGCGGTCCGCGGGGATGCTTCTGGTCGTTAATCATGTGTATGTTTTATTTGCGTTGATTAAAGGCGGCTGCGAAGCCGTCTTTTTGTGTGGCCGCGAGCAAGTGTGTTTTGAAGCTGTCGCGTAGGTGCATGATGTTGCCAAAAGCGCAGTCCCAACAGTTATCGATTGGCCAGACCAATCGCTTGAAGGGGACTTAAAGCATGCAAACTATTTTACGAATCACTTCTATCCGATATCGCTGGTTGCTTGGCTTACTGACACTACGAGTGCTGATTGATGGTTTTAACGTTTTAATTTCGATGCTGATACAGCTTGGTTTGACCGTTGCACTTTCAGGACAGGTCAACTTGCTTGTGGCCATTTTTGCTGGAATGTTAGCGGCAGCGGTTGTCTACACTGGGATTTATTTTTTGTCAGGCGTTGTCACAGAACGTCTCAAACGACGAGTCAGTGGTGACATTGCGACCGCTTTGATGGCTAACTTTTTGCAAGACGACGCGACACAGGTGCCCGATAATGGAACTGCCACTAATTTGATCGTAACGGACACGCAGCATATCATGCAATTTTTGGATGCAGGGGTTTTGCCACTGGTCGATTTTGGAATCACGGTTTTTCTTGGCGTCATTTATGTCGTGACGCAGTCTTGGCAGTTGGCACTGATGTTTGTAGCATTCGGCGGTTTATTTGCCGGAGTTTCGCGGGGCTTGTTTCGTCAACAAAATCAAGCGCAAACGACTTTTATTCAAATTGATGACAAGCACAAAGCGTTTTTCAATGATTTTTTGGCAAATGTCGCTGTGGTTCGCAATCTGAATGTGTTTGCTTACAGTCGTCAGCGACACGCTCATTATTTTCAGCAAGCGGCGCCAAGCATGGAGCAAATGGCAACGGCCTCTGGCGCGCTTGCCGGTATTTTCAATGGTGGCGTCTATTTGGCTGAGGTCTTAACGTTGATGGTGGGCTTTGCCATGTTAACCGGCACTGGGAGCTCAGTTGCCGGTCTGTTAGGTGCCTGGAATGCTGGCGTGGGCTCAGTCCTATGGCCATTTTTGGGATTAGCGCCGACGATTGGTTTCTTGGCTCAGCAACGAACATCTATCGATCGCGTATTGCCACGACTGACACAGCAGGTAATGCCGGTATTTTCGCCTATGAAGGGGGACTATCAGCCGGATACGATCACAATTCGCGGCACAAAGGTGAGTTTCCATTATCCGCAAACGAATCGGGAGATTTTGCAACATTTGGATTTTCAAATTCATAATCAAGGCATCACCTTTTTGATCGGCGCAAATGGTGCTGGGAAAACCACCTTACTGAAGCTGATTCTCAACGAATTGCAGCCAACGACTGGCAAAATCGAGATTCAGGGTGTGCCTGCTAAAATCAAATCAGCATCGTTGTTTGCGTTTGTGCCGCAGCGGAGTGTGATGTTTACGGCATCCGTGATGGCTAATTTGCTATTGGCTTCTCAGGCTGATCCGACAAAGTTGCCAGCATTATTACAGCAACTGCAACTTGACCGGTATGCTGCCGATCTTGACCAGACGTTACAACCTAATCAATTGTCTCCGGGTGAACAGCGTCGATTAGGAATTATTCGCGGTATTGCCGCAGATCGTCCATTTATTGTTTTGGATGAACCATTTTCGGACATTGATACGGTTAATCAACAAACAGTCATGCAACTGCTGCGGCAGGAAGCTAAGAAGCGCGGGGTTGTGATCATTACGCACACGTTTGATTTTGTGACTGCGGCCGATCAGGTGTTGAAGGTGGGTGATCACCATGATAACTGATTTGAAAAAAGTTTGGCGGCTAGTTGACAGTCCACTTGTCTCGATTTTATGGTTGCTGGCCTTGGGGTGTGCAGGTCTTGAGTTATCACTGGCACAAGTGATTCAAAGTGTGATGCAACATGCTGCTTTTACAGTCAGCATGATCCTGTTAGCTGCGGCTACAGCTTTGGCGATAGGGTTAGGCCGCTTTGTGATGGCAAAGCTGCAAACGCGCGGTCAGTATCAATTGATTCAAAGAATTCAAACGCAATTGATGGCAGCTTTAATGAATGGGCCGATTGCAACTGACAATCAAGCTAGCGGGCGGCGGGTCAACGGGTTCACCACGGATGCGCAGACTGCTGCGCCGTTGTTGATGCGCTCCATGACGGCTTTGGTGGTTGGTGGTTTTTCCTTTTTAGCCGCTGGAACATTTGGTCTATTCAGCTCTTGGCAACTAACGCTATTGATCATCGGTCTGTGTGCAACGGCACTTTTGATTCCGAAGATGATGTCCGGTCGCTTGCAAACAGCGCAAAATCAGCGACAGATTGAGAATAGTCAGATGCAGGAAAGCCTCTTGCAAATTTTGAACGGCCGCGAATTGTTGAAAAGTTATCAAAAAGAACAGTTTGGTATGCAACTATTCAGCGGCGCCTATCAGAGGTTTTCTCAGGCACAGTATCAGATGGGGATGCAACAAGTCAAAACAGTTGTGATGGGATTTTCGTTGGGGCTCGTTTTTGACATTGCGATTTTAGGCATTGAGCTGCTATTTGTTGGCTTCAAGGTCATCACCATTGGTCAATTTGCTGCATTTTCCATGTTGACACCGAGTTTTACTTGGTTGTTTTACAGTATGCCAAGTCAGTATGCTGAATTGACGCGCAACTTGGTGTCTGCCAAACGGTTGTTGCCGTTGATCCAATCGCTGCATAAAGAGGAGTTGGCAGGTGGACAGTCGCGACAAAAACCAGCTAAGTTTGTTCTTCGCAATGTCACTTACACTTATCCTGATGCTACGCAACCGACTTTGAACCAGCTACAGTTAAAGCTCGACGTGACTGCACACGCGAAAATGTTGATAACTGGTCCAAGTGGTGGCGGTAAATCAACTTTGCTTCGCCTCATGCTAGGTTTATTGGTGCCACAAGCTGGAACGATTCAGTTTGAAGATACAGACAAGCGCGATCTGGCGGCATCAGCAAACAGCATGAGCTTTGTCCCGCAGGTTGTTGCATTATTTGAGGACACATTGGCCAATAATGTCACGCTTGGCCGGCAAGTATCGGATCAGCAACTGACGCTTGTCCTACACCAAGTTGGGCTAACCGATTTTATTGCGCGTCTCCCGCAAGGACTGGCCACGCTTGTGCATGGCCAAGATGGTGTCAATGTGTCGGCTGGGGAATTGCAAAAAATCGGGATTGCCTGCGCTTTGCTGGCTCAGCGGCCGATGTTACTTTTGGATGAACCGTTCGCAAATCTTGATGCGGCCTCGGCACAGACACTTGGTCTCCTCTTGCGGCAGCTGCCGGGGGCGATGATTGTCATTT
>OBYJ01000892.1_pt1 | contig 11019 bp, 9 predicted proteins | sample 1495481 | NCBI WGS metagenome assembly OBYJ01 (sample SAMEA2580197, study PRJEB22360) | human gut metagenome | biome: human gut; feature: human-associated habitat; material: faeces | place: Denmark | collected 2008/2010
GTGGGACAGATGAATAACGGTAACCAACTAATAAAAAAGCCATTAAACGCAGCCCCTAAAATCGCTCCCCGACGTCCCCCTGTGGAATTTCCAAAAACGCCTGCCGCGGCACCACAGAAAAAGTGCCCGACAACGCCTGGTATAATCACGGTGGTATTCAGACCAACCATCGCTAACATTGAAATAGTTCCCACAATAAAGCTCACAAAGAACCCAATCAAGACAGCATTTGGCGCATAAGGAAAGATAATGGGAACATCAAGTGCTGGTTTAGAATTAGGCACTAATTTTTTAGCAATTCCTTGGAAAGCTGGCACAATTTCTCCTAAAACCATCCGCACACCCTGTAAAACCACTACGAAACCAGCCGTAAAGGTTCCTGCTTGAATTAATGAAAAGATGATCGCATTTTCGCCATTGCTTAACTCATGCTCGACATAGCCTGTCCCAGCCAGCAAAGCCAAAATCACATAGACAATCGACATCAAAATCATAATTGAGATGGTTGAGTCTCTTAAAAAACCAAAACTTTTAGGAATTTTAATATCTTCCGTTGACTTTTCTTTATTCCCAAAGACTTTTCCAATAAAGCCACTTGCCGCATAACCAATATTCCCTGTATGCCCCATTGCTACTTTATCATTTCCAGTAATTTGTTTCATAAAGGGCTGACAAAGAGCAGGTGTCACTGTTAATAAAGTTCCTTCAAATAAACCACCTAAAAGAATCATTGGCAAACTAACGCTAAAACCGGCCCCCACTAAAATAACGGCTGTCAAACACGAAACGTACATCATCGCTTGACCTGTCAAAAAGATATATTTAAAACGTGTAAAACGCGCCAACAGAATATTAACAACCATGCCCACCAACATAATCAGAGCAGTTGGTGTCCCATATTGTTGCAAGGCAATCGCTACAACTGCTTCATTACTAGGCACCACGCCTTGTGTATTTAACGCGGTTTGGAACATCTCCGCAAAGGGCGTTAACGAGTTCGCTAATAGCCCTGCGCCACCAATTAAAACTAAAAAGCCGACGAATGTTTTCAACGTTCCTTGAACAACATCAGAAAATTTCTTTTTCTGTAAAACTAATCCCAACAAAGCAATTAATGAAACCAGAATCGCTGGCTGGCTAACAATTGAAACAAATAAATTCAATAAAGTTTCCATGTTTTTCCTCCTTCTTATTGATGTGCAATGCCATTGTCATCTAAAACTTTCAAGACTTTCTCCTTCGTTTCATCGTAATCAATAATCGCATTTAAAGGAATGATTTTTTCATCAGGAATTGACCCTAAAGCATCTTGCAATGTTTTTTCGACAAAGAAGTAATCAGCCATATCGCCACTGGCACTCCCGACATCTGTGTGATCAATTTGAAAATTATCTGTATCAACACCGACTTCCTCTAAAATTTGTTGGATATTCATTTGCACCATAAAACTTGTTCCTAAACCACTTTGACAAACTGTAAAAATCTTCATCTTATTTCTCTCCTTCTTGGATAATTGATAGTATTTCTGGGACGGTTTCAGCCGCCACTAAGCGATGTAATGATTCTTTTTTTGATAGAATTTTTGTCAGACTAGATAAGGCCCGTAAATGTGTTTCGTTATCTGAAGCAGCTAAACAAATAAAAAGGTGAATTTCATGCTTAGGATCTTCTAATAAATCGACACTTTTTTGGATTTTTAGTAATGACATGCCTAACTGATTAACGCCATCTTCTGGCCGCGCATGAGGCAATGCTACATCTGGACAGATATGGATAAATGGCCCAAACGATTCGACTTTTTGAATCATCGCATCAATGTACTTTTCCGTAATACTGCCATTTTTTAATAACGGCTTGGCAGCTTCTGTAATTCCCGCTCGCCAGTCTGCAACTTCAGGCAGGACTTGGACTGTTTCTGTTGTTAATAATTCTGATAACATTGGACGCAGATCCTCCTCTTTTTCTAAAATTTTGTTCATTTTACGATGCAAGACACGATATAACTGCGCTTCTGTGACTCCTTTTTTTAAGGAAATGTAAGGTTTTAAGGCATCTAAAATATCTTTAACATCTGGCATGGAAATACCTGGCAATAGCCAATCTGATTGAACTTGGTGCATCAATTGATTTTTCTCCAAAGAGCTCATAATGGGCTTGGTAAGATAAACCTTTTTGGCTGTTTCAATAGGGACCGTTGAGAAAATGATGTCATAGCTTTTTTCAGATACATTCTCTATTTCCCTCACCGCATTCGTTTCTTTAAATTCAATCATTGGAAATAGCCGACGCAATTCCGATTGCAAAATCAACGAAGAACTGATGCCACTGGGACAAACAATTAGCGCTTTTAGCTTTTCTTGCCGTTGCTCATTTTTTTGGCCGAAAATTTCTCCACCAAATAATATGGTAAAAAAACCGATTTCCTCTGACGGGATTGACCGTTTCGTTAATTTTTCTAAAGGAGCTAACGCTTGTTCACAAAGATGATAAAGCGACCGATACGATTGTCGAATATCCTTGATTAAAACATTCGGCAAGTAAAAGCCATAGTTAATCCGAAAATAGGCAGGAACCAGATGATAATACACATTCATGAGCAATTCACGAGGCTGTTCAAATTGAACAACGGCCAACAATTCCATTTTCCGAATAATTTCACCAGAAATATCTAATAAAAACTCTAACTTCGTATCTCGCAATTCTCCTTGCAAGGCTGTCATTAAACAAATCGTGAAAAAAAGACTCTCAGTTTCTACATTCGCCACTGGCCCAACTAAATCACTTAAAATACGACGACTGACGGGATAAGCGCGTAAGGACTGAATTAACTGGTTCTCAGGCCAGACGACTGTTTTATATTTGCCTAATCTTTTTTGAGAAAAAGCAAGAAAGTAACTAATTTCATCCAATCTGTTGGGTACCAGTTGAAGCTGCGCTTCCTGGACGGCTAATTGAATGCCGTCACGCATTTTTGCGTATTGGCTCATTTGATGCTGACTGAGCCAGCAAAATAAAGCGAAGGTGCCCGACTTTTGTTGTAAGAGGCGGGCAAGCCAATTTTTCCCGAAACGACGAATCCGAAATTCATCTCCTTCTAGGTAAAACCCTCGTTTTCGTTCGTAGGATAAAGCAATGTTTTCAGTTGCTAGTTGGTGTCGTACTTTTTTGATATCCGCTAAAATAGTGCCTTTCGAAACGTCTAAAAAATTTTGATAATGATACACCGATAGTTCTTCGATTTCTGAATAAGTGAGCAAAAAAATAAGTGCTTGTCTTTCTGTTTCGCTATAGATCACTTGACGTTGTTGAAAAAGTTGTTTTCCCCATTCATTTGCGGAAAGGTTTGGAATGCTGACGGTATTCTGTTGAACTTCTCCGCCTATTGTCGAAAGTTGTGTCACTAATTCTCGTTGCGAAAGATCGGTTATTTGTTGAGCCAAAGAGAGCGCAATTTTTTGCCCTGCATACTCGTCAAGGAGATAACTTATTTTATAATTCACAGCTGTGTCCTCCTCCTGTAATCATCATATAATGATAGCGCTTTATTTTCTATCTAAGTTGGGTACAAATGTCTACTGTACTTTTTTGATAAATTGTACCGTTCTTTATTTTAAAGTTAACAAAAACCCGTTGCAACTTTTTTAAAAACTTACAACGGGTTTTCTTTATGTTAATTGTGTTTGTAATGCGATATTCAGCAAAATAGCCACCGCCACCCAGCCACCACACATCACCAGAAGCAGCCAACTAAACATTGATTGTTTTACTAAAGACTGCTTAGGCTTTGCCAGATGTACAAAATTCATGCTATTTACTAAGAACAGTAAAAATAAAGCAAAACAAAGGACGGCCAAGCCAGCACAAATCCAAATCCACATCGTAATCTCCATCTATATTCCTCCTTCTACATTAACTCTATTTATAAAAACAGCACATTATTTTTCCTTTTTCCTTTTTTTATTCAAATAATAGAAACTTGTTAGTACTACGAGTAAACAGGCAATACCAAGGCTGTAAAGCCACGTGCTATTTCGTTCACCTGTCCTTGGTAATGACGTCTGTGCATTAGTCGGATTCGTTTTAGCAGTGGTTTTTCTGCTCACTTTGTCTTGTTGTTGTGACTTTTTTTTATCTTTATCAGTGACTGGTTGCTCTGTTGGCTTAATGACACCTTCCGTTTTTAGTGGCTCTTTCCCTCCATAGAACGTTACACCGATATTCGTTTGCCCTACTTCTTCTGCAAAACTTTCAGAAGAAACAATTAGACTCGCAATGCCAACGGTTAAAAGTATTCCCAACGTCACCAGAAGTGACCCTTTACTTTTCATTGTCATCATAGCGTGCTCCTTGTCTATTTTTCAAGGCTGCCTGTTTTTCTTGTTGTAAATAGGCTTGTTGTTTCAGTGTTGCTTTCTGTTGCGTAAAACGCCAAATAGCTAGAATTAGACTCACAATTGTTGCAGCTAACAAGCCATAAAAAGCTTGATTCCACCAAGTCGGTAGGACCAATTTCACTACTGCTTCTTTATTTAATTTTTTGGCTTCTTGACTACTGATGGTAAATTCTTGCTTAAACGGCCACACTTGTTGTTCATCTTCTTTCAAGACCGCTTTTCCTTCAAAAATATAGGTTCCTGGACGAACATCTTCTTTCCCGAAATCTAAATGGAAGTTCATCGTCGAATTTGGCGCAAAACGAACACTTGGTAAAATCCGTTTGGCATATTCTTTCGTTTCGCCTTTTTTCGTTACTTTTCCTTCTAAACGCACTTCAGGAAAAATAGCGGATGTCGGATTCTGAATAACCGCTTGGACCGATTTATTTCCTAAAGCAATGGTCGGAACTAATTTAACTAATTGAAGAGTCTCTGCTAGATACATCGGTGTATCTTCTGACATTCGTAAAGCAATTGCTACATTAAATCCATATCGACTGGTTAAACCCGTTGATTTTCCTTTTTCTTCCTTTTCATCTTCTGCAAGCGAAGCATAAACACCACCCAAAACTAATCCTTGGAAACCATTCGCTGGAATTTCGACAGTCATTTTGGCTGTTACGGTTTTCTTAGCGGGAACTTTTACATGTTCCTCAGGTAATTTAATTAATGTTGTCAAGGGTACTTTTAAACTTGAATCTGGTTTTTTCTCGAAATCATTGTACACAATTAAACCATTGTCATTCGTCACAGCATTCGCCAAATTTAAATCAATCGTCAATTCTTCATCTGTTTTATTAATTAATGATAATTCGACTTCTTGTTTCTGTCCTGGTTTTACAATGAGATCGTAGTAGGATTGCGTATTTTTCGCTTGATTCTCAGGAATATTGGGTTTAACTGTAAATTTTGTATTCATGTTGTCATCCGCTTCTTCTGCTTGTACAGCAGAAGGGATGCTTAATGCCATCACACAAATAAAAACTGTGACGATTAGCCAGCGCATTGTCTTCATTATTTGTTCCTCCTATGTATCGAAAAGGAGCCGTGCACCACTGCGCAGCTCCTTTTCTAGTAATGCAGTATTCTCGTTAGTAACTTTTTATGGCGCAGCCACTAATGTCCAAGTTACGTTACCTGTATACGCACCATTTGTAATTTGTGAACTAGGTGTTGTAATGTTTAATTTTACATTTGATAATTCAGAATCCCATGTACCTTGACCTTTACCAACTGCTGCTGTAGCAATTGATACAGCTGCTCCACCTACTGGAATAGTTGTTCCAGCAAATTCAGGACTTCCTGGATCTGCTGCAAAGGCAGCCACATCACGTGAGTATGTTTTTGCTGTTTCATCGTATTTAGCTACTGCTCCTGTTTGCGCAAAGGTAATTGAACCTTCTAAAGTAGCAGTACCATTTTTCATTTCAGCAACGCCTGCAGTAACTGACCAACCCGCTTGTGTTCCACGAACATCCCCGACCGCATAACGTTTTGTTTGTGTACCATTTGCATCTAATGAAATCGCTGATAAATCAGAACTAACTTCTGTCGAAGCAAATTTGAATTCTGTTGGAACATATAACAAATCAAAGTTAGTATTCGTACCTGGTTCTGGTTCTTGGGTACTTCCATCTTCTCCATCACCATTACCACCTGGTAATGAACCACTTGTCATCTCTACGTTTGCTGGTGTTGTACCAGTCGTTGTTGCATGTGCTGCTGCAGGAGCGATGCTTGCCCCTAAAATTGCCGTTCCTGCAAATAAAGTTACCAATGTTTTTTTCTTCATTTTACTCTCTCCTTTATATCTTGGTTAATTAATGAATAAAAAAGTGAAAAACTTTTCTATCTCAGTAGAACGTAAACTAAGTATAGCGAAAAAAAGACTGCTTGTGATTTCAAATTTTAAACACCTCATGCAAAAAAAATGAATTTACTATAACAGCAAGGTTCCAACGACTTTTTGTGTCTTTGAAAACGTAATTTTCAAAAAATATATTGTTTTTTTTCACATATAAAGTAGTAATTTTATAAAAAAACAGCGAGAAAACGTCAAAACATTAGTAACAAACACTAACATTTTGACGTTTTCTCGCATTTATTAAATCAAAATTTCCTCAATATTTTTAAAAAAAATAGTGAAAACTAAAATTATATCGTTTTCATAGACAAAACGTACATTTTTTCTTACGAAAATTGATAATCACTCGCTGACTATTCTCTAATCAAAGCTTGCGTTGTACAGCGGAAGGAACCACCTAACATTCTAGAAACATGGTAATCAATTGCCTCAACTTTGATACCTTTTGCTTCTATTTGAGGAATTAAGGTTGTAAACGATTGGTCCGTTATATACGTTTCTTCGTTAAGCGGCAGACCATTTGTCACTAAATACGCTGCTTCTTGCAAAGTAACGTGAATTTTTTCCCAGTTTGCTAATTGCGCAGGAAGTCCATCCAAAAAGGCCTCTTCACAAACAATCATCAAGCCTTCTCTCAACAAGCTTAACGCACAATCTAAGTGGAGAATATGCGGATGTAACCGAACCGGCACCACTTCATAACCAAAATGACCAATCATATTGGCTAACCACTGAATCCCTGCTAGGTTACTTGCCAAGCCAGAGTAGCCCACAAAAATTGTTGTTCCTAGAACTAAAACATCGCCGCCTTCAATAAAGGGACCTGCTTCACTTAAAGCCCCTTCAGAAATGTCAGGTTGTGGCGCAGCAAAATAATAGCCTTCTGCTTCTTGTGTCCACTGCTGAATAATCGGACGAATTGGTAAAATTTCTTGTCGACGGTGTTGAAATCTTAAGTTTCCTTCTATTAAGAGATTGCCAATTGTAAAAAAAGGGTCTCGTGAAAAGAAGTTACTATATCCTACGCCCAATTCCTTGCCATGTTCTTTTTCATAGGTTGTCAATAAACGTGGACGAAATACTTCTACGCCATAAGATTCTAATACTCCTTGCATGACTTCTTTTTCTTTTTCCCAACGCACTTGTTGTTCTGGTGCAAAGTCTGCTAAATCGCGCCCTTCATTATTCTGTGTTAAACGGGCATTTTCCTCTGTTAAAAAAGTCGTATCCGCTTCATCAAATTTATCTGGTAAACAAAATTGCGATTGTGCTAAAACAACTGAACGCAACGGTGCAAATTCACTTTCAACATGCATTTTTTTCATTATTTGACCTCACTTTTATCTGGTTACCTTCATTATAACAGAGATAAAATTTTTATGCCTTCAATGAAGAAAAAGCAGAACTTCTATACGTTCTGCTTTTTCTTCATTTTGTTATTTACCAATACCTTTATCTTTAATCTCAGCTTTTTGCCCGGTGCCATCTACTAAGCCAAAAATAATCTTCGCTTGGTCTGTATTATCAATTTGTCCTGAAAAAGCTTCTGCTTGTGGGCCATAAGCATAGACATTTACATCTTCTCCTGTGTGTCCGCCAGTAGTCCAACCAGTATTCGAACGTTCATCAAAAATCTTTCTTAATGCCTGAGCGATTTTTTCAACATCTTTTGACTCCGCCGCTGTTTTCACTGCTTTCAATTCAGCCTCACTTAATTGAAAATCAATATACTCAGTCACTGTTTTTTCCACATTACCATTTTTAATAATTTCTTCTGCCATGAAATCAGGCGTGCGTTTTGCCGCATGTAAAGGCTCCGTCAACCAGTTGTATTGATCTCCTTTGCCTAAAGACAAGCCACCTGTTGAATGATCTGCAGTTGTAACCACCAATGTTTCACCATCTTTTTTGGCAAAATCGATGGCCTTTTCAAACGCCGCTTCGAAGTCTTGCATTTCGCTCATCGCGCCAACAATATCATTGCTATGCCCGGCCCAATCAATTTGACTACCTTCAACCATTAAAAAGAAACCTTTTTCATTTTTATCTAACCGTTGAAGAGCCGCTTCTGTCATATCAGCTAATGAAGGGACTTCTTCCGTTCGGTCAATCATTTTAGGTAGCCCGCCTGGTGCAAACAAGCCTAAAATTTTGTCGTCTTGGTTCTCATTTAACGACTTTTTGTCTGTGACATGACCATAACCCGCTTGGGAAAATTCTTTGACTAAATCACGATCTTTCCGGGCAAATAATTCGGAGCCGCCGCCAAGTAACACATCGACTTTGTGTTGTCCGTCGATTTGATCATCAAAATAGTCATCGGCGATTTCTGCCATATTTTTGCGTGAAACATTATGTGCGCCATATGCAGCAGGGGTTGCATGTGTTATTTCAGATGTTGCTACAAGACCCGTTGATTTCCCCACTTTTTTCGCACGTTCCAGCACTGTTTCTGTTTTGGACTTGTCATTATCGAGTGCTATAGCATTATTATAGGTTTTTACTCCGGCAGCCATCGCTGTCGCTGCGGAAGCTGAATCGGTGACCATTCTCTTCTTCATCTTCTGGATAAGTGGCTTGCTGTCCGACCAAATAGGTATCAAAAGCTGTTTGGGGAACACGCTTGTCTGAGTGATTGGCTTTGAAATAGCGATAGCCCGTTGTATACGGATTCCCCATGCCATCTCCAATCATAAAAATAACATTTTTTACTGGTGCTTTTTCAGATTCAGTTGCCTTCGCTTCAGCAACCTCTGTTTGTTTTTCGCCGCTTTTTTGTTCAGATAAATTTGTACAACCCGCTAATGTTGTGAATGTTAATAAGGTAACCCCTAGCAAAGCTCTTTTCTTCATTTCCTTGTTTCCTCCTTTATATCTACCCATACATTGACTATAACAAGTCTTAGTTGATTTCTGATAAATAACAAGTAAACAAAGTGTTAAGTTGTTGTATTGCTTCTGTTAAGTTCCTTATTTTTCGCGTCTTGCTGCTCTTTTTTCGGCCTCTTTGCGTAATTGTTTCTACGCTTTTTTTGAGCCGCGTTCAATATCTTTGAGTTTCTTTCGTTCATGGAAATCTGTAAATAAACTTTCTAAATCATAGTCTTGCGGATATAGATCTTGTGCTTTCGCTTGTAATTTCAACCGTCTTCGTGGTACATTTTCAATTTTATCATTCACAAATACTTGGATTTCTTGTTCACCCTCATCTGTAAAAACCAACCCAATTTGTTGTGTTTCTGTCAATAGGACACGATCACCTTTTTGATAACGGTCTGTTTCTTCTACAAACGTGGCAAAGGTCGTTTCTTTTGCTTTCAGGGGTTTAAATAGACTTCGATTAGTAGGGTATTCTTTCCGCTGAATATAATGAGCCGCCTTTTCAATGAGCTGTGGCTCCATCTTCATTTTACGTGCAATCCAAAGAGCCTGACTATCGCCAACTTCACCAATTTTCAATTGATATTTGGGCGTTAATGTTTCACGATCGAAGGCCATTGCGGCGGGCACAAAATCGTCATGCTCTTGGGCAAAACGTTTAATTTCACCATAATGGGTCGTTGCAACTACCAAGGCTCCCTTTTGATACATCGTTTCCATGATAGCAATCGCTAAGCCCGCTCCTTCGTTCGGCTCGGTGCCACTACCACTTTCATCTAATAAAACAAGCGTGTGTCGCTTAACGTTACGCAACATTTCCGCAATATTTTTCATGTGCCCAGAAAAAGTGCTTAACGCATTTTCCAGATTTTGCTGATCACCAATATCGACAAAAATTTCATCTAATACTGGAATCTCTGTGCCCGCTTGTGCTGGAATTTGCAACCCAAATTGTGTCATGACAGTCAATAAGCCAACTGTTTTCAAGACAACCGTTTTACCACCAGCATTGGCACCTGTAATGACAAGTCCTCGATACTCTGCTCCTAAAGAAAACGTCAATGGTACTGCGTGTTCTAATAAAAGAGGGTGTTTTCCTTGAACAATGCGCAAGCGTTCTTCTTTGTTTACTTTTGGCGTAATCCCACCAATTTCGCGACTATACTTTCCTCGTGCAAAAATAATATCTAAGGTGGTCATTGTATCGACGGCTTGATCGACAAGTCGTTCTTGCTCATTAATTAACCCAGTTAGTTCCGCCAAAATTTGATATTCTTCCGCTGTTTCTTCCGCTTTTAAGAGTGTCAATTGTTCATTTAATTTACTAATTGCTACAGGTTCAATAAAGACCGTTTGTCCTTTATTGGATTGCTCAATGATTGTGCCTGAAACCTTATTTTTATAGCTAGCTTTGATTGGTACCGTGTAATGTTCCCCTTTTTTCACCATCATATTTTCTTGAATATACAGTTGATTATTTTTATTACGTAAAAATTTGGTGACTTTTGTTTCAATTTCTTGTTGGCATTCATTGATTTGACGCCGGATTTTCCGAAGTTGTCGAGAAGCATCGGTGGCAACTTTTTGATTATGGATTTTCGTATAAATTTGTTCTTCAATTGCTCTGAAATCAGCTAAGTGCTGACTGTAACTAAATAGGCGTGGTGTTTGGTATTGATTTTTTTCAAAAAACTTCTGGATTCGCTGACTACTTCTTAAAAAGTCAGCGACCTCAATCAATTCGTTTGGTGTAAGGATTAAGCCTTTTTTCACTTGTTGAAGCAAGCGGGTAATTTGGCTCAAGCCCATGAAAGGGACGTGTTGTCCGCTATCAATAAT
>OBYJ01000926.1_pt1 | contig 10490 bp, 10 predicted proteins | sample 1495481 | NCBI WGS metagenome assembly OBYJ01 (sample SAMEA2580197, study PRJEB22360) | human gut metagenome | biome: human gut; feature: human-associated habitat; material: faeces | place: Denmark | collected 2008/2010
CGGATCTCCATGTGTAGGGCAATAAAAAAGCCATATTTTGAATTAAACACGGTGTTAAATGAAGGTGTATTCTGGACCGCGAATCAGCTCTTCGGTATTAAGTTTGTCGAACGTTTTGATATTCCTGTCTACCATCCTGACGTTCGTGTGTGGGAAATTTTTGATCATAATGGCGTGGGGCTGGCGTTATTTTACGGTGATTTCTTCGCCCGTGATTCAAAAAGCGGCGGTGCATGGATGGGCAATTTTGTTGAGCAATCAACGCTTAATGAAACGCACCCGGTAATTTATAACGTCTGCAATTATCAGAAACCCGCTGCCGGTGAGCCTGCGTTGTTACTCTGGGATGATGTCATAACCTTATTCCATGAATTTGGTCATACGCTGCACGGCCTTTTTGCCCGCCAGCGTTATGCCACGCTTTCCGGCACCAACACGCCGCGTGATTTTGTCGAATTTCCGTCGCAAATCAACGAACACTGGGCAACGCATCCGCAGGTATTCGCTCGCTACGCCCGGCATTATCAGAGCGGGGCAGCAATGCCTGACGAACTGCAACAGAAAATGCGTAATGCCAGCCTGTTCAACAAAGGGTATGAGATGAGCGAACTGCTTAGCGCCGCACTTCTCGATATGCGCTGGCATTGCCTGGAAGAAAACGAAGCAATGCAGGATGTCAATGATTTCGAATTGCGGGCGCTGGTGGCGGAAAATATGGATCTTCCTGCTATACCGCCACGCTATCGCAGCAGTTATTTCGCCCATATTTTTGGTGGCGGATATGCTGCAGGTTATTACGCTTATCTGTGGACGCAAATGTTGGCCGATGATGGTTATCAGTGGTTTGTTGAGCAGGGCGGATTAACGCGTGAAAATGGGCTGCGTTTTCGCGAGGCGATCCTTTCCAGAGGTAACAGCGAAGATCTGGAACGCCTGTATCGACAATGGCGCGGTAAGGCACCTAAGATTATGCCGATGCTGCAACATCGTGGCTTGAACATATAAACACCACCAATGGCTGGCCTGAGATATCGCCAGGCCAGCCTGGTTATAGCAGTAATTGCAGCAGCTGGGCGAGGGCAAACCTCACCGCTAAAGCTAATACCGTTTCGCAGTCGCCAGCAAAATGCATAACCGCAGTGTAGTTCTGGCCTTTAATATGCCACGCAAACCAGACGGTACCCGCTGGCGTACCATCTTCACCGCCCTCCGGTCCGCCGTAGCCGGTAATGGCAATACTGACATCAGCATCCGCACGCTCTATGGCACCGGTTGCCATTTCTGCTGCCACTTTCTCACTCACCGCAGAATATCGTTCAAGAGATTGCTGGCTTACGCTGAGGATTTTCATCTTTGCCTGATCGGTGAAAGTAACAAAGCCTGCACCGTAAAATTTGGGTGTATCTTCAGCTGCACACAGGGCGCTAGCCAACTTACCGCCGGTGCATGATTCGGCGGTAGTTAAGCGTAATTGATCCGCGATAAGTCTTTGACTCAACGCGGATGTCAGGTTTTCAATAGTATCGGTATCTACAAGTTGTACAATTTTATCTCTATTAATGTTCACTGTTTTTTGTCCACGCTTTTATATGTAAAGGTGATTTGCTTTTTCTGTATGCTCGTCCAATATAATAATTTTCAAACATATAAATCCGATTATTCTGAAAATATGTTTAAGACTTTTCAATCTTCTTAACTTTAGTGAGTTAAATTCTCTGTATATTTGACAGCTAGTTGGCTGATTTTAAATGCCTTATAACAATTGGCAATAATCTTATTTGGCAATTATAAAAATAGCAACCAGACTTAATAAGTCAAACCAAACGCAATTAAGGAGTTAGTATGAAATTTCAGGCCATTGTATTAGCAAGTTTTCTTGTCATGCCTTATGCGTTGGCAGATGACCAGGGCGGTTTAAAACAGGATGCAGCGCCACCGCCGCCTCATGCAATAGAAGATGGCTATCGCGGAACCGATGATGCAAAAAAAATGACCGTTGATTTCGCAAAAACCATGCACGATGGCGCTTCGGTTTCACTACGCGGTAATTTGATTTCTCACAAAGGAGAGGACCGTTACGTTTTTCGCGATAAGAGCGGTGAAATTAATGTCGTTATTCCTGCGGCCGTCTTTGATGGACGAGAAGTTCAGCCGGACCAGATGATCAACATTAGCGGCAGTCTGGATAAGAAAAGCGCGCCGGCCGTCGTTCGGGTCACTCATTTGCAGAAATAAAAATAAATTAGCCTGATGGCCTGAACTACTGGGCCATTAGGGTATTGGGTTATGCTATTTGTCATCCTTTTATTTACGATAATGCAGAGGTAATTTACAGAATTAAACACTTTTTTATCTGCTGATTTTGTTTCAAATCACAATGTTATCTCAGAGATGACTCATAACTTAGGATTTCTATGAAAATATTGACGTAATTTTGCTTTTCTCTCGTTAGAATAGCGCGCACAAGGAACTGTGAAAAAGGAGTGGCAATGATCAAGAAGACAACGGAAATTGATGCCATCTTGTTAAATCTCAATAAGGCTATCGATGCCCACTACCAGTGGCTGGTAAGTATGTTTCACAGCGTGGTCGCGAGAGATGCCAGTAAGCCAGAAATAACGGATAACCATTCTTATGGACTGTGCCAGTTTGGTCGGTGGATTGATCATCTGGGGCCACTCGATAACGATGAATTACCTTACGTTCGGCTAATGGATTCTGCCCATCAACATATGCATAACTGTGGTCGGGAATTAATGCTGGCTATTGTTGAAAATCACTGGCAGGACGCGCATTTCGACGCCTTTCAGGAGGGGTTGCTTTCTTTTACTGCGGCATTAACCGATTACAAAATTTATTTGCTGACGATCCGTAGCAATATGGATGTTTTGACGGGATTGCCGGGTCGTCGGGTTCTTGATGAATCCTTTGATCATCAGTTACGCAACGCTGAGCCTCTGAATCTTTATTTAATGTTGTTGGATATTGACCGATTTAAATTGGTTAATGATACCTACGGGCATTTAATCGGCGATGTAGTATTACGCACCCTGGCAACTTACTTAGCCAGTTGGACGCGTGATTACGAAACGGTTTATCGCTACGGGGGCGAAGAATTTATCATTATTGTCAAAGCGGCTAATGATGAAGAAGCATGTCGTGCAGGTGTCAGAATTTGCCAGTTAGTCGATAACCATGCTATCACACATTCTGAAGGGCATATCAACATTACCGTGACAGCAGGTGTGAGTCGCGCATTTCCTGAAGAGCCTCTGGATGTGGTCATTGGAAGAGCGGACCGGGCAATGTATGAGGGTAAGCAAACCGGAAGAAATCGCTGCATGTTTATTGACGAACAAAATGTGATTAACCGAGTTTAAGCTCCGTTTAACATTCATTGAGAAAACTGATGCTACTGTGTCAACGATCCGTTATCAGTGCAGGAAAATGCCTGTTAGCGTAAAAGCAAAACACAAATCTATCCATGCAAGCATTCACCGCCGGTTTACTGGCGGTTTTTTTTCGCCGTCATAAAAATCAGGCCCCTTGTACACAACTGTAACAAGGGGCCGGTTAGGTGAGGGATTATCTCCGTTCATTAGTCATCCCATTTGTGGCTGAAATACGCGGCCAGAAAACCAGAAAATAAAATTATTCCCAGTACGGCCATAAAAACATTCATATTACCCAGCATTATTTGCCTCCGTTTATGGTGTGGTGTGTTTCCTCGCTTACCTTAATTTTCATCTCAATGAGAAAGATATTAGCAGAGGTAACCTAAACGAAGGCTGAATTAAATCTTTATTGTGTTCGACTTAAATCAACAAAGCGCGGGCTGCCCCCACGGTCTTGCACGAATCCCTTTTAACATCAGCACCCACGCAGCAATGATCACCAACGCTAAGATGACAAACAGCGAGGAAGGCGGCAGGCTGGTTAGCACTACGCCACTCACTAATGGGTTAATCGCGGCACCAAGCCAGCCTAAAGACTGGGCGGAAAAATAGCTGGCTTTCATTCCTGGCGGCGCAATATGGTCAATCAACATATACTCGCCCGGCGCATAAATGATTTCACCGACAGTAAATACCGCAGCTGACATACCCCACAATAGCAGGCTGTTGCCGGAAAAAATAAAACCGACCAGACCGATGACGAAACAGAGGGTGCCTGCTGTCATCAGCGCGCGGATGTTAGCCGGGTTAAGTCGGCGGCCCACGGAATATTGCAACGTAACCACCATGGCAGCATTCACCGGAAGAACAACCGCGACCACCTTTTCGGCAAAATCCCCATCAGCAATCACCATCACATATTGTGAAATGCATGAAGCAAATGCGCCGCTTACAAAAGAAGCCAGAAAACCAGAGCAGGTAAACCACAACAGTGCTTTATCTTGTAATAAAACTTTCGGCGACCAGACACTGCCTGTTTCCGTGGCGATGATTTTCTCGCTGCGCTTTACCCAAATTTGAATGAAAAGCATGGGAAACGCGGAACAGATAGCTGCCAGCCAGAAGGGCAGATTGATGCTCTGCATCACCAACAGCGTGCCGAGCGGCGGACCGATGGTCCAGCCAATGTTTAGCATGGTGTAGTTGATTGAGAAGATTTTCGTTTTGCTGGTGGACGAAAGATTGTCGGCAAACCAGGCTTTCAGCACGGTAGCAAAAACAGAATAGGCGCAGTTAATGAGGGCAAAAAAGAGCACCACCAGCGTCACGTTATTCACTAAAGGAATGGCAATAAAACCGCTGGCGAAGGCGGTAATTGCCAGTAACATATAGCGTTTCTTGTCGAACTTATCCGCCAGGATACCAAAACCGAGGCTAAAAACGACGCCAATAGTGAGCGCAATTGTCATCGCATAACCGATTAGATCGACACTCAGGCTGTACTGGCGACTCAAGTAAATGGTCATAAACGGCAGCGTAGCGCCGCGTCCGATGGTTAATAACAACGACGAGGCAAGAAGGGCGCTGGTAGAGCGTCGTAGGGATAAGTTCATTTGTCTGTCCGGCAGTGCGTTTCGTTATGTTTTGTTTTAGAGATGTAAAGAAATAGCATGGCAAAAATCCGAAGTATAGCGACTTATTTGCGCATTAATGCCGTCGTAATCGGTGACTAACGAATCAACTGTTAAAGAAAAGTAAATTCAGCTAAGTTGATTGCTTACAAAAGATGAAATTCAGAGGCGGTAGAATGTCGCGAAAAGATGGGGTGTTGGCGCTACTGGTAGTGGTCGTATGGGGGCTAAATTTTGTGGTCATCAAAGTGGGGCTTCATAACATGCCACCGCTGATGCTGGCCGGTTTGCGCTTTATGCTGGTCGCTTTTCCGGCTATCTTTTTTGTCGCACGACCGAAAGTACCACTGAATTTGCTGCTGGGGTATGGATTAACCATCAGTTTTGCGCAGTTTGCTTTTCTTTTTTGTGCCATTAACTTCGGTATGCCTGCTGGACTGGCTTCGCTGGTGTTACAGGCACAGGCGTTTTTTACTATCGTGCTTGGCGCGTTTACTTTCGGTGAGCGACTGCATGGCAAACAATTGGCGGGGATCGCCTTAGCGATTTTTGGCGTACTGGTGTTAATCGAAGATAGTCTGAACGGTCAGCATGTGGCGATGCTCGGCTTTATGTTGACCCTGGCGGCAGCATTTAGTTGGGCGTGTGGCAACATCTTCAATAAAAAGATCATGTCGCACTCAACGCGCCCGGCGGTGATGTCGCTGGTAATCTGGAGCGCATTAATCCCAATCATTCCCTTCTTTGTTGCCTCGCTGATTCTCGATGGTTCCGCAACCATGATTCACAGTCTGGTTACTATCGATATGACCACCATCTTGTCTCTGATGTATCTGGCGTTTGTGGCGACAATTGTTGGTTATGGGATCTGGGGGACGTTACTGGGACGCTATGAAACCTGGCGGGTTGCACCGTTATCGTTACTGGTGCCCGTAGTAGGACTGGCAAGTGCGGCACTATTGTTGGATGAACGCTTAACGGGTCTGCAATTTTTCGGTGCGGTGCTCATTATGACCGGGCTGTATATCAATGTATTTGGCTTGCGGTGGCGTAAAGCGGTAAAGGTGGGAAGTTAATAAGCCCCGAGATGTCGGGGCCAGAACAAACTACATAGCGTGTTGATTATAATAGGGCACGCCGAGCGCATCCGACTTATCACTGCCAGTACCCATGTGATTTAAATCAAACGGTGGGTGTTCCTGCGATGGGGGAACAACCACGACATTGGCACAAGAAGTAACAACTGGCTGCGTGGTTTGTTCCGCAACGCCCTGCGCGGAAAAGAGAATAAGCGCAGCTGCTATTGCGGATGAAAGTGGTTTCATGATTGCCTCAGTGACGTTGTCACGTTTTCAACTAGCTGTTGTAATGATTTAATGGATGTAAAAAGCGCGATTCGCCCTGCATATTGGTCATCCGGTATTTATGCGGCGGAACATCAAAGTAATTTTTGAAGGTTCGGGTCAGAGTTTGTTGCGACTCGAAGCCATATCGTTCTGCCAGATAGAGTATCGGCTCGTTACTTTCCTTCAGCTTTTGCGCGATTTCCGTCATCTTACGGCTGCGGATGTATTGGCCTAATGAATGACCGGTTTCTTTTTTAAACATCCGTTGCAGGTGCCATTTGGAGTAACCCGAACGCTCTGACACTTTCTCCAGTGACAGTGGCGATTCCAGGTTGTCCTCGATCCAGTCCAAAATGCTATGAATGGTAATAGCGTCAGTATTGCGTCTGGACATCGTCATACCTCTTTTTTGTTTACGGCAGGACTTTCTTAAGCAAATACTCGCCGTCAGGTTTTTTGTTAATTCTTGATGCAGGTCCTGGCCAACTAATTGATGGCATTGTTCACATATTGCCGCGCCGCTGGTGGTAAGTTTTACCAGTACGCCGCGCTTATCATTCGGGTTCGGCAACCTTTCCACCCAGCCTTTACAGACCAGGCGATCCAGCATACGGGTCAGTGCTCCCAGGTCGACCGACAATACCTTTTTCAGTTCAACCGGAGTAATACACGCCGCGCAGCGGATAGAGCAGAGCACCTTAAACTGTGCCGCGGTAATATCCAGCGGAGACAGATACTCGTTAAGCAGGCGATCTTTCTTCTGATTAACCATATGGATTAAGCGACCCAATGGAATAATTTCATTGAACAGATCGCTGGTACTTTTCACATTAGTTGCCCTGGCAAGTAATTAGTTGCAGGGGATAATATTGCCCAGGCAAGTATAAGTCAAATGAATGAATTGACCGATGCCACGTTTTGCTAAATCGGTTCAAGTTTTGGCCAATGCGATGCAAGGTTAGCTAAAGAGTGACACTTTATCCTTGTTTACCCCTTATACTTTTCGCTGATAACCCAGATACACAGGATAACAACCACCAATGTTAGATTTATTTAAAGCAATTGGCCTGGGGCTGGTGGTGTTACTACCGTTAGCTAACCCATTAACAACTGTCGCGTTATTTCTTGGCCTGGCAGGCAACATGAACAGTGCCGAACGTAATCGTCAGTCGTTGATGGCCTCGGTGTACGTATTTGCCATCATGATGGTGGCGTATTACGCCGGGCAACTGGTGATGGATACATTTGGCATTTCGATTCCCGGTCTGCGAATTGCAGGCGGCTTAATCGTCGCGTTTATCGGTTTTCGGATGCTCTTTCCGCAACAGAAAGCGATTGATTCACCGGAGGCGAAAAGCAAGTCGGAAGAGCTGGAAGATGAACCCAGTGCCAATATTGCCTTTGTGCCGCTGGCAATGCCAAGTACTGCCGGTCCGGGAACCATAGCGATGATTATTAGCTCGGCGTCCACAGTGCGTCAGAGTTCAACCTTCGCTGATTGGGTACTGATGGTTGCGCCGCCGCTGATCTTTTTCCTGGTGGCGGTTATTTTGTGGGGAAGTCTACGCAGCTCTGGCGCAATTATGCGGCTGGTGGGTAAGGGGGGCATTGAAGCGATCTCCCGTCTGATGGGATTCCTGCTGGTATGTATGGGTGTGCAGTTTATTATTAACGGCATCCTGGAAATCATTAAAACGTACCATTAAAAAAGGCCCGAATGGGCCTTTCAACTATTGCGTCTGTTCTTCGAGTGTCACTGGCCAGCGGCGAAATATAATGATTGACCAAATTAACGCGGCAAAAGCAGGCACCGCGCCCACATAACCAATCATCGACATTGACCAGTGCAGACTCACCTGATTACCTCCCAACGCACACGCGCCGATTCCAATATTAAATATGCCGGAGAATAGCGCCATCGCGACGTCGGTAGCATCTGGTGCCAGCGCCAGCACTTTAACCTGCATACCAAGCCCGATGATCATCATCGCGATCCCCCAGAAAATACTCAGCACCCCGAGGTGTATTTCACTGTTCGCCGCAGGTAACAGCAATGCCAGGCACACCAGCAACAGCGCAATCGCCGTACTCACCAACGCAGACGCATACTGATTACCCAGTTTACCGAAAATCACGCTGCCAATAATGCCCGCACCACCGAGTAATAACAGTAATGCCGTGGCAAAGTTGGCGCTGAATCCCGCAATGTTTTGTACAAAAGGCTCGATATAGCTGTATGCCGTGTAATGGGCGGTGACAACCACCACAGTTAACAAATAAATGCTCATCAATGCCGGGCGGCGGAACAATAGCGGGAGGCTTTTCAGTGAACCGGAATGCTCACTGGGCAGTAAGGGAAGTAACTTAATCAGGCACAAAAGGGTGATAAGCGCCCCAATACCAATCGCGAAGAAGGTCATTCGCCAACCGAAATACTGGCCCACAATGCGCCCGAGAGGTAAACCTAAGACCATCGCCAGTGCTGTACCGGTGGCAATTAAACTCAATGCCTGTGCTCGCTTCCCGGCCGGAGCCATACGGATCGCCAGAGACGCCGTAATCGACCAGAAAATCGCATGTGCAAAAGCCACACCAATGCGACTGATCACCAGAACGGTAAAGCTCCACGACAAAAACGACAGTACGTGGCTGGCAATAAACACCACAAACAGGCAGATCAGTAATTTGCGCCGTTCAACCTGACTGGTCATTAACATAAAAGGCAATGACATTAGCGCTACTACCCATGCGTAAATGGTCAACATGATGCCGACCTGAGCGGTTTGCATGTGAAAACTTTGCGCAATGTCAGAGAGCAGGCCAACAGGGACAAATTCGGTGGTGTTGAAGATGAAGGCGGCGACTGCCAGCGTAACGACCCGTAGCCACGCCACTTTGCGGGAAACAGTGTTTGTTGTCATAACAGATTATCGGGTGAGTTGCGAAAAAGTGATGAAATGATCTTAAAACGGTTAATGATGTGAATACAATGCATTTGTGATCTGGATCGCGTTTTCCGTTTCTCTGACGCTGATTCTTTCACGCGTCAGAGAGTCGGTAACATCACGGTTTAATGACGTTCAGGGAGGTCTGGCGTTTTGGCGGTTGCGGGTATAGGTGATCTGACAGGGGAGCGAGGCCTGTTTTTCACCAGGTCTTCGTGAGTAACTTTTGGCGGTGTTTCATTTTTTACAAACAGTTTGAGGGTCCTGCGCGCCATATGTTTGATAATTTTATCATCACTTAATGATGCTGGCATCAACACGTCATTCAAATCACTTTCATTGGGATTCATAAATTGGTGATAGTGCAATAACATATTGGCGAAAAATAAAAACAAGTCCTGAAAATGAGGGGATTCTTGTTCTGTTAAAAGGGATAAAAAGCAGATGCAGACTTCGGGTAGTACATGTTTGTTAGAACCTAATGAATCCATCAGGCTTTGCAACAAATCCTCTTTTAATTCGCTGTCCGTTATGTCGAGAATGGCGGTGATCAAGTTAGGATCTTTATTGACGAACCATCTGTGAACCTCAGAGTTATTCCATAATCGGGGGAGTATGACAAAATTACCGCGAGAGATAAAATTCAGGACAAGCAAATCAAACTGGCGTAAGTAATCTGCAGCGGTATGGTGATCCGAAGGCAGGGGTTCAATATGTGGTGTATGCGCTCTTTTGATGGGAATACCAGGGTTGATCATTGGAAATTGTTCAATAAAATCATTCAGAAACAGAAAGAGTACACGCTCGACGCCGGTCTGAAATACGCGCCCCATAGTGACAGGCTTTGGGTTGGGAGCGCAAAAAATATTAATTTCCCCATCATGGCGGAAATTATCTAAATAAATAGGGCTTAAATTTATTACTACCTGAAATTCAATATTTTCTTTGTGTCTTCCATTCCTGGCGGGATAAGTGAGTTTAAACTGAACCTTTTCATTGTATAGCGTGTCGTTACCCCGAAAAGAAGTCCTCTGAATATATGATAAGTTGTCAAGGTTATTAAATATCTTTTTTGTGGCTGAGTTGATGTTTAAAGACGTGCGCCACTCTTCATTACATATTATTGTACTAAGTGCATCAATAAAATCCTTTAAAACTTCTTTTACCTGCGGT
>OBYJ01000927.1_pt1 | contig 10480 bp, 5 predicted proteins | sample 1495481 | NCBI WGS metagenome assembly OBYJ01 (sample SAMEA2580197, study PRJEB22360) | human gut metagenome | biome: human gut; feature: human-associated habitat; material: faeces | place: Denmark | collected 2008/2010
TGGTGGAAGTGTCTCCGGAACTCTCATTAATACCGGGGAACAGCAAGTTTCCAGCAGTGGTAGTGCTGTAGGCACCACCATTAATGGGGGACTGCAGACTGTTTTCGGTGGTGGAAGTGTCTCCGGAACTCTCATTAATACCGGGGAACAGCAAGTTTCCAGCGGTGGCAGTGCCGTGGACACCACCATTGAGGGGGGACTGCAGACTGTTTTCGGTGGCGGAAGTGTCTCCGGGACTCTCATTAATACCGGGGAACAGCAAGTTTCCAGCAGTGGTAGTGCTGTAGGCACCACCATTAATGGGGGACTGCAGACTGTTTTCGGTGGCGGAAATGTCTCAGGGACTCTCATTAATAACGGGGAGCAGCGAGTCTCCAGTGGTGGCAGTGCTATTGACACAACCATTAACAATGGAGGGACAATGAGTATTGCCGCAGGTGGTAGTGGAACGGGAATAATTCAAAATAATGGTGGCGCAATCAGAGCGAACACATCGGCCATCCTGAGTGGAACGAACGTAAATGGTAGCTTCAGCATTACTAATGGTAGCGCCAGAAATATGTTGTTAGAAAATGGTGGACTCCTGATGGTTCTGCAGGGTCATCAGGCTATAGATACCCAGGTATCTAAAGGTGGTGAATTACAGGTTGAGAGCGGTTCTGAGCTATTGGGTACAACCTTGATTAAAGACGATGGCAAACTGTCAGGCAACCAGATAACCAATAATGGGGTTCTGCATTTTCTCGACAATAGTTCAGCAAACTATAGCGGCACACTGGATGGTACCGGTAGTCTGAATCTGAATGGGGGAAAATTAACTCTCAGTGGTAATTTTTCTCAGGATAGCGGTATTTTTATCCAAAATCATGGAACAATGATAATGGATAATCTACGGGCTATGGCAAATGTGACAATCGAGCCTGATGCAACTCTGCGCTTAGAGAATGGTAGCCTCCTGGCTGGACGCATTACTGGGGATGGGAAGAAAGGTGGAAATCTGATAGTGGCTGACTCTGTCTGGAAATTATCCGGAGACTCTACTATTAACTCATTAGACATGAGTAATGGAACCGTGGATTTTCATTCAATACAGTCCCCTCAGTTTAAAACAAAACTTGAGGGAGTAACGTTAAATATCGGACAGTTATCAGGAAATGGCACCTTCTTGATGAATACTGATATTGCATCATATACTGGTGATAAATTAAACATCACAGGGGATGCAAACGGTAATTTTGTTTTGAATATCAAAAATACCGGTCAGGAGCCTGTATCCCCGGGTAACCCATTACCAGTGGTTTATACCGGTGGAGGAGATGCTGTATTTACAGTAAACGGAGGAAAAGTGGATGCAGGAGTTTGGGAATATTATCTGAGTAAAGATAATACTAACTGGTATCTAAAATCTGATACTACACAACCAGGTAATCCGGAACCGGGTATACCCAATCCTCCAGTACGGCACACCACAAAGTCTACTGATGCTGTACTGAATATGGCAAGCGCTCCGACATATATCTTTAACAGTGAATTACAAGGGCTGCGATTCCGTAACAGTGAAAAATCAGAAAACTCACGTACTTCTGGGGGAGTATGGGGGCACTATATAGGATCAGATAAACACATCAGCAGCAAAGGAGCGGGTTACTCCCTGACCCAATACGGAATAGTGACGGGCGGAGATAAGCGTTTTGACCTAAGCGATGGGATGTTGTCATTAGGGGCATTTGTTTCCTTCTCTGATAACAATATCAGGCATAATCGAGGAGGGAAAAGTTCTATTGATAGTAAAAGTGTTGGCTTGTACATGACGTATGATACTCACGGATACTATATAGATGGTGTACTCAAATTCAACCGTTTCAAAAATGAGTTGCGTACCCATATGAGTGATGGAACTATGGTTTCGGGAGATTATCATCAAAATGGTTTCGGTGGTAGCCTGGAGGTGGGCAAGTATTTTTCTCTGAATGAGAATACCTGGTTACTTCCTTATGCCCGAACAACAGCTCTTGCTGTGAATGATGACAATATCAGTCTATCTAATGGAATGAAGGCTGAAATAAACACAACACATTCTTTCCAGGGTGAGGTTGGTGTTAATTTAGGGATGGACCTTGATGTTGGTAAAACCAAAATAAGGCCCTACCTGACCGCAGGAGTCAGTCATGAATTTTCAAATCATAATAAGGTTAAAATCAATAAAGCCTATGATTTTACTAACGACATATCCGGGACAACCGGAAAGTACGGTTTGGGTATGGATGTTCAGCTAACATCAAATGCCAGTATATGGGGAGAGGCTAATTATTTAAAAGGTAACAATGTAGAGTCACCGGTAACAGGGACTGTTGGCTTCAAGATAAACTTTTAACGCCTGATGTGCATCAGATGCCCGACCATATCGGTTGGGCATCTGAATTACTAATTATTAGAAAAGACTATAAGTATATACAATAACAAGAAAATGTTGCTCCACAAATCGTTGTGGTGAGTCTTGTGAGCATCCCGGAATTTCATTGATGAATAGAACCTCATTGGCTAAGTCTGAATATGCTCACCTTCAACTTCAGTAAAGCACTTACAGAAGGTTTAGGGAGCACAGGTTCAAAACAGTTACAAATCACCGTCAGATAACTGGCGTTTACGAAAAATACGAGCAAATTAATAAGATGATTTTTTATGATGAAAAAAACATTTCTATTGGAGAATTAATCGACCACATTTCCAGACTTCAGAACGACGTAAATACTCTAATGATCGCATTTTCATATCTCGCATTTTCGCTATCCAGAGAACAAATGCTACCAACACTGGCATCAATCCATTTCGAGTCACTTAATGTCAAATGGTCGCCAGAACAACAAAAATCTTTTAAATTTCTTGCATCATTACTGGAAGAACAGTATGGCGGTAACATTGCTATGCCAGAAGTGCGAAAGGAACAATAATTTTATTGCCTACACTGAAGATTTTTTTGCTTTAAATAGCATACGCAAATATTTTTTCAGAAATAATACTGTAAAATTACGCCTCAAAAAAAACAATATCGCACCCAAATACCCTCAACATTAATTTAATATTGAGGGTAATACACAAAAGGTAAGCATATAAATAGCCCCGTTTATAACGGGTTCATCACGCGTGGTATCTGGGCGGTAATGGTAAGCCGTTCTGCTCAGGTTCAAACTCTGGCAGGCCTGACGGATACTGAGCCCGAATGTCGTTATCAGATGAGTAACCAACTCACGCTTACAGGCTTGTTTTAAAGCTTTTTCGATAACATCCTTCAGCACTCGGTTCTCCAGGCTCAGGTCAGCAAACATCTTTAACAATTCGTCCGGCTTCAATCGACTTAATCACAGCGATGATCTGATGCTCAGTAAAACGGGCTGTACGCATAGCGATCTCCTTCGTTGGCAGATTGATTATGCCGGATGATTTCTAAATATGAATGGCACGATTATGCGGGATACTTGCAGTTATCCGTCCCGGTAATACGGGGCTGATTTTTTTCATACCCGAGATGGTGTGCCATTTCTGCATTGAAAGCGGCTTCAACGCTGAGTTTTTTCAGCAGCTGATCAAACTGACTGAGGTGTGCAGAGAAATAAAATGGAGTTCGGTTTTTATTGACCACTACAAGGAAAATTCATTCAGGATTTATTCAGCACCAAGAACTTCAGCTTTTGGACTAATCAGCCCACTGAAAACGTGGGCTCTTTACAAACATTAATAATGATGGGTGTTATTTTTTTTGCTAAAATAACCATTTTTAGAATATACATTCAATATTTATATTTTATGTTTTGTTGCATATTGGTAAGTAATACTCAAAGCGATAACTACCGTCTTTATCCTTATGAATTATTTCAAGATCATATACATTTTTCTTTTGCAACCCATAAAAAGGGAGCGAGTTCATATAAACATTATTGATAATGAATGTAGTTTTTTATGCTGCCAGTATACTCAAACTTGGCATATGTTCCGGCTGTAAGCACTCCTGTTGTGTGATTATGCCTTTCTTTCTCAAACCAGAAAATAAGTTTAATTCTCACTTTTTTTCTGGCAGAGGAATTAACATCATGAGATATGGCTATATATGATTCTTTATTTTCTGTAAAATATTTTTTTACATAATTCCATTTTTTATCTGAATTTTCTCCCCAAAAAGGAATATCCTCTTCATAAGACATCGGCATTCCTTTAAATTTATTTTCATCAAGATAACAAAGTTTCGGTTTGGGTATGACAATTGATGGTTCTTTTGGACCGGTAAGATTTTTAAAGGTCCATAGATTACTGTTTCTATATTGTAAAGGCGTAAAACCTGTGTTTTTTTTAAACTCTCTTGTAAATGTTTGTTGAGAATCATAACAGAGTTTGCCTGCAATACTGGCCAATGATAATGATGTCAATCGTAATAATACCGCAGCCCTTGAAACTCTTCTGAGTTGTATATACCTCCCTATGGGTACTCCCATGTGAGACTTAAACAGAGATTGCAAATATCTCCTACTGTAACCAGAAAAACAGACTATCGATTCAATATCGATACTTTTAACCTCAATATTGTCTTCGATGTATTCGAGAATTGCTTTTATTGTCAATTGCTTAATTGTGCTGTGCGTCATCATTAACCTCATTTAGACGCATAAAGTCTAATGTGGTTACTATACGTTCGCATTAGCTTATTGTGCGCAAGCAGCACACAGTGCACAATAAGCCAACAAAATCGCGTTTTTTGTATGGCTTCATAAATCAGGTATTCATAACAATTAAATTAAAAGAGGTGACAGAAAAAAGGCAACATAAACTTAACACTAAGTTTCGTTGGAAAAGTGTATTTTTTGATATGAAGGTGGTGCAAGTGCGTTAAATGAGTTCTGTTTCCTTCCTCCCACTCATGGTCAGGAGGGGTGATCTTACCCACGTAATATGGACCGCCCTAAGCGAGGTTCTGGTTTTCAAATTGTTCAGGACTAAGGCGCCACATCCACTGTGCCGTCGCCAGCGATTGTAAACACTAAACACTGTTGCCCATATTGTTTCCCAGCTAATAAAGAGTTCTCCGTGGATACATTCCACTTTCAGTGAATGAAAGAAGATTTCCTCGCAGGCATGATCGAAACAGCAGTCTTTTGCGATCATACTGCCACGCAGATTATGCCGCTTCAGCAATGCCTGATAATCTGCAGAGCAGTACTGGCCTCCGAATGATATCGTTCTGTGGTCTCTTACGCCGCTACAGCTCCATCTGCAGGGCATCGCAGGCTATTTGCGCTGTCATGCGTGGTGACATTGACCAGCCAATAGCGGCACGTGACCCCAGGTCAATGACCACTGCCAGATACTGCCAGCCTTCATCACGTACGTAAGTACGTGATGTCTCCCGACCACTTCTGGTTCGGGCCAACAGCGTAAAAATCCTGCTCAAGCAGATTTTCTGACACAGGCAGGCTGTGTGCGCGGTGACTGACCAGGCTGAACTTCCGGGAAGCTTTTGCCCTCAGTCCCTAACGGCGCAGGCTTAGTGCACCGTAACGCGGTTTTGACAGGGTAAAAACAGCGTGGACAACGCTGTTGCAGTACTGACGGAACTGCTGACGTGTGCTTTTATCCTTGCCCGCCGCTGCGGGCACGCGGCACATTGCCTGTATGCTGAACTCAGCCTGATGTTTTTCAATAAAGACATACTTCATTTCTGGCGTTTCGCGAAGTATGTCGCTACCTTTTGGAGTATGGCCAGCTCTTCATCCTGTTCCGGCAGCTCACGTTCAGAGGAAGTCTGCTGATTTTTCTGTTTACTGCGCCAGTTGTAGAGCTGTGATTCATACAAGCAGAGTCCACGGCCTGCGGCAGCAACACCGATGCGTTCCGCAAGCTTTAGTGCTTCACTGCGAAATTCAGGCGAATGCTGTTTACGGTTTTTTTACTGGTTGATACTGTTTTTGTCATGTGAGTCACCTCTGACTAAGATCAGGGTACATCATAGAAATCAGTGCACAATAAGCAAACTCAACGTGTGTGGATGTGGCAATATATTTAACGCGATATCACGATTTACTTACGGTATCATCATCCCTTATTTGCCTGAATTGGATTTTCAGTTTTGCACTGGCCATTGAAGTACTAATCAGTACTTTCGCTAACAGGATGTAGCGTGGCCAGCAATTTTATATGCAGATTGATGGGGTACTAGCTGTCGTTTGGGTATATCAAATGCGTGCGTAAATACCTTATTCTAATATCTTATTAATTTTAACTTTTGTATATCCTGTAACAGGATTTCCCCTCTTCGTTGATTGATGCATCTTGGTGTCAGCAATGTCTTCATAGTCCACATGAGGACATCCCTATGAAAAAGCATTTTTCCGGCAAACAGAGTATCAGTATAGCCGGAGGAGCGTGAGCTCTGTAGCAAGCGCATCCATGTCCGATGCACTCTTTTATACCTGGTGTAAGAAGTATAGTGGTATGGAGATACCCGAGGTCAAGCCCCTGAAGTCGCTTGAGGAAGAGGGCGCAGACTCCAGGTGTTGCTTACCCAAGCTATCCCGATAAGGACGCGCTTCAGGTGACTCCAGGACTAAAGTACTGATGGCAGACCCGAAGCGAGGCACCGTTTTATATGTGATACGACTGCTCTGACGCAACGTCTTGCTGCAGGCTGACTTGTCCCTGTCGACCTGCGCGATGAGACTCAGAGTCCTGCTCAATACGTATTCTGATACGTATTGAGCAGGACACATCATTGATGCTGTCACTAAAGCGCAGACGTTTTGGCAACCGCCACATCTGGTAGTACTGCACCGTGAAGGGGCTCATGCTAATCGCAAGCACGTTTACCATCTTTATCATCTGAGCTGCCAGGGCGTGAAATGCAGATGACGTCGTAAAGGGCTGGTCAAGAACGCTTGCCGTAACTCTGTCCGGAGGTTCAAAACCTGACCAAGTCGATGGATTTTGCCATGGACACGCTGGTTACTGGTCGCAGAATCAAATGCCTGACCTGCGTGGACGACATTTACGAAGGAGTGTTTAACAATAACCACAGTATTCGGGATTTCAGGTCTTCAGGTCACGCGTATTCTGGACTGCATTGCACTGTTTCAAGGCTATCCGGTGACGATAAGACCTGAACAGAATCCAGTCGGACAAACTAACGTAGAACATATTTCCTGAGCGCTTTAACGGGCTATTTCGCGATGAATGTCTGAATGAGCACAGGTTCAGGGATGTCGTTTGCTAAGGAAAGTCATTATGGCTGGCGACAGAATTATAACGAGTATCATCCACATTCAGTACTGAATTATCAGATGCCATCAGAGTTTGCAGCACGGTGGTGGAATGGCGACATTACTAACAGATAGCTGCATCTAATCCTGGGGGCTGGTCATCTGGTGGCAGACCTGTGCACAATTAGCAAACAATACAAATGTACATTGATTTAATCTTCTTTACGAAAGTTAATGGCATTCATCCCCGATGCCAACTTGGCTATACTGACGCTTGCATTTTATTTTAATGCTGGTTGCGCAAGCACGTGCTCCAAAGAGAAAATCATGAGCACGTTCATAAAATGGATGTGTGAAACCAGCTTTTTTTATGTTTTACAAACCTTGAGAGTGGATTACCGGGAAGGCAAGGATAATGCTGATTGACATATAAATAATATGTTCATTTTTAATATGTTGTGCGGGTATCGTATAATGGTAATTACCTCAGTTTTTTTCGACTGATGATATGGGTTCGATTCCCACCACCCGCTAAAGAAAAGCAGTTGGACGTGTTTTTGGGCACTGACACAAATTGTGTGGGATATTTTCATTACCCTATATCATCCTGTTCTGTGATAACTTATATTTGTTAACTACAGTTCCAGTGCTTATTTTTTTTATCAATATGAGGATAGTGCATTGCTGGAGGGTGTTGCAATTTCCTGGAGGTGCCAGTGATGCACTATCTCAATGTTGTTAATATAACGAAAAGAGATGTTCCTCAGTGCGAGGGTGGTTTGTAGAATTGTTTGGCGGGAAAACCACAGAATATCTGTAACCAATCAGATATTCTTCGGGAGGCACCCGGCATCTCAGATTATCAATACCTGTAATCTCATGCAGTTAACCGCCGTCTCGGCGGTTTTTTTTATCTTCTATAGTAGAGGAATCTTATGCGCAGAATGACGATTTTGGTATTATTCCTGCTTGTTGTACTGACTTGGGGGACCACATGGCTGGCTATGCGAATAGCCGCTGAAACTATCCCCCCAGTTTTTGCAACCGGGATGAGGTTTATGTTTGCTGCACCATTCTTAATCAGTATTGCATGGTTAAGAAAAATACCAATTTTATTTCCACCCGGACAACGCTTATTCCAGCTTGTAATTTGTATTTTTTATTTTTCCATTCCTTTCTCATTAATGATTTATGGTGAAACCTATGTCAGTTCCGGACTCGCATCCCTTATATTTGCGAATATGCCTGTAGCTGTTTTGATAGCTTCATCTTTGTTTTTGAAGGAAAAAACGAACTCAATGCAAATTATGGGTTTAACTATCGCAATAGTTGCACTGGCGGGCATCCTTCTTGAGGAATCGAAAACAAGTGCAGAGAGTCACTGGCAGGGGATTATTGCTCTTGTTTCTGCGGTAATCATTCATGCCATAATATATACTCAATGTAAGAAAAGAAGTTGTACTGTCTCTGTGGTAACGTTTAATGCGCTCCCGTGCTTTCTGGCAGGATTGATACTTTCTGCGACAGGATGGTTCTTCGAAAGACCCGAGGTATCGACCTTCTCTGTGTACTCAATATTAGCCACCTTGTATCTCGGTGCTTTTGCCGGAGTTTTTGGAATATTGTGCTACTTTGCCCTTCAGCAAAAGGCCAGTGCCTTTCAGGCTTCTCTTGTTTTCCTTATTTTTCCATTGATTGCTGTAAGCCTTGAAAGCTGTATATATGGATATGGAATTTCAACTCAATCAATGCTGTTTATTATACCGCTAGTTATAGGGCTATTTCTGACTCTGTTCTTACGTCGAGTGCCTGTAACCAACGGACATAGAGATAGTTCATCACAAAAAGCTAATGAAATTGCTGAACATGCGGAGAATTCCTGAAAACTTGAAGAAAAGACTTTTCGTTTTCAGTTGTTAATGTAGGCCATTACACTTAACGGATGGAAGGGGCTTCCCCTGAATATGCACCAGGTTAACTCTTGTGCAATTATGAGGGTAAGCATAGTCCGGATGGATTCGTTATGACTATTGCTACTATCGTGTCGATCTAGCTAAAAATATGCTTACTGTTCACGGTATTGACCAGGATGGTAAACGGCTTTGGTTAACACCAGAATATCACGAATTGGGCTTCCTGAGCTGATTGCTGATTTGCAGCCCTGTGTTATCGGGATGGAGGCATGTTCCGAAGCTCACAACCAGGCAAGGTTATTTCGGCAAGCTGCGAACGCTTCTGGTACAGGGGGCTAGTTCAGTACTGACTGGTGCTGAGAAAAGGACTGACTCATTCAGTCGTTGGGACTGTTCACTGGTCGAGCGCAGAGGATACTGGCGCGCAGTTGTGGCCATCGCCGCCAAAAATGCAAGGCTGTACTGAGCATCATTGCATTACGGTTATGATTTCAGACTGTATTCAGCCAGCTAAAGCACGCTGCAACAGTATGACCATTTGACCTGCAACTCGTTGATGATAAAGGGTTATACCCCGTGAGGAATATCTGCAAAACGTACAGGATATACATATCCGCTTAGCGAACAAGAACCTCACGAGCGTCTTTCATCAGGGGCCGAATCGATGACGATTCATTATGACCGTTTATAGTACCGCAGTCTTTTCCCTTTATTTTTAATGAGGACGCCTGGTTTTTCAAATTCCTATACGTCAAGCAGGCAAAAACATAAAAACTGGCGTTGACATGCCGGGGAAGCCCTTATAGTACGTTTTCGTACGGTTGGGCTTCAGACCCCGTAAACTCCAGGCAGCAGCCGTGGTTAAGATAATGTTGAACGGCAACCGCCTCCCAAATCCTGGTCTGGCAGGTAGTAGGTGTTGGCTCCGCGCTTGCCGTTGGTGGTTGTTCTGGTAACGGTGATTTGCCCTGTCTGTTCCAGTATCTGAATTGCCCGCTTAACACTCTGTCGACTAATACCGGAGAGGCTTACCAGTTCAGTGATTGAGATTTGATTTTGTCCGGCAGCAATGACGCTGGCGATTACACGTAGGATTGAATTTGTCGTTTTCAATGTCAGCGCCCCTTATCTCTGCTAGGCCATGTTTTTTCTTGCGGCTGTCTGGATGTCGTCCGAAGGTCATCGAATTGTAGTTCAAAGAAAAAGATATCGAGCAACGCGCGTTCTTTTTCTCCTTAAGATTTTAATTCTTATTAACATCTTAAGGATGTTGCGTATTTTCATGAAAGGAGAGCACTCAATAACTTCCATCGAGATCGGGTAATA
>OBYJ01000947.1_pt1 | contig 10275 bp, 6 predicted proteins | sample 1495481 | NCBI WGS metagenome assembly OBYJ01 (sample SAMEA2580197, study PRJEB22360) | human gut metagenome | biome: human gut; feature: human-associated habitat; material: faeces | place: Denmark | collected 2008/2010
CTATAAATCCGTAAAGTTTGGGATTGTTTTTTATGTTTATGGATTTAAATAGTTACCTTTGCTAAAAATAGAATATCATGTCCAAATACGTCAATCCTTTTACTGATATAGGATTTAAAATTATTTTTGGTCAACCGGCCAGTAAGAATTTGCTCATCACTTTGTTGAACGAATTACTTGCAGGTGAACATCATATTACAGAACTTACTTTTCTGGATAAGGAAGATCATGCAGACAATGTGAGTGATAAAGGTATCATTTATGATCTTTATTGCCGTACAGCAAGTGGTGAGTATATTATCGTGGAGATGCAGAATCGTTGGCACAGTAATTTTTTAGATCGTACACTTTATTATGTTTGTCGTGCTGTGAGTCGGCAGATAGAATCTCCTTCTTCAAAAGAAGTCCCTGTCCCTGAAGATCCGATGACTGCAAGAGAACCACTTGTCTCTTATGGAAAGCAGTATAGACTACCTACTATATATGGAATTTTCCTGATGAATTTCAAAGAGGAAAATTTAGAGGCTAAATTCCGTACGGATACGGTTCTTTCCGACCGTGATACAGGGAAGATTGTTAATCCGCATCTCCGGCAGATTTATTTGCAATTTCCTTATTTTACAAAGGATTTGTCGGACTGCCTACATTATATGATAAATTAATTTATGCACTGAAGAATATGAGCAATTGGAATAGAATGCCGGATGCTTTGAAAGAACAAGTGCTTGAACATCTGGCGAGATTGGCAGCAGTTGCCGATCTTTCGGAAGAAAACCGTATCGCTTATGATAAGGCATTAGATCGGTATAGGGTCAACCAAATTGTAGAGGAGGATGAACGGCGTAAAAACGAAGAGATGCGGAGAAAAGCGGCTGAAGAAGGGTTAAAGGAAGGGATGAAGGCCGGGTTGGAAAAAGGAGTGAAAAAAGGAAGGCTAGAGGGAATAAAAGAGGGAATAAAAGAAGGGATGAAGGAAGGGTTGGAGAAAGGAGAGCAAAAGAAGCAAATTGAAATTGCTCGGAAGATGAGAGAGGACGGAATATTCATTGATATAATTATCAAATATACGGGTCTTCAATCTTCTGATATAGAAAATCTATAATATATCTTCATAGGAAAATTGTTGTAGTTATATTAGGATAAAATATAAAGTAGGCGGGAATATTCAGGAATGGATACTTCCGCTTTCTTTTTTTGATTCGTAAGATGTTCAAAGATGTCTGTGATTCCATAATTAATCGATGAAATGGACGATTTTAGACAAATTTGGAAGAATCGTAGCTAAAATAGAACATTCTTTGCCTTTAATATAGCTTACATTTGTGGTAGTGATTGTCAAAAGGGACAGCACAATTATTAAATAAAGCTAATCTTAATTATTAAATTTATGAGAAACAAATTCCTATTTCTTTGTCTCCTCCTTTTTGGAACGTTGACAGCTTGTAAAGACACAAAATGGGTAGACGTTCCAACTGGTACTCCTCCTGAAGGTGCAATCACAGGAAAACCTGGTGAACCGGAAGAACCGGATGATCCTACTGTAAAATCATTCATTAATTGCTCTTACATTCGGGGGGATTTTTTTGAAACAAACCGTATTTCAGCAGCCAGTATGGGTGCTTGTACAGATTTGATTTATTTGGCGGCGCGTCCTTATGCAAATGGTGAGGTAGCTTTTGAATTGCCGTTGAATGATGCAACGATGACAAACGTATCTCATACTGGCATTTTTCAAGGTCGTAATGGAGTGGTTAAATTTGAAGGAACAAGTCTTATGAATGGCGGTGATGGATTACTTCACTCTGCTGATGGGGCCTTTAATAAATTCACCTTTGGTACCTATATATATATAAGTGAATGGGTGGACGGAGCTTTTCTCTTTAAGAAAATGGATGGAAATTCCACGATCATTGCTTTTCAAATGGGTGCGACAGCTAATAGTTTGAAACTGTCTATTGGAAGTTCGGTTGCAACCGTTACCACTCCTGATCTGGCAACAGGCTGGCACTATATTGGGTTGACTTATGAACAGGGAACGGCGAAACTTTATGTGGATACAAACAATACTGCAATAAATTTTGTAGGTGCTCTCCCTAATGAAATACCTAATACACGTACTGATTTTTTGATTGGAGATAAATTTAAAGGTTATTTAGATGAAACTTTTGTAAGCAGTCTGGTAGTAGGTACATCAGGTAGAAACCCTATCACCTTTGACAATTGGAATAATTCAAAAATACTTGCTTACTGGAAATACGATGATGCCACGAAACCTGGCAAGGATTCACATTCCTGGCTGGGGCGTTTGAATAATATACGTACCGCTTTACAGGGACAACAGGGAGATAGAAGATTGCGCTTGGGCATTGCCGGTGGAGAATGGAAAAAGATGATGGCTGATGCCACTGCCCGTACAAGATTTGCTTCCGAGGTGAAGAAGATTATCGAACAATATGAGTTTGATGGAGTTGATTTTGATTTTGAATGGCCTGCAAATGCCAGTGAATATAATAATTATAGTGCAACTGTAATCCAAATGCGTTCTACATTAGGAAAGTATGTTTACTTCACCGCATCGTTGCATCCGGTTTCTTTTAAAATTTCCCCGGAAGCTATTGATGCTCTGGATTTTATCTCTTATCAATGTTACGGCCCTGCAGTGATGCGTTTTCCTTACGAACAATTTGTAAAAGATGGAGAAGCAGCTGTGGCATATGGAATCCCTAAGAATAAGCTGGTGATGGGAGTGCCTTTCTATGGTTCTACGGGTAGTCTGATTGCTGCCTATTGTGATTTCGTGAATGATGGTTTGGCTACTACGAATGAAGATACATATACATATAAAGGAAATACATATACTTTCAACAGTATAGAAACGATTCGTAAGAAAGCGAGATATGTCTGTGAAGAAGACTATGCAGGCATTATGAGTTGGGATTTGGCAACAGATATTGACATAACCAATAATAAGTCTTTGTTGAAGGTCATAAAAGAAGAGTTTGAATATTATGCGAATCCGACGGAATAAAAGAGAATCTAAATTAATCAAATACAATATTATGGAAAAAAAGAAGTTCATGCGAGTACAGAAATTTTTGATTCTGTTTCTGATACTCCTGCTATCATTTCCTTTAAGTGCGTTGGCACAGCAACAAATGATAAAAGGACAAGTGGTAGATGATAAAGGTGAAACCATTATCGGTGCCACAGTGATGGTGAAAGGTTCTAAAGATGGGACGCTGACTGACATTGACGGTAACTTTTCCGTGAAAGGGAAAGTAGGTAACACATTGGTTATTTCTTATGTCGGTTTTACTCCCCTTGAAATAAAGGTGACAAAAGCAGAAGGCAACCGATTTACACTAAAAGAGGATACAAAAGTATTGGATGAAGTGGTAGTAGTAGGTATGGACAAACAGAAGCGAAGCACCATTACGGCGGCGGTGGCTACTGTAGGTTCCGATGCTATTGTCAACCGTCCGGTCACTGACCTCACGAGTGCCCTTCAGGGTAACGTAGCCGGTTTAAACTTCTCTTCTGATGCGGTTGCTAATGGTGTCGGCGGTGAAACCGGTGCCGAAATTAAATTCAATATTCGTGGTATCGGTTCTATCAATGGAGGCGAGCCTTATGTATTGGTAGACGGAGTGGAGCAAAGTTTGCAGAACGTGAACCCTGCCGACATCGAAACCATCAGTGTATTGAAAGATGCTTCTGCTGCTGCCGTTTATGGTGCACGTGCCGCCTATGGTGTGGTTATCGTCACTACCAAAAGTGGTAAAAAGGAAAAAACACGTATATCATACAGTGGTACTGTAGGATTCAGTTCTCCTATTAATATGCCCCAAATGATGAATTCCATTGAATATGCCAATTATCTGAACGAACGAGATGATAACGATGGAGTAAAACACTCGATTCCTGATGCGCTCATCGAAAAGATGCAGGGCTTTATGGAGAATCCTTATTCGGAAAAGTTCCCGGGCATAGGACCTAATGCGGACGGTACCGGTTGGGCAGGCTCTAAAGATGCTGTGTATGCCAATACCGACTGGTATGATTACTACTTTAAAAAAGCTTCCATCCGTCATTCTCATAATCTGAGCATAACGGGAGGTTCTGATAAATTTAATTATTACGTAGGTTTGGGATATATTTACCAGGAAGGATTACTGGATCAAGTAGACGATAACTTGAGTAAGTACAATGTAAACTCGAAGTTTCAGATCCAAGCCAATAAATGGTTGAAGTTTAATTTCAATAATAACCTTTCACTGAATATACTGAAGCGTCCGATGGCTAACCAGACCATTTTTTATGGAACTATCGGAAGCAGCTTTCCGAATTCTCCTACCCATCTTCCTGTAAAGTCGGAATATAATGATAATTCCGAATACCGTTATTTGAAACAATCGCATTATGTGCAGAACAGAATTTCTGATGCGATGTCGTTTGCCGCTACGATTACTCCGCTGGAAGGGTGGGATATTGTAGGTGAAATGAAAGTACGCTTCGATGTGGAAAACAATGACTTCAAACGCGGATATCCTACTGCTGAAAAACCTGACGGAACGTTGGATATAAGCAAGGGAACCAAACAGGGATATCAATATCCGGGCATGAACTGGAAAAACTCTAATTGGGGCTCTTATACACGCGGTAATACATTCAACTACTACCTGTCTCCAAACGTATCGTCATCCTACACGCATGCTTGGGGCGACCACTTCTTTAAGGCGATGGCGGGTTTCCAGATGGAACTACAAGAAAATTCGAATGGTTATACTTATAAAGACGGATTGTTGACTAGTGATATATTCTCTTTTGTGAATGCTAACGGGCAAGTATTGGCAGGTGAAGACCGGACGCATTGGGCTACAATGGGTATGTACGCTAAACTGAATTGGAATTACAAGGAGATTTATTTTCTGGAATTCAGTGGACGTTATGACGGTTCTTCCCGTTTTGCTCCGGGAAATCGCTGGGGATTGTTCCCTTCTTTTTCAGCCGGTTATGACATTTCTCGTACCGACTATTTCAAAGCGCTGAATCTGCCGGTTTCTCAATTGAAAGTACGTGTTTCTTACGGTCGCTTGGGTAATCAGAACGGAGCGGGACTCTACGATTACCTCGGGATTCAGAGTTTGACCTCCGATTCACCTAATGCTTGGCTGTTACCCGGTGTGCAAGCTACTCCTCAAAAAGGAACTTTAGCCACTACGCCTAAGATGATTAGTTCGTATATTACGTGGGAGAAGGTAGACAATGCCAACTTAGGTATCGACTTGATGTTATTGGATAACAGATTGTCTATTACTGCTGATATCTATCAGCGTACCACACGCGACATGATTGGTCCTGCTGAAGCTATTCCGAATCTCGGAGGTATTAGTACGGCTGACCGTGCGAAAGTCAATAACGCTACTTTGCGAAATCGTGGTTGGGAATTGTCTGTAAACTGGCAGGACCAGCTAAAATGCGGCTTTAGCTATGGCATAGGATTCAATGTATTCAATTACAAAGCTGTTGTTACTAAATACAACAATCCGGAGGGATTGATATACAACAATCATACCGGTTTGGCAACTAATAAAGGATATTATGAAGGAATGGACATAGGTGAAATTTGGGGATATGAAGCGAATGATCTTTTTTTGTCCAATCGCGAAGTGGACGCATACCTAAGACAAGTAGATCTTAGTTTCTTTAAGTCCGGCGACAAGTGGCAACGAGGCGACTTGAAATACATTGATTCCGACGGTGACGGTAAAGTGGACCCGGGTAAGGGCACATTGGCCGACCATGGTGATTTGAAAATTATCGGTAATGCTACTCCCAAATACAGTTTCGGTATCAATCTAAACGTAGGATATAAGGGATTTGAAATATCCACTTTGCTGCAAGGAGTTGCCAAGAGAGATTTCCCGATGGCCGCCAGTACCTACCTATTCGGTGGTAAAGAATGGTTCAAGGAGCATCTCGATTATTTCAGTCCCGAGAATCCCAATGGATATCTACCTCGACTGACGACCGATGCCCAGACAACGAATGCCAATACGGGATACAATACTACCCGCTATATGCTGAATGCGGCATATATGCGTATGAAGAATTTGACAGTATCCTATACTTTTAAGCCTCAATTGTTGAAGAATATTGGACTAAGTAACCTGAAAGTATACTTTACATGCGATAACCTGTTTACCATCAGTAAACTGCCGAATCAGTTTGATCCGGAAACCCTTAATCAGGTGAACGCGTGGGCAGGCGGAAGTAATGCGGCTGCTCCGGGACTTACCTCGGCTCAAAATCAGAATGGTAACGGAAAGGTGTATCCGATGAACCGTAATTTCGTGTTTGGACTTGATTTTACATTTTAATTAAAGAGGAACGCTATCATGAAAAATAAAATAATTATCCTGACTGTTTTTGCATGCTTACTGTTGTCGGCGTGTTCCGACTATTTGGACCGTAAACCCTATACGCAGCCTAACAATGAAGATTTCTTGAAAACCAGAGAGAATGTAGAAAGCTATATAAATAATTTGTATACTTCTCTACCGGCTCCGGCTCAATATGGTATTGGTGTCAGAGGAGAAGAGGTGAACAGTGACAACATCCTTTCGGAAAAGTATGATATGCGCCTGAATGGAGAGAATAATCAATTCAGTGGCTCTGACGATTGGAATAAAGGCTATAAAAACTTGCGTATGGTGAATTACTTTTTCCATTATTACGCAGTTTCCGAGGTGGACGAAACGGACGAAGTGCTTTCATTGAGAGGGGAAGCGTATTTCTTCCGTGCTTATTGGCACTTCTATCTGCTCACACGTTTTGGTAATATTCCCATTATGGATGACTTCTGGGATGGCAATGCTACGTTGGGCGGTTTGCAAATTCCTGCGACAAAACGTGCGGATGCCGCCCGTTTTATCCTGAACGATTTGAAAGCGGCTATTGGGTTGATACCGGAGGCTCGTGCTAATTTGCATTCCCGCAGTAAATACAGTGGATTGCGTGTCAACAGAGAAACGGCCATGATTCTGGCTATGCGAGTTGCTTTGTACGAAGGTTCGTGGGAGAAATATCACAAGGGAACTGATTTTGCAACGGAAGATAACTCTGAAGAGTTTTTTAAGGAAGTGATGAATTGGGGAGATCAATATTTGTTCCCGGCCGGACTGACTTTGCATATGACAGCAACCAATCCGAAAGCTACCAATATAGATGACGCTTTTTCGGAGCTATTCAATTCAAACGATCTTTCCAACATTAGCGAAGTGACTTTTTGGAAAAAATATTCAATAGCTGATGGCGTGTTCAATACCGTTACTCAACAGCTTAGCGGTGGAGTAACAGATAATGTGAAGCCTTCGGGACTATCCAAGTCTTTGGTGGATAACTTTCTGAATGTGGATGGTACGCCGGTTGATCCGACCGATGAAAAGTATAAGGACTTTAATGAGGTATTTAAAGATCGTGACGGAAGACTTTTGGCTATGGTGATGCATACTGGTTGTAAGTTCAAATCTAATAGCTTGATGAATGTGAGAGTGTATGACGAGACAGGGACCGAAGCAGAACAAAAGGAAAAGAATAAAGATATTTCATCTCCGCGCTTGAATGGGGATGGTATTTACAAGAACGTGACCGGATTCCATACTCGCCTTGGCATTGATACGACCTATGTAACCGGCAATTGTGAAACGGCTCATGTCATGTTCCGCTATGCCGAAGGGTTGCTTTGTTATGCTGAAGCTGCTGCCGAATTAGGGCAGTATAACGATAACGTGGCAGAGAAAACATTAAAGCCATTGCGTCAAAGAGCCGGTGTGGTCTATGTTACTCCGGTGGCTGATCCTCACTTCCCTTTCCAAGGCCTGCCACCGGCAGTGCAGGAGGTACGTCGGGAAAGACGTTCAGAGCTATCTCTGCAAGGTTTTCGTTTGGATGATCTGATGCGTTGGAGGGTAGCCGGAACGTTGAAAGGTGTGGAAGGACGCGGACGTGGCGCTTATCTGGGCAAAGACGGTGTGCTTTATCTGAGCTTTTCGCCTTCATTGCGGAAAGAAGGACTGAATCATGTACTGACAGATAATGAAGGATGGATGGATCCGTTGAGAGAGTACTTGCCTGAAGGCTACAAGTTTAATGAAGATCGTGATTACTTGTTACCCATACCACCGGATGAAATCCAGATGGACCATGAGCTGAATCAGAATCCGGGATGGCCGACTAAGTAAGGGAACTGAATAAAATTCATTTATGATAATTAGATAGATAAAGATATGAAGAACATATTATATAAAATATTTCCGATTTGCTTGTTGACCATGGGGTTGACCGGGTGTGAGGAAGAAACGAAATACCGCCCTCTGCCGGAAATCGTGCCATTAACGATGAGCATCAATGACAACGCATTTGCGATGGGCGAACACTTGAAAGTGAATATTAATGTGGAACCGGATGCTGATGGCAAGGAGGTTGTAGCAAATGAAGATTTTGATATTTACTTTACGGCGAAAGCCGGAGCGGAAGATGCTTCGAATGTATTCGAACAGTTCAATGGAATCGTTACTTTTCCGAAGGGAGAGAAACAGATTCAGGTGGATTTCCCGGTAAAGGCATCCGGACTGACGGGTAGTACTGCTATAAACTTTACGGCTTTTGCCCGTGGTTATAAAATGGAAGGCTCCAGTCAGGTTATCAAGGTTTCCGATTATTATCGGATAATGGCATCATTGGAGAACAATGCGGAGAATGTAGTAATGGAAGGTGGTAAGTTTGTATTAGTTGCAAAGATTGAAAAACCAAGTTCCGTACCTCTTAATATGAAAATTACTCCGAAAGAAGGGGAAGGAGATAAGTATGAAAATTTACCGTCTACATTAACAATTCCTGCAGGAAGAACTTCAGCAAAAAGTGATGCTGTGACTATTAAACAGGATTTTGAAATGACAGGGGATTTGCAACTGGTATTGAATCTGGAGAGTGATTCGCCTGCGAATCCGATGATAAATTCTACTCTGACTATAACTATGACTGATTTGGAATCTATGGGAGATCCTAATCTGTTTGATATAACGAAGGTGTATGAATTCCCGGATAGGCCGTTTATGTCTGATAAAAATAAAACTGCAATTGAAAGTTGGTTTACGGGAGATAAAATAGCTATGAATAAGAATAGCGCTCATCCCACTTCGGCTTTGAAAGATAAAGATTGGGTATTATGCAATGCGATAGAGTTTCATTATATTAATAATAGTTTTAGTGGCGGAAATAATACCCCTAATGCTTTCGGACATCGTATTTCTTGGGCCTTTTCTGATATTAATGATGCACCGTCACAGAAAATACAAGCTGTGAATAATGCAAAATGTACAAATATAACCAATGAAGGTATTTTAAATATGTGGGTGGATAAAAATGTTCAGGGGACTGGTGCCATGACAGCTACCAAGGATTACGGTGTCGCTGCATTGCAATGTTCTAAATTTGGTGGTATTTTTGCCCCACAACATACTCGGTTCTTCCCTGGTATGAGAATTGAAGTGAAGGCGCGTTTGAGAGGAATACGGACCGGTTTTGTTCCGACAATCGGACTTAAAAATCAGAAAAATTCCCTTCCGAACGCGAAAGATGAGATCGATATTCTCAAGAACACTCAAGGTTCTGTAATTACTCAGGCTGTAACTGTTGATAATGAGATAGGTTCAAAGAGTGTAGCAATACCTCAAGCGAATGAATGGAATATATATTGGGTGGAACTTGTGGATGAAAATATAATCAATTTAGGTATTAATGGAGCAACCAATCTGACCGTTAATCGTACACAATCTCCTGACAGGTGGCCATTCGACAAGGCTGGGACTCCTGCTACTGCTAATCCTGATCCTGCTACTGCTGCCGGTGGAAGTGCTGGTCTCTACTTCTTTATGAGATTGGCTGAAAGCTCGGAACGGGCTGCTGGTAAAGCGCCTGAAGGTTGGGATAATGTACTGAAAAGTATTGCCAATTGTGAAACGGATGATAATACGCCTCGAATGGAAATTGATTGGATTCGTATCTATACAAATAAGAATTATGTACAGACTGACGCTGAAAAAGTCTGGGCTAATCAGTTATTTTATTAATGCTATCTCTTTCAATTAGCTTTCAATAGTGTGAAATGAATTTTATGCCGGAAGCTATCGTTAGAAGGCGATATACTTCCGGCTATTTATTAGCCAATCACACGGAAATGGAGAATATTGGAAATTAAATGGTAATTTGTGG
>OBYJ01000960.1_pt1 | contig 10172 bp, 7 predicted proteins | sample 1495481 | NCBI WGS metagenome assembly OBYJ01 (sample SAMEA2580197, study PRJEB22360) | human gut metagenome | biome: human gut; feature: human-associated habitat; material: faeces | place: Denmark | collected 2008/2010
CTGCGTGCTCCAAAGATTCCGTAGGTTCGATGATATTGTAGTTTCCCCAAAAGTCCGGACTCCAATATTCGTCTACTTTATCATAGAATATTTGATTCAAGCTGAAGGCTTCTTTGTTGGGAATAGTCTCCAACATTCCTTCTCTCTTGTCGGTCACGACCATTTCGGAAGCTACTGTATAGTTTGTGGAAAACAGTTTCTTCTTCCAGTCACATTTGAAACGGATTGTGTTGCTAATGTAATTCAGATAAGTTTTTCCATCCACATCTTTATAAGTGACCAGGTAGGACAGCTCTTGCGGCTTGAATCTTAAACCGAGAGGCTTTTTATATAGAATGGCAGTGGTTGCCTTCGATTTATCCTGCATGTCCAGACTCATCTCTATACGGGTAAATGACAAGCGTTCACGATCGATATATAATTTGCCATACAAGAGAGCATACATAAGGATTACCTTCGGGCGGAAATTAATAACATACTGCATACGGTTATCTATAAGCATGGATTCCGCCATCCAGAACTCATAATTATTCAATTCTTCCATATCGAGTAATGCTCCCTTGTTCTTCACAACATCCAAAGTGATGCTCAAGTTAGGGCCGCCAACAACCTTGACAGCTAATGTATCACTCGCTTTCTGGCTAAGCAGGCGACGTCCCTTCACCACCCTTACTTTGTCATAATTAGTATTTCTATTAGTGTAGGCTGTTTTGGACACATCAATTACAGCCTCTGATATACCGATATACCGACGCCCTTTCTGTACAGTCTCCCGATAAAATCCCGTCAGCATATCACGCTTATCACTATAATTTAGAGGAATCTTACTGATTGCCTTCTCTACAATCATACGTGGATTTTCAGCAAACACCACCACTTCATTCAGCAGGTTGGCATGAGGTGTCAGCCAAACCGTCAACTTAGAGGGTGTTTCTTTCTCCAGAGAGATATGATTATTTACATAACCTATATGTGAAATCTCCAGTTCGCGCAGCGCTTCTGTTTTTTTGATTTTCAAAGCAAATTCTCCTTCCGCATTCGTCACAGTGCCGATATTACTGCCATGTACAGATACATTTACGTTCTCCAGAGCTTTTTTATTTTGCTTGTCTTTCACCATGCCAACGATTGTTAGATAATCTCCGGCATCTCCTTGCGCCCACACAGGAAAGCTACAAAGCAGCAAACAAACTGACAGCCATCCAACCAAGTGTTTTTCTACATTCTTCATACTGATGCTTTTTAAAGGTAAATAAATTACGTTTCTATTTATAAGAGCGCTCAGACTGGAAATACCCTACAGCTTTTACAAAAAAAAGAAAAAGAAATCATATTCCAATGTTATATCCGGGAATTAATAGTAAATTTCCCGGCAGATTAATGATAAAAGCAATCGCCATGATACGCAAATTAGACAAGACCGAATATGACCGGGCTACCTCATTAGCATTGGAGGTATATATACAATGTGGAGCGGAAGACTTCGATGAAGAAGGTTTGAATTCATTCAAAAGTTTTATCTTTAGTGAGCAACTTATGAATGAATTAGTGATTTACGGGGCTTTTGACAATGAAAATCTAGTAGGCATTATGGGAACGAAGAATGAAGGGAAGCATCTATCCCTGTTCTTCATCGGAAAAGAACACCACCGTAAAGGCATCGGCAAACAATTATTCAATTTTGCAATCAAGCATTGCCCGGTAAATGAAATGACGGTTAATTCATCCACATACGCTATTCCTTTTTATCAAAGTCTGGGCTTCGATAAAATTGCCGGGAAACAATGTACCAATGGGATAACATATACTCCGATGAAATTTACGATAAGTAACTTCAAAGAATAATTCCCGGTAATCACTGATATAATTGTTAATTATGCTTGTGAATATGTATTTCATATAAAAATAGTTTCTACCTTTGCGGTCGTTATGATGAAGTACATATTTTGTATACTATTAGGCGTATTTCTGTGTTGGGGATTCCATCTGATTTCCAACGAAGCACAAGAGGCATACCGGTTAGAAGCCGGTAGTAACGGCATACAAACCTATTCCTATTCATATACCTCTAAAGCTAGCATTATACAACTGGATCAAGAACAGAAACTAGTCAAGACAAAAGAATACGCCGGAAAGCAAAATTACAATAACGATAACGGCGTTTTAAATCCATTTTCCTTCCGCCACCTCTCTCCCTTAAAAATACTAAGATTCAATATTCCTTCTGTCACTATCCGCATACTAAGCTCGCTAAAGATTCAACTTCCTAAAAATCAATGGACAGGTTTTTCATATTATACCAATCTTTTTAAATATTCCGATAGATATCATATCTATTCATTAGGACACATACTCATTTAGCCATTTTATATCTTTTTTCGGCATAGAACAATTCAAGTCTTTTATGCCCCACTTTCTGTTTGCCTCCACCATTTGAGTGAAAAAAGAATTCACTATGGTCTGGAAGCCTATAACATTCTTTCATTACAATAATAACCAAAGTATATAAAATGGACTTTTTATTGGATTTTATACTTCATATCGATCAATATATGGTGATGATTGTGCGTGATTATCATGCCTGGACATACGCCATCTTGTTTTTTATCATCTTCTGTGAAACCGGATTAGTGGTCACTCCTTTTCTTCCCGGTGATTCTTTACTCTTCGTTGCAGGAGCCATTTCAGCATTACCCGATATGCCCATCAGCGTGCATATACTTGTCATTATCTTATTTGCTGCTGCCGTATTAGGCGATTCCTGCAATTACATGATAGGACATTTCTTTGGCCGAAAGCTGTTTAATAACCCCAACTCCAGGATATTCAAACAAAGTTATCTGGAGAAAACACACGAGTTCTATAAAAAGTATGGTGGGAAAACAATTATTCTAGCCAGATTTGTCCCGATAGTACGCACATTTGCACCTTTCGTAGCAGGAATGGGAAAGATGAATTACTACTATTTTATGATGTATAATTTAGTTGGTGGTGCGCTCTGGGTTGCCGTATTCTGTTATGCTGGTTATTTCTTCGGCGACCTTCCGTTTGTGCAGGAAAACCTGAAGTTACTGATTGTAGCCATCATATTTATCTCTGTATTGCCTGCCATTATAGAGGTAGTACGTGCCAAACTAAAATCTTAAAAACAGCAAACTATAATCTGTATTCATTTGTTACTAATACAAATAGAGAAGAAAAAACAATTTAAAGTTTTTACACTTATGAAAAATTCTTTTTTTAGCCGGTTTACTCCAAAGGAGCCCAAATTTTTCCCTTTACTGAAACAGCTATCAGAAGTGCTCTGCGAAGCATCAGTTGTTTTAATAGAAAGCTTGCAACATGACTCACCTACAGAACGTTCGGACTACTACAAAAAAATCAAAGACCTGGAACGGGAAGGCGACAGACTGACACACCTGATTTTTGATGAATTAGGTACTACCTTTATCACTCCTTTCGACCGCGAAGATATTCATGACTTAGCTTCCTGCATGGATGACGTCATTGACGGAATAAACAGTTGTGCCAAACGAATCTCTATTTACAATCCCCGTCCTATTTCAGAGAATGGCAAAGAGTTGAGCCGTTTGATTCAGGAGGAAGCGATCTATATATGCAAAGCCATGGACGAACTCGAAACATTCCGTAAGAAACCGACTCTTCTCCGTGAATACTGTTCCAAACTGCATGAAATCGAGAACCAGGCGGATGATGTATACGAATTCTTTATCACCAAACTTTTCGAAGAGGAAAAAGATTGCATTGAACTTATCAAAATAAAGGAGATCATGCATGAACTGGAAAAAACGACCGATGCCGCAGAGCATGTAGGTAAGATTCTCAAAAACCTGATTGTAAAGTACGCATAAAGCAAGCCGGAACACATGGAATTATTAGTGACTATCATCATTCTGGCTCTGATATTCGATTATATCAACGGCTTTCACGATGCAGCAAACTCAATAGCTACCATCGTATCTACCAGGGTGCTTACTCCCTTTCAAGCTGTAATATGGGCTGCTTTCTTCAACTTCGTAGCCTTTTTCATTGCCAAATATATAATAGGTGGATTCGGTATCGCCAATACAGTATCCAAGACTGTGGTAGAGCAATATATCACCCTGCCCATTATATTAGCAGGAATTATAGCGGCTATCACTTGGAACCTGGTTACCTGGTGGAAAGGGATTCCGTCTTCTTCCTCACACACCCTTATCGGAGGTTTTGCAGGAGCTGCCATTATGGCAAACGCGTTTGAACGCAATCAGCTTTACATCATTCTTAAAATTGCAGCCTTTATCTTTCTGGCTCCTTTTATCGGAATGGTCATTGCTTTCGGTTTCACTCTGTTTGTCCTCTACATCTGCCGACGCGCACATCCCCACACAGCCGAGCAATGGTTCAAGAGGTTACAGCTCGTATCCTCCGCCCTCTTCAGCGTCGGACATGGCCTGAACGATTCACAGAAAGTAATGGGTATTATTGCCGCTGCCATGATAGCCGGCCATTCAATGGGATTGGGCATGGGTATCAACAGCATCAATGACCTTCCCGACTGGGTTGCTTTTTCGTGCTTCACAGCAATTTCACTCGGTACGATGTCCGGTGGCTGGAAAATAGTGAAAACAATGGGAACAAAAATTACCAAAGTAACCCCATTGGAAGGAGTGATTGCCGAAACAGCAGGTGCTTTCACTCTCTACATTACGGAAATGTTGAAAATCCCCGTTAGTACTACACATACTATCACAGGAGCGATTATTGGAGTAGGTGCAACTAAACGCCTCTCTGCCGTTCGTTGGGGAGTAACCAAAAGCCTCATGACTGCCTGGATTCTTACAATTCCAGTCAGTGGACTCTTAGCTGCAGCTATTTATTATATTGTTTCCATCTTTTTATAGATGGAAACATATTATCTATCAGGAATGTTATAATAAATAAACCCACATCTAATGTCACACTTGCCAACTTTGATTGCCGACCTTGCGCTGATATTAATATCGGCCAGTATCATAACCTTGTTGTTCAAATGGCTAAAACAGCCTTTAGTCTTAGGTTACATTATTGCCGGATTGCTGGCAGGTCCTTATATTAATATTTTCCCTACAGTAGGAGATATTGAGAATATCAATATATGGGCAGAAATAGGTGTTATATTCCTGCTCTTTGCACTCGGACTGGAGTTTAGTTTTAAGAAGCTCATGAATGTAGGTTCCACAGCTTTTATAACGGCTATCACCGAAGTAATCAGTATGTTGCTCATTGGATATTTGGTGGGACAGTTATTAGGATGGGGCACTATGAATTCCATTTTCCTGGGGGGAATGTTGTCTATGTCGTCCACTACAATCATTATCAAAGCCTTCAATGATCTGGAATTGCGTAACCAACGTTTTACCGGTATCGTATTCGGTACTCTGGTAGTGGAAGACCTGATTGCTATCTTAATGATGGTGCTTCTTTCCACAATGGCAGTGAGTCAGGACTTTGTGGGTGAAGATTTGCTGATAAGTGTGCTCAAGGTCGTTTTCTTTTTAATCCTGTGGTTTCTCATAGGTATCTTCGTTATTCCGGCCTTTCTCAAAAAAGCAAAGAAGTTGATGAATAACGAAACTCTTCTGATTGTCTCTCTCGGTCTTTGTCTGGGAATGGTGGTATTGGCTACTTACACAGGTTTTTCAACAGCGCTAGGAGCATTTATCATGGGATCTATCCTTGCCGAAACCATCGAGGCCGAACATATCGAACATATCATACAACCGGTAAAAGATCTCTTCGGAGCTATCTTTTTCGTTTCGGTCGGTATGCTGGTGAATCCGGCTGTATTGGTAGAATACGCCTGGCCTGTCATCATCATTACACTGGTTACCATTATCGGCAAAGCCATTTTCTCTTCGTTTGGCGTACTCTTATCCGGAGAACCACTGAACACTTCCATCAAATCCGGATTCAGCCTGGCACAAATCGGAGAGTTTGCTTTCATTATTGCCGGACTGGGTGTTTCGCTCAAAGTGCTTGATCCGTTTATTTCACCTATCATTGTGGCTGTATCTGTTATTACCACTTTCACGACTCCTTACTTTATCCGTTTAGCCAATCCTTTTGCCGAATGGCTTTACAAAATATTGCCTACTAAAGTACAGGAGACATTAGATCGTTATGCTTCCGGCAAGAAGACCATGAACCACGATAGTGACTGGAAGAAATTACTAAAAAACATGATTGGGAGAGTTGTCATCTATAGCGTACTGCTCACTGCTATTTGGCTGCTGTCGATACAAATCATTTATCCCGCCATCAGCGAAATGTTTACTCCTATCACTATATGGATCAAATTGGTGATGTGTCTGGGTACTCTTCTGCTTATGACTCCTTTTTTATGGGCGCTCATCTCCAACAAATACAACTCTTCGGAATTATTCCTGAAGCTATGGAGAGACGAGAATTACAATCACGGACGCCTGGTTTCCCTGGTTCTGGGACGTGTATCTGTTGCTCTTTTCTTTATCACTAGTGTAGTCATCAGCTACTTTAAACTCAACTGGGGAATAAGTGTGATTATTGCCATAGCCGTAGTAGCATTGATTCTTATTCTTAGGGAAGACCTCACGCAATATTCACGATTGGAAACAAGATTCCTTGCCAATCTTAACCGACGAGAAGAGGTAGCTAAAAAACGGCACCCGCTAAAAACAAGTTTCAATAGCGAATTCAATGATAAAGACCTTGACTTGACATCTATCCTAGTATCGCCTTATTCCGATTACATCGGCAAGTCTTTAGGAGAACTTTCATTCAGGCAAAATTTTGGAGTAAATGTCGTCGCAATCACTCGTGGCGATCTGAACATATATATACCGAAAAGCTCTGAACACATCTATCCGCAGGATAAATTGACAGTAGTTGGTACAGATACACAATTACAGGAATTTAGAAATAGAATAGAAGATGTAAAAAGCACATCAGATACAGATGCAGTGGATAAAAAGATAACTCTCCACTCTTTCACGGTAGACGAAGAATTCCGCTTTTTAAATCAGACTATCGCGCAGTCTCATTTAGGAGAGAAGCATGACAGTATTGTTGTAGCCATTGAACGAAATGACGAACTGATTACCTTGGATAAAGACACAACTTTCCAATTAGGGGATCTCGTCTGGATTGTAGGCAACCGGGAAAAGATTAGAGAAATACTGTACTTAACGTAATTTGTATCTAAGCCAGAATGGAATACAAAAGTATAGTACCCACTATACAACAGCTTTAATGTTTCTGTATAGGCTGTATACTGCAATAAAGTTCTGATTCAAAATAAATACGTTACATATAAAGTCCAGATGAGGCTGAACTCAAAACTAAATTTGAAGTTCAGCCTCATCTGCTTTACTTATCTAACATTCTATTTACAAAGTGAGGACGTGTGAATGGTTTACTTGGTCCTACAGTTGGTTTAGCACTGCGCGTTTGTGATTTATTCTGCAAATCAAATACGGCAAACTCCTCATAAGACATTTGTGTACCCAAACTTCTTTCCATTATTTTATCATATATCGCTTTACGGGAAGGAGCATTAAATCCCTCGGTATTACTATTCATCATACTCTCTTCCGAAGGACGATACGCCCCTTTTATATAAGTACATGCCCCTTCAAATACTCCCAGTTTTTCTGACACATACCGATTATCATTCAAGAAAGCAGACCAAAGTACCTGAGATGGATCGGATGTAAAATCAACATTCTGCGCCCATCCTAATGTCTGCAGATACTGTACATTTTTTATTTCTTTAGAAGAAATAGTCCCATTTTCCTGATAAGCATACTCATCTTCCAATTTGGCAAAACCATGTCCAACAGCCTCGTGTACAAGTACCTGCCTGAAACTTTCACTTTGCAAATCGTATATCACCGGGCAATAAGCAATAGCAAACTCAACCACTTTCGTCTGATTAGTATAACCAAAATAAGTAGTTCCTGCATACGCAGGAGAATTTAGAATTACAACAGCCAATGTTTCACTCATATCTATATTATCCACGCATTGTACATAACGTTGTACAGCATTATCTTCACCGGAAATCCCCGTACTGTTTCCACCCGCCAGTTCACAACCAAGCGCTGTTTCATATCCTGTACCAAAAATATTGTGTTTCGAAACCGCAGTTACTGCATATACATTAAAATAATCTCGAAGTGACTTGATGGGTTCTTCCGTAAAAAGATTCTCAAAAGCTTTGTCCATAACCGCATCATAAGTTCCATCGTTAATTTCAGTATCTATAAATCCATCGCCCATAAGCACAATAGGAAGCCCTTTTCCCAACTTTGCTGTTTGCAGAACACGTACTTTTTTATCTGACGAATAATCAGTAGTTTCACTAGCTACTTCCCCCCTTTGTATGATAGTAACCATCTCTACTACGATCGATTCCATATCAGTTACTTTCACAAAGTAGATATAGGCAGTACGGGAAACACCATCAGTATTAGGCAATACAGTCAGGTTAAGCATGTAGGAAGAGGATGCACGAGTTTTTGTCTCCTGTGTCAGCCAAGTGCCAGTACCCAAAGAACCATAAATCAACAATTCATCTTCAGCTATATTCGTAGAGAATCTAATATCCAATTCTCCACCTTCAACAGACACATTATATATATTCTGCTCGAGATTCACAAATTCTGCCGATTCCTGCTCTATGGTAATGTCTTGCGTCAATGTCCCAGAAGTTAATGTAAGTGTTGCTGTACGTACATTTCCTGTTATATTCTCACTGATAGCAGTAAGCGTAATATTGCACGTACCCGCTTCTCCCGAAACCGGAGCGATTGTAAACCAATCCGCAACTGTACTCGCCTTCCATTCACGGGTACTCGTAAAACTGATTGTTACCTGCGAACCTTTAGCCGAACCCATCACGACATCTCCGACATTCTCTATCGAGAAGTTAGGATCTACTTCATCTTCAGTACAGGATACTATAAAAAACAAAAACAAGGGAAATAATAGAAGATAAATTGTTCTCATACCCATTACATGTTATTTTGTTATACCAAAGATAAGCTACATTTTCATTACCAGAAAATTTATTCGACAAATCGCCCTAAAAAAAAGACGTACGGACTTTTTTTTTGAACTTTCCGATATAGAATAATAGTCATTCAAAAATAAAAAGGGGTTGAAAGTCATAGACTTTCAACCCCTTTTCTATTATTTCAATCGTCTTATTCAGCGATTTTATTTCACTTCCTCGAAGTCAGCATCCTGAACGTTATCCCCGTGTTTGCTGTTATCTTGCTGGCCAGCACCACCATTCATATCAGGACCAGCCTGTGCTCCACCTTGTGCACCGCTCTGTGCATACATTTCAGCACTTGCAGCCTGGAAAGCAGTATTGATTTCTGCCATAGCAGTATCAATAGCAGCCAAATCCTGTGCCTTGTGAGCATCTTTCAATTTCTGCAAAGCAGCTTCAATCGGAGCTTTCTTGTCAGCAGGCAACTTATCACCTAATTCCTTCAACTGATTTTCAGTAGAGAAGATTACGCTGTCAGCCTGGTTCAACTTGTCGATCTTTTCACGTTCTTTCTTATCTGCTTCAGCATTAGCTTCAGCTTCAGCCTTCATCTTTTCGATTTCTTCCTTGCTCAAACCACTGGATGCTTCAATACGGATAGCCTGTTCTTTACCGGTAGCCTTATCTTTTGCAGATACTTTCAAGATACCGTTGGCATCGATATCAAATGTAACCTCAATTTGAGGAACACCACGACGAGCCGGAGCAATACCTGTCAAGTTGAACTGACCGATTGATTTGTTCTGTGCAGCCATCGGACGTTCTCCCTGTAATACGTGGATAGTAACTTCCGTCTGGTTATCGGCAGCAGTAGAGAATGTTTCACTCTTACGAGCCGGGATGGTAGTGTTAGCGTCGATCAACTTAGTCATTACACCACCCAGTGTTTCGATACCCATTGACAACGGAGTAACATCCAACAATACTACACCTTTGATTTCGTCTGTCAACACAGCACCTTGTACAGCAGCACCAATTGCTACCACTTCATCCGGATTCACACCTTTAGAAGGAGCCTTGCCAAAGAAATCCTCTACCAATTTCTGAACAGCCGGAATACGTGAAGAACCACCAACAAGGATTACTTCATCAATAT
>OBYJ01000968.1_pt1 | contig 10088 bp, 9 predicted proteins | sample 1495481 | NCBI WGS metagenome assembly OBYJ01 (sample SAMEA2580197, study PRJEB22360) | human gut metagenome | biome: human gut; feature: human-associated habitat; material: faeces | place: Denmark | collected 2008/2010
CACACGGCAACCGGGAGGTCGCCCGGCAGGCCAATGCCGCCGGTCTTTCCTTCCGGCATCACAATAAACGGTCGGCTGTCTGTCATATCACTGATGCGCCGGATGAAGTCAGTCACTGTCGCGCCCGCAGTATTGGTGTACGATGCGCGAAGATTGCCGCTGCCACCGTCAGTCGAACATTCTGCCAGCGAATAACGCCATCCGGCAGCAGACAGTGGCAGTGAAGTCCATATATCAGCACATCCCCGGATGAACGCGTCTGTTTCAGGGAGTCCGGGCCAGGGGGGAGTGATTCGTTCCTCTGTGGCCTGTCGGGCAACCGCTGCCTGCGCGGCTTTTTCTGTCTGCCAGCGTTCATAATACTGCCAGCCGTACCATGCAGTGCCGAGAAGGGCGATGATCAGAGAGACAGTGATGAACTGCGGTCCCCGGGATACCGGATTCAGGCGTGCGGCAGCCGGATGTTTACCAGAGCCAGTCAGGGAGGCCAGCGGCGGGTGCTGATTCTGAGCGCCTGCTGAAAATGCCGCTGGTTCATAGTGTATCCAGCCCTGAGTCGGTTCGGTGTTGATGGAAAGAAAGGTATCCCGGGCTTCCCGAACCTCTTCCCCGCTTCCCACCAGGTCACTGACGAGAACACCGTCGACAACGGAAACAAAGCTATAGTGCGGTGTTTCTCCGGGTAACGTCAGTTCCGTGATGGCATAGCCGCCATGTTCAAGTAGTGGCAGGGGCGGCAAGGGGGGGGGGGAGGGAAGAGGGGTCTGATTTGCAGGATCAGCAGGGCGAGGGAGAAGCACTGACGGGGTTTTCCGGGCAGTATGCGGCGACTGACAGTGGCTACCATGGTGTGGGTATCGGCATCTTCATTACTGAGATACTGACAGGCCAGGAAAAGGTCGGCTTTCTGTGCCCGGGCAAAGTCGCGGGCATGCCGGTACTGTGAGGGCAGTGTTTTCCATTCCAGACCGGCCAGAAACACATTGCGCCCTGCCGTCAGCGGAAACACCTGCCGCCCTGTCGGTGAAATATCCGTCACGATCGTCCTCCTTGTGCAAATCAGATGATATTGGGCGTGATCAGCACCACGAGAATGGTGTCGTCGTTTTCACTGTTGATCCCACCGCCAAGACCGAAGAATCCCGGCGTACCTACACCCTGTTTTCCGCTGCGACGTCCTGACTGCTGGAAGCCACTGATAATGACCGTCTGCCCGGATTTCAGATCCACGGTCTGATTGATGGTTTTCAGATCCACATTCGGCAGCTGGGCTTTACTTCCACCGCTCTCATAATTCTCAATAACCGGTTTGTCGGAGAGACTCATGGAATAGAGCAACTGCAGTGTCTGTGAGTCCGGGAGAATGAACGGCAGAAGGGTCATGTTAAAACCGGTGGTGATGGTGGCCGCATTCAGAGAGGTGGATGAGCCGACATTGGCTGTGGTATCCGTCGTCACACTCTCGATGTAACTTTGCTGATTGGCGATCTGCATTGGCACCGGCGTCAGGTTTTTGGTGACGGCAGAGTTCTGGGTCACCACACTGACATCCCCCTGGGAAGACAATGCTTTCAGGAAGGCTTTTGAACCGGTGAGTTTACCGTCCACAATGGAAACACCACCTGTGATGGCATCACTGGCTGCACTGGTGAATGTGCTGCCGAGACTCAGTCCCAGCGTTCTGTCGCTGAAGACTGCGTTCCAGTCGATACCGGCCTGCTCATTGCGGGTTTTCCGGATACTCAGAATTTCCACATTCAGCACCACCTGACGTTTCATCTCTTCATTGCGTTTTTCAATGAATGCCCGGACCGTTTCCAGAACCTGTGGATTATCTGTGACGGTGATAAAGCCCGTGGACATGAACATGCGTCCGATACCCGGGGTCAGCATTGATGTGACCGCATTTTTCACATCCTGATACAGCGCAGACTTCATATCCACGGTGGTGGTCTGGGTATTGCTGGCATCACCGGAAATGGCATCTGATGCACTGCCTCCTGATGAGCCGTTTGAGGACATGGTGCCGCTGACCACAGTGGCGTTATAGGCCACCTGACTGTCCATATAGGTGATGGGGAAGGTCTGTGTCTCGAGATAATAGAAGATGATATGCGAGCCGTCATAGCGCCAGGATATACCGAGACGGGAGGAGACCGCATTCAGCAGGGTCGTCAGGCCGGAGGCATTCAGTTCAGACAGTGCTGCGGTATTTCCCGGCAGACGGGATGGTGGCGTGTCAGATGCGCCAATGGCGGCAAGGGGAACCATGCCGCTCGCATCCGGTGGGGGTAATGCGCCCTGGATTTGTTGTGTGCTGCCGGTTGTGGATGTATTCAGGTATGTCAGTACATCAGGTGTGATCCGTACCGGAATATGGCAGCTTTCCGTGATCCGCTGAACCACCTGCTGAAGGGTGATGCTCTGACGGGTATGAATGACAATGGGACAACCGGGAACGGTTTTGCCGGTGTTTTTATCCATGACCGGACGGGGATTGATCCATTGTCGTGAGGATTCCTTAACAACCGGCGTCCGGGTTCGCAGATCAGACATCATTTCCCGTGCCCGTTGTTGTTCCGCAACGGCTTCCTTTCTTGTGCTCTCAAGCTGTCTGTAACTGGCACAGCCCTGTAACAGAGCGGCGGCAATCATAATGGCAAGAATTTTTTTATTCATGGGAGATCCGTGATTTATTCAGATTCGTGACTAATTCATCCAGAGGATGACGTGATCGGGGATCACTGACGGAAGTGTGACGGAAAGCGCTCTGCCGGCTGTGTCCAGCAGTCGGCCGTTTTCCACCCTGCCGAGCAGAGCAGAGTCATTACTCTGTTCCCTGAGCGCGGCCATCAGGCCCGGGGTTTCTGTAGCCCAGACAAAAACACGTTGCTGGCTGATGATATGACTGACGGTATCCGTCCCGGGAATCCCGAGCTGAGCGGATGTCAGCCGCCCTCCGGCTGTCCGTCGTTCCGGATGCTGATGCAGGTAATCATTGATGGCGTTCATATAACGAATGAACGTTGCTGCCTGTTGTGTGTTTTCTGCGGCCTGATGACGGTGTTCGCTGCGGGAGAGCTGACTGGTGAACCAGAAATTGCCTGTGGTCGTGATGACCATGATGAACACGATGAACCAGCCCATAAGGTTATTCCTGTGGACGATCTGTCACCCGCAGCAGACATTGTGCTGTGCTTGTCCGGGCATACAGCGGTTTTTCCACCGGGGTGTAGAGTGCGAAGAGCTGTTCCAGCGCCTGGCGGAAACTGCCGGTGAAAACCAGAGGGGCATCGATACTGTAGTTAACGGGCGTTTCCCAGCGCAGCGTCCAGGTGCCGTGGGAGCATTTTTCGGACGACGTCCAGCGGGCCAGTCCGTCCTTCAGCGTGGTCCCTTTTTCCATTTTCCACTGCCGTGGCGGTGTGACCTTCTGTGGTGGTGCTACCGGTTTCGTGACCACCGGGGCTGGCGTGGTTGTGCGGGGCGCAGATGTACCGGATGTCCCTGTTGTGCTCTGAACCCGGGAAGCGCTGACGGCAGGGGGTACCTGTGCCTGGTCTGCAGCCGTTCCGGTTGTGCTCCTGAACGGATTACGTGGTGTGTCCGCTGTTTTCTGTGAACCCTGCGGTGCCGTGAGGTCAACAGGCGGTGCTGCAGTGGTCGTGACAGTCAGTATTTTCCTGTTCCAGTCCATATGTCCGTACAGTTGCTGCCCGGTCAGCAGAGTATTCAGTGCCCGGTGCCACTGGTCATTAACGGACCAGACGGGGAGGCGTTTGTTCAGTGCCGGTATGGCAGCGTTCTGTTGCCGGAACTGCCAGCCGGGTGGTAGCAACTGCTGCAGTTGCGGACACGGCCCGCCGGGGTGTAGCAACTGGCGTATCCAGTCACTGACGGAGCGATGACGTGCCTCACGTAAATAAACGACGGATGACTGACCGGGTTTACCGGTCATAACCAGTGCGGGCAGCTGTGTGGCCTGAAGGAGCGGGCGGGGAGGCAGTGCGGTACTCTGGCTGCTGACTGCGGTTGTGGGCGTCGCTGTTGTTGTCGGGCGGGGCGGCGTCACAGGGCGGGTCACCGGTGGCGGAAGCAGACGTTTTTGCGTATGGGCGATAATGGCAGCGCTTTCGCGAATTTGTCCGTCGACGAACACCAGAGCCGGAGGTGTGGTGTCAGGAACAGGCGTGGCATTAAATGCCGTACAGCCGCTGAGTAATGACGGCAGAAGGAGTGTAAGTGATTTTTTTTGCATAGAATAAAATCCGGTATATTACGGGTTACGGTATAAGACAGGTGGCGGGTAACTGGCCTTCAGATGAATATCATTTCATCGGGTTATTGATAATGAACGTTCATGTTCGTGGGGGGATTATAAGAGTGAATTGCATTTCAGAACTGGAGCATTATTTTATTTCTTGCCTGTTATTGAAACATTTCCGGTTATGATCTCCGAATGGCAGGTATCAATAAAATCACTTTTCCCCGATTGTGTGTCAAAGTCAACGTGGGTGAACCTGTGTACATCCTGCCATATGGCGAAACAGACAGGACAGGTAACAGGTAGTTTGTCTTCAGCTATTTTTTCGCAGCTTTCAACCAGTTGCTGCGCCTTGTTGTATCTGACGTTATAGCCATTTGTGCAAAGCGTTTCATACCCATGAGCTCCTGTAACTATATGTGTGGCGATTCTTTCGTGGACTCTCCCATTAATTAATAATTGTTCACGCGTTGTGATTGTTCTCATGCCTGTTTCTCTGTTGGTCATAACATAAAATAATCTGCATTCCTGAAAAATATCTCGGTTGTGAAATATTTAATTTTTATCCCCCTTTTCTGAGGGATAAAAAGCAGGCTGTCAGGCTATAACTGAACGCGGTTTCTGGATTTTGGTGCTAATGTCACATCTTTCCATTCACAGCTGCTTCCGGGTATACGCTCTTTGCGTCGTATTATACGGGAGTTCTGACACACAATAATTAAGCCATTGTCTGCCGTCTGAAATGGCATTATAGCGATGTTTATATCTTCTGTTGCAGGAATATAACTGACTTTCTTTTCACATGTATTGGTGTATATGACAACTCTGAATTTTTCTGCGGACATTTTCAATCCTCTTTTAAACCAGAATATCCCGTGAGGGCATTCTTTGTGAAAAAGATGCCGGAAAAATTCCGGCACGGGGATTAAACCTGTTGTGGTTCTGAGTTATCCGGAGCGGTTACCGGTTCGCTGACATCCGGGACCTTTTCCGGGGCTGGCATGACCAGTGGACGTGTCAGGGCTGTAAGTCCTTCACCGGATAACCCCACCTCCTTCAGCAGGGAGTCGATGAGCGGAGCCTGTGTACGGTAAGCCAGAGCGGCGGTTACCGCCTGTTCAGCGAGATTTCCGCCACTTATGTCGGTTGTTGCTGTTTTACCACGGGTAACACCGCCATTCAGGCCATCCACCTGAATGATTTTAATGCCGTCAATGGATTTCATTGGTTCTGTGGACTTCTCTATGACGGCAGGTAATGCATCCAGCAGGGCAAGACGGAAGCGGAGGCTGGTCTGCTCATCCGAAAGCACGTTAATGGCATCGTTCAGTGCGCGCTGTGCTTCTGCTTCTGCCAGACCTTTCTGACGGGTGGCCTCCGCCAGTTCAATAATTGCTGCTGCCTGGAGTTCGGCTGCTTCTTTTTCAGCCTGTGCGCGAACCGTCAGTTCAACCGCTTTCGTTTCAGCTTCCTGAGCAGCAGCAATCAGGGCAACCTGTTTGGTACGGTCGGCCTCCGCAGTCTGGCGGGTGGTTTCCACATCCTGCTGGGCCTGTACGGCTTCAGCCAGTGCTTTACTTGCCCGGGCTTCTGCCTGTGACTGCTCTTCCGATTTTGCAGCCACGGCAATGGCTCTGGCCTGGCTGGCGATTTCGGTTGCCTGCTGTTGCTCAATTTCCCGTATGGCCACTTCCCGTTCGGCTTCGACCTGGCGGGTACGCACTATCTGCTGTCGTTCGATTTCGGCTTCCTCTATCTTACGTTCAGCCAGAATTCTCGCGGATTCTGCTTCACGACGTCGTTCAGCTTCAATAGCAGCAATACTGGCACTCTGCTCTGCCGTACGGGTTTTTACCCGTTGTTGTTGCTCCAGAGTCATGAAGGCTTCCTGCTGTTCAATCTCCAGACGTCGGGAGAGTGCATCCCGGTTTTTTTCCCTGATGGCCACTTCAACATCCTGCTCAACTTCGTTACGTTCGCGGCGACGACGTTCTGTTTCCTGGGTCAGAAGGGTCAGGCCTTCAGCATCAAAGGCATTGTCAGGATTAAAATGTTCCCGTGCAGTCTGGTTGAAACTTGTCAGCGACACACTTTCAAGCTCCAGACCGTTTTTGGATAAGTCTTCCGCAACGGTGTTCTGCACACCCTGAACAAAGTTCTCGCGGGCATCCTGTAAATCCTGCATGCTCATTCTGGCCGCCGTGGCCCGCAGGGCATCAACAAATTTATCCTCGACCAGACTACGCAGATCTTCAGGTGTGAGCGTGCGTTGTCCCAGCGTCTGGGCTGCAGTGGATATTCCTTCGGCTGATGGTTTTACCCGAAGAAAAAAGGCAACGGCAACATCAACACGCATGCGGTCGCGGGTAATGAGACTTTCAGCCGCTGCACGACTGACTTCCAGCTTCAGGGTGTTCATGTTGACGGGAATTGTTTCGTGAAAAATGGGCATAACAATTGCACCGCCACTCATTACCACTTTTTGGCCTCCCAGACCTGTGCGGACAAAGGCCTGCTCTGCCGATGCCCGACGGTACAGGCGGGCAAATATCAGCCCGATAACGAACAGGGTGAGGACCAGCGAAATAACGGTAAACAACCATCCCGGAAGATTAAACATAGTGAGAACCTCTGTATATGTCGGGATTAAAGAACATCCGGCCAGGGATTCAGTTCGCCCAGCCAGCGGGAACCGGAAAGACGGCAGACAATAATCACTTTGTCTCCTCGTCTGAATTCTTTCCCGGCCTCCGGCTCCAGCAACAGGTAATGAACCTGCCCAAAGCGGTCTGTGAAGCGACCTTCACAGGGGGAACCCGCCACTGCGTGATAACCGGTTATGGTGGCCATACACCCGATGAATGCCTCCTCGGTGAGCGCCGTTGTTTCATCACGGGGTAACCAGGGGGCAATCAGTCTGCCGGTGCGGTGTACGAGAGGACATGTCAGCAGCAGGCAAAGTGGTGCAAGGAGAATGTTCGGGGCAGGAGCCTGCAGCAGATGAATAATAAGACCCTGCAGGAGAATGCCGGATATACCAAAAAAACCTGCCAGCATACAGAGGACGATCAGCAGGGGGATCCGTCCGATGTTCAGCCAGTCCAGCGCCTCTCCTGTCAGCCCCTCCGGTAAATCAGGTGTATCCATAGCTGAAGAGAGGGAGTGTCCGCAGAGCAGGGCGATAAGTTCAGCGATACCAGTAAGCAGAACAAAAGTCAGGGCTGCCAGATAGGGTGCGTTATACGCGGTAAGTAACGTCAGTGTCATTTTTCCTCCTGTGGCAGGTCAGTCAAACAACATTATGGCGTGAAGCTTCCGCTTCTTTAATTGTCAGAAGAAGCATATCGTCAGTCATCAGAAGACAAGGGGATGTCTGCAGGAGGGGATGATAACAACAGAAGCCTCACGCCGGAATGCGCTTTATGACAACCGGAGAGGACGGATAATAAAAAATGGGACATCCACATCAGCAAACCGCGATTTGCGAAAAAAAGTCAGCGGAGAGTGGCTGCCGTTGTGGCTGTCCCGGTATTTCAGTGTAACAGGTGATTGCTGTGATCTATGCCCCATTCGGCTTTCGGTAAACCTGAATGCCCCACATGAAGAATGCGTGACAGCATGTTTCTGCCGCTGCCGTTCAGGCTGCATTCGCGTCCGTGCGCGAGTATAAAACCTTCATCCCGGAATATCTCTTCCACTTCTGAAGATTCGAGGGATGCCGGATGAATTAATGAAAATGCCACCGGTCTGAGCATTCTGCCCGTGGTGGAAAAGGTGTCTCTGGTACTGTTCAGCTGCAGGATATGACGTTTACCTGTTTGCGCACGGGAAAGTGTCTCACTCAGCAGCTGGTCGTTCCATGCGCACGTGCCAATCTGCCATCCCAGACTTCTGCACGCGGAAAGAGCCGAGCGGAAGCGGTACAGGTCGTATAATGCTGCGTTATTGCCACTTTCCAGCAGTGATTTCAGGGTGTTTGCTACCGGTATGTCTGAATTGGTGGCCAGCAGTTTTCGCAGGGTAGTGAACTCTTCAGCCATTCCTCTGAACTCGCGCATCTGACGGGCAGTGTCAAGCCAGTTCAGCAGGTAACGCCGGCGACGCCGTTCGTTGTTTATGTTGTCCGGGGCGGTGGAGAGTGCTTCGAGCATATTCTCCAGTAACAGAATGACAGGGTTTTCCTGGGATAGAATGGTCATAAAGGCGTCCTGAAAAAATGCCCGACAGCCGCTCTCCGTACACCCTCAGGTGTCACCGGTGCCGGGCATTGTGGAAACAGAAGGGAAAAAAATCCCGGCCATAAAGGCCGGGAAAAGTCGTCAAATTAAGACAGCAATTTTCATGTCAACGCTCCGTCATCAGATACCAGGTGCAGGAGCAGGGCGATCCTCGACTCCGGCAGAGGCTGTGCATCAAGCCGGAGGAGGTACTGGTAACGCGCTTTTGTCAGCCAGAGGGTGGAGGCAGCATCCAGCTCCTCCCTGGCTGCCGGATTGAGCGCAGGATCCGGGTACACTTTCATCAAAGACTGAACGATATCCTCCCTGACGGTTTTGATTTCACCGGCCATTTTCACGAAGTCCAGAAAGGCACTGTGACGGCGAAGGTGAGTGAAGCTGTGGCGTTCGGGGTCTGCTTTCAGGAAAAAGTAACCGGGAAACACGGCGTGTATATGTCGACGGTAACCACAGACTTTATCCGTGCGGCGGACCTTTTTCAGTATCAGGGGTGTCCAGGGAAGGACGTGTTGTTCGGAAAGCCAGGAAAAGAGATGTTCGCGGTTTTTGCCGGCAGGGATGTACTGAGCCAGATACCAGTTGCGTTGATGTAATTCACTGATATTCAAAATCCGGAACGCTCCGCGAAAATCGATCCCCGCAGAGGGGCTTCGATGTTGTTGTGAACGGCGAATACATAAAGCATGTGTCGGAAACAGCGGCTGACCCTCGTTCAGCCCGGCCTGCAGTTCTGACAGGCACATGATTTACGCACTCTTGTAAGCCTTGTGGACGGTTTCGAGGCGGGCGAAAACCGACAACTCCTGCAAACAGGATTAATGGCTGGCAAATATATTACATAAGGATGTATCTGTGGCAAGAGTGAAGATAAGCAGTTAAATAGATCGTTATATTTGATAAAACAGCATATTATGCTGATTTGTGTGCGGTGTCTGGAGGATTAGATCGTTTAAAAATTTTAGGCGATCTCTTCTACTAAAAATGATGAAAAACACAGCATAAAAGATCGTTTGTGGAATTGTCTATTTTTTTGACATAGTTCAAAAAAACGACGTTTTTTAGGTGGTTAATGAGAGGCCTGGTAAATCAGAGAAATCGTGTCGGCTTTTCAAAGCGGTGGAAAAGGGGTATATTGCGGATCGTTATTCAGTGGCTTTTGGGATCCTCGCGGTCCGGAAAGCCAGAAAACGGCAGAATGCGCCATAAGGCATTCAGGATGTATGGCAGAAACGACGGCAGTTTGCCGGGGCCGGAAGGCTGAAAAAAGTTTCAGAAGGCCATAAAGGAAAACCCCCATAATCTTCCTGTCGAACTTGGCGGAACGCACAGAAGATTATGGGGGCCTCACAGAATACGGGATAAGTATATATGAAACCGTGTCAGAGATTCAACCCTTCGCAGTGTATTAACGCACGGCATTCTGTTTCCGCCATAAGCGACAGCTTGTGGCGGCCCTGAACCAGACCTCATTTACTGAAAGCACATACCGTCAGGTAAAGAACCCGAATCCGGTGTTCACACCCCGTGAAGATGCCGGAACGCTGAAGTTCTGCGAAAAACTGATGGAAAAGGCGGTGGGCTTCACC
>OBYJ01000992.1_pt1 | contig 9789 bp, 10 predicted proteins | sample 1495481 | NCBI WGS metagenome assembly OBYJ01 (sample SAMEA2580197, study PRJEB22360) | human gut metagenome | biome: human gut; feature: human-associated habitat; material: faeces | place: Denmark | collected 2008/2010
TCAGACCACACGGCCCCCGCCCGCGGGGGCGGCGGCAGCAGCCGTATTCGCCTTCTGGGCCGCGTTGGCCGCGTCCGTGGCGGACTGGGCCGCGCTGTTGGCGGTGGCCTTCGCCTGCGTCGCCACACTCGAAGCGTTCGAGGCAGTGGCCTTCGCATCAGAAGCGTCCGTCTTGGCCGAAGCCGCGTCGGACTTGGCCGTATTCGCCAAAGTCTGCGCATTGCCAGCCGTCTTCTTCGCGCTTTCGGCGGCGGTCTGGGCGGCATTGGCGGCATCCTTGGCCTGACCTGCTGTGGCAGTCGCACTCTTCGCAGCGGCGTTGGCCGCATTGGCGGTATCCTGAGCGGTCTTCGCTGCACCATTGGCCGTATCAGCCGTGCCCTGCGCGTTTTTCGCTGCGGCAGCGGCATTCTCAGCGGCCTTCTTCGCGTCGGTGGTCTTCGCCGCATTGTCCGCGATATCCGACTTCGCCTGCTCGATCTGCTTCGCATTGTTCTCCACGTCGGCATAGCCCATGTGGTTCCACTTGGAGCCGTCCCACACGAGCGTGTCGATCACGCGGTCGGCCAATGGCACGAGCACAGACGGCGAAGCGTTCGGAGCGCCCTGCCAGTACGTGTAAAAGTCCGCGAGCAGTGAGGGGCTGTTGTTCTTCTCCCCCTGCCAGCGCGTCCAATACTTCTGCGTCTTGAGCCACAGGTCGCCGACGATCAGCCCTTTGGAAGCGTCCGGCATGTCAGGCCCACGGAACGTATGGTTCTTCGAGTGGGCTTCGGCATACGCCTGCGCCGCCGACTCCTTCGCCTTCGAAATCTCGCCGTTCGCCGTGGTCAGGTCGCTTTTGGTCTGCGCGATGTCCTTCCGGGCCTGCGACAGATCGGCCTTGGCCTGCGCGAGCGACTGATTCGCCGCGTCGAGATTCGACTTGTTGGCTTGGATGTCCTTCTGCGCCTGCGTCAGCTTCGCAGCATTATCCCTCAAAGCCGTCTTGTTGTCAGCCAAATCCTGCTGGATTCGTTTGACCTCTTCCGGCGAGACCGCAGAAGCGACCGTCACCGAGGCGATGGCCGACCAGCCGGACCGGTTGCCCGCATGGTCGACCGACCTCAGCGCATAGGCGTGCCGGGAACCGGCTGTCAGACCGGTCACAAGATAATCGCCCCGACCGGACTGGGTGGCGCTGATGACGGTCATGCCGTCCGCATTGACGCCCTCGCCGACCTCGACATGGTCGAAGTCCGATTCCATCTGAGCGCCAGTGCTTGTCCTGCCATCCCAATGGACGGTCACCACGCCAAGCTCAGACGACAATACCGGCTTCGACGGCACGGAACACGGCGTCGTATCCGACTCCACAGTTGCCACGACGATGCCCGACCATTCGCCGAGCTTGTCCGAATATGTTGGCACAGCCCTGACGCGCACCTCGATTTGCGTGCCGCAATCCAAGCCGCCGAAACCGAGCTGCGTCTTATCGGTCGCGCCGGCGGAATGCCAGGGCGCACCGTCCACGTGCCTGCGCCATTCGACGCGGTACGACGGTATCTCGATGGCCGTGTCGTTCGTGGCCTGCGTGACCGCGCTCCACATGGCGGTCGCCAAACCATAGGCGTACCCGTCGGACCCGATGTAGGCGTCGGTCTGCACCACCAGACCAGTCGGAGCATTCGGCACACGATGGTCCTTCTCGGGGGCGGGACGCCCGCCCTCGCTGCCGGCCAGTTGCGCGCCGCCGGTGATGCCGGCGATCTTCTTCGCGGCCCGCACCTGAGAGTCGTATACCTTGTCGTTGAGGGTAATCGAGGCCTTGAGTCCGTTGGAGTCGAGGCTGACGGTGACCTGTTGGATTCGCACCTTCTCGCCGTGCTGGACGGTGGGCGCGGTGATCCAGTCGCCGGGCCGGTAGTCCACCAACGGCAATGATTCGGCGTTGGTGACGAGCAGCGAGCGGGTGTACTGGCCGCGCACACGGGCCGCGCTGGCCAATGTGGTCTGCATGAACGCCTTGGCGGTGGCCTCGTCCGAGACTCCACCCTGAGAGACATAGGATTCCCAGCCACCCCACGGCGTGGGTGCCGCCGGATTCGACTCGCGGAAGATTAGCCCGTTGTCACCCTCCACGAGGATATCGCTGGAGAGGTCTTCGATGCTTTCCTCTTCGGGTGCCTCGAGTATGTCGTGCGCCATGCTGATGTGCACGCGGCCCGACAGGTCACGGCTGAGACTGGTGCTGTCGGCGTTCCAGATTCTGAGGGTGCGGCCCTCGGTGCGCCAGTCGATGGCACCGCCGCCCACCATGCTCGAAAGCATGCTGTTCAGGCTCGTGCCCAACGAGTAGTAGAGCGTGTACACGCTCTTCCAGTTCGCGCCAGCCGCGTCCTTGCCGGTGTCGAAACCGGGGGCCAAAACGAGGCCGGCACCCTTGCGGGCCTTGTTCTCATCGAGAATCGTTCTGATGATGGTGCCGGGGTTCTTCGACAGGAACGCGCGCTTGCCCTTGTTGTCGCCGTCCGCTATCAGATGCGCGGTGTCGTTGTTCAGAATCTTGTTGGCCAGCCAGCCCATGCTCTGGCAGGTGAGCGTCACCGTGTCCGACACGTCTTCGGCGTTGCGGGAGCGGCCTATGAGCAGGTAGCGGCAGTTGTAGGGTTCGCTCCATGTTCCGCCGTCACTGACCTCGAGCCCGATCTCGAGCCCCTGTTCGAGGCCGCGTTTCAGGATTCCGCCGCCGACGGTACGACGGCTGTAGACGACCTTGAGTGCTCCGAGGTCGTTGTTGACGATGCTCGCGTCCCATGAGAGCGGTGCGGGCAGGTTGCCGAGCCTGCCGCCGTTGGGCAGGTAGGCGACGAGGCGGGCGTGCAGTGTCTTGACCATAAGGGGACTCCAGACGTTGAAAACCGGCGCGGAAATTGCATAGAAGGGGAATACGGGGTCTACCACCATGCGCGGCGCACGTGCACGAGCAATGGCTCGCCGCTGCCGGTGATCTTCGACGTGAGCCGGTAGCCGTTGTCCACCGGGTTCGGCCAGCATTGCAGCAGGCCGCCCGCCGGATAATCCAAGCCGCCGGTCACGTCCGTGCCAGATTGCGTCCACTGATGATCCGCCGTGGACTGCCATGCGAGGCAGTTGCCCACGTCCACATACGTGTAGGCGTTCGCGTTGGCCGCACCCTGCCAGATGACGCCCGTGTTCGACGTGGGGTCGGTGACCGAGGCGCTGCTCACGCCCTTGGGCAGCCGTATTATCGGATCGGTGACGGGCGCGTCACCGAACATGCCATCCGGTATGCCCGACGACAACGGGATCAGCAGCGACGGCGAATTGTTCGTCTCACCAATCCACATGGTCACGAAATCCGCCATGAGACTGGTCGAATCGTTCGCCGCGCCACTCCAGCGCGTCCAGTATTCCTGCCGCCATTGCACGGCTGACGGCCACAGCCAGTCCGTTGTGTTCGCCGCCACCTGACGGTCATACGCGACCGGATCGCGCCACCACACCTGGGGCATGGCGAGCACCGCCGTGAACGGGGTGAGCCTGTCCAGCACGGTGCCTCCGTCGTCGGCCTCCAGACTGGCGAGCTCCACGACGGCCTGCTGTCTCCGCCCGTTGACCCGACGGCCCAATGTCAGGCTTGGTGCCGTGCACAGGCGCGCCAGGCGGCTCGAATCCAAACCCGCGGCATCAGCGCGGCCCAATGCTCCCGCACGGAACGCGGTGACCTTGAGCGTCACGCTGCGTTCCTCGAACGATGGGGCGAAACCGGATGGTATCGTGCCATGCCGGAACGGGGCGCTGACCTTGCTGCGGGACACGGAGACCCCAGCGAACAGGGTGCTGCCCAACGTGACCCGGCAATACTGGGAGTCGAGGGCCACGCCGTTGAGCGCGTAATCGACACCGGCCATAAGCAACCCCCTTTAGATTCCGACCGTCAGCTTGTCGAGACTGTCGTTCGTGGCGAGTGGCCACGGGTCGGCCTGCGGATAGTAGTTGGTGATGTTCACGTTCGACGCGCCCGCTTGCGGTTGCATGGCGTCCGTGGACGGCGTGTACACCATGCGCCGGTTCATCGTGGCCGCGTCGTACGTGCGGTTGGCGGGCAGCAGGTCGTTGATGTCGGGCATGAGCCCGCCGATCATGCTGCCCATGGAGGCGTTCACATAGCGTGCGGAAGCGTCGATGCCGTTGGCGAGGCCAAGGCCCATCATCATGCCGATCTGGTCGCGGAACAGGCGTGAGGGGGAGTGGATGCCGAGCATGCGCTTCACGTTGGCGATGGCGGCATTCATGCCGCCGAGAATCGCCGAGCCGACCCGGCCCATGCTGCCCATGATGCCGCTGACGATGCCCTCGACGATGTTGCGTCCGATGGACACCACACGGCCCGGTATCGAGGCGAGCGTGTTGACGATGTTGCTCAAAAACTGTCGTCCGGCGTTGAGCGCGCCCTGCCCCATCTGACCGGCGAAGGCCCCGACGTTCGATATCACGCCGCGCAGGTAGGCGGCGATGCATCCGGGCAGCTGAGATACGAACTGGATCACATTCCGTATGAAACTGCTGCCGGCCTGCGCCGCGTTCGACGCCATCTGTCCTGCCCAGTTGGCCGCGCCGGTCAGCACGTTCACGAGGAACGCCCATATCCTGCCGGGCAATTGGGAAATGAACGTGGCCATGTTGTTGAGGAACTGGCTTCCGGCCTCGCTGGCCTTGCCGGCCATCTGCGCCACCCAATTGGCCGTGTTCGTGACGGTGGCGACCAGCCAGTTCCAGATATTGCCTGGCAGCTGGGATATAAACGTGCCCGCGTTCTGCACGAACTGTGTGCCAGCGTCGATGGCCTTCTGACCCATAAGCGCGACCCATGCGACCACGAACGTGATCGAATAGGACAGCCAGTAGGCAATCGTCTCAGGCAAGTGCGTGATGAAGTACACGACGTTCTGCACGAACTGGTTCCCGGCGGTCCACGCGGATTGCGCGAGACAGGTGGCCCATTCGCCCACAGCCGTGAGCAGGTTCGACAATGCGCTGCCGATACGTTCCGGCAGCCGCTGAAACCATTGGACGACGGACTGGAACGCATTGGGAAGCGTCTGCGTGAAGAAGTTCGCGATGTTCTGGCCGAGACTGGTGACGGCATCGACCGTCTTCTGCCATGCAGAGGAGACGAACGACGTGAACGCCGCCCACGCCTTGCGACCCGTCTCAGTCTGCGTGAAGAACCAGACCAGTGCGGCGACCAGCGCCGATATCGCGGTGACGACCAGCATGATTGGGTTCGCGTTCATAGCCGCGTTCAACAGCCACTGCTTTGCGGCGGCGACGGTGTCAGCGAGGCTGAACGCCTTGATGAAGCCGACCACGGTCGTGATGATCGAGAACAGCTTGAACGCGCCATATCCCGCCATGACCGCGACCGCGAGCGCCTGCATCCAGTCGGCGTTCTGCTGGACGAACGTGCCGACCGACTGGAGCATGCCGCCGATGCTGCCCAGAATATTGGAGAGCTGCTGGGCGGCCCCGCCGGCACTGTACGCGCCGCCGGTGAGGCCGAGCAGGCTGCCGATGACGCCGGCGAACGGGCCGACGACCGAACCGACCGCGCCGGCGATGCTTTTCACCCCGTTGGCGAACGTCTGCACGCCCTCGGTTTTCATGAGCGCGCCCGTGAAGTCGTTCACCCACTGCATCGCCTTGCCGATGCCGTCGCCCAACGCAGTGACCGCTCCGGTGATGTACGGTTTGACGGTGTTGACGATGTTCGCCGCACCGTCCACGATGGTGGCCTCGAGATTGCCGAACGCGCCCTCGAACGTCTGCGTGCTTTCCGCCGCCTTGATGGCACCGTCGTTCATGCCCAGTTGCATGAGCGCGTCGTTGAACTCCTGTGAGGTGATCTCGCCTTTTGCCATCGCGTCGCGGAAGTTGCCAGTGTACGCGCCGTTCTTGAGCATCGCCTCCTGGAGCTTGCCCGAAGCGCCTGGGATCGCGTCGGCCAGCTGGTTCCAGTTCTCCGTGGTCAGCTTGCCTGCGCCGGCGGTCTGGGTGAGCATCATCGCGACGCTTTTGAACGTTTCGCTGTTGCCGCCCGCGACCGCGTTCAGGTTGCCGGCCGCTTCGGCGAGCTTGTCGTAGTTCGGCACGCCGTTGGCGGCCAGCTGGGCGGTGGTGTTGCGGATGTCGTCGATGCCGTAGACGGTCTTGTTCGCGTACTCCTGCGTGGACGTGGTCAGTTTCTTGATCTGGTCGGCCCCGACGCCGGCGAAGTCCAGTGTCTGTGCGAACTTCTGGGTCGAATCCGATGCGTCGAGGATCTGCCCGGACAGGCCGGAGAACACGCCGATGACCTTCGTGGCGATGCTGGATGCGGCACCGCTGATCACGCCGAGCTTCGCGGAGAATCCCCTGGAGAAGCCGCCGCCGGCGGTGTCGCCGGCTTTCTGGCCGACCGATTTGGATGGCCCGTCGAACGCGCTTTCGATGGCCTTGCCCACGCCCTTCATGCTGGGCACGATCTGCACGTACGCCTGGGCCAGCTGGTATGCCATGACCATGCCTCTCTATTCAGTTATTCACTCGTTGTGGGTGAAGGGTTTCGTCTCCACGTCCGTGAAGTCGCGGCTCATGAACTCGTCGAGCTGTTCGATGGTCAGGGCCATGGGCTTGATGGTGCGCGTCCTGCGCGTTGCTTCCCCGGAGTCCTCCGGATTGGAGGGGTTCGCGACGGCATGGCCGCTTCCGTTGCCGGGTCGTGGCAGCGGTTCGGGTTGTGGGCCGCGTTTCTTCGGGTCGGCGTTGCCCCACATCCACATGTTCATCTGGTCGATCCGCGCGGCCATCAGATACTGGTCGAGCGTCCAGGCGGCCGGAACGTCCAGCCTCTGCCACACCAGTGAGCCCGCAGGCAGGTTCACCGCCAGCGCTGCCGCTTCCAATGGATCCAGCTCATAGACGCTAAGCCCGTATACGCGCCGCATGTCCGCCGCCAACTGGTCGGGGCAGGCATGCAGCAGGTATACGAGCGTCAGGAGTTTGGGGATTCCTCGTTCAGACGCGCGAACAGTTCCTGCAGGAACTCGCCCATGGCGTCTCCGGTGATGCGTCCGGTTTCGGGGTCGCGCAGACGGTTCTTGATGCGCCCGTAGTCCTTGGCTGAGAACATGCCGCGCAGGAACGGTACCACGCTCAGCGCATTGTTCTGTGGGTCGGACTGGAGGTCGTAGAGGGATTCCATGAGCTCCCAGTCGTTGAGCTTGGCCGGGTCCAGTGTCAGGACGAGCCCTTTGACGGTGACGGTGCGTGGCTTGCCCTGCGCGGGCTTGTGATCCTGCGGACGGCTGCCGGGAACATTGTTGGCGGGGTTGCCGGAACGGTGGCGGTTTCGTGACATGATGACTTCTCCAAAAGACTAGTGAAAACGACTTCCACGGTTGAACGAAGAAAAGGTTCCCGCGTCGTGGGAAGTCGTTCGAAGCGCGACGCGGGAAGAACCGTCATTCGGCGGCCGGAACCTCTTCGGCGGTTTCGGCGTTCTCGTCGCCGTTGGCCGGGTCGACGACCTTGCCGAGCAGGGCCTCGGTGACGGCGGCGATCTCGCTGGCAGCCGTGGCCCTGCCGATGTATTCGATGGCGGTGACCCCGTTGCCCATGTCGTTTGCGGACACGGTGACGTCGTACACCTGCGCGTCGCCGGCATGCACCTGGCGGTCGCCGAACTCGGCGCGCGTGCCGTTGCCGATCACGAGGCGGTCCTTCACATTGCCGCTCATCGCGATTTCGAACACGAGCACGAAGTCCTCGTCGGAGGGCATCTGGTGCTTGATGGTCATGCTCTTGTCCGTGCCGGTGACCGCGTCCGAGTTGTAGCGCATCTTGGCGGCCTCGGCGCGCAGCACCTCCAGCAGCGCGAACTGGTAGGACTCGGCGTAGCTGGTGATGACCTTCATCACGGTCGTGCCGTTGGCGTCCTTGATCTCGGTGGTGTCGGTGTCGGTCGTGTTGGTCAGACCGTCCTCGGACAGGTAGCCGAGCAGCTTGAACGCCGCGGCCAGCGGGGTGGAGGAATCGGTGGGCAGCGCGGTGCCGGACGGTGCCCAGTAGGCGTAGCCGCCGACCTTGAATTTGCCCAGCGACACCATGGTGGAATCGTTGGTTGTGGAACCAGCCATGATTTAGACCTTTCGTTAGTCGTCTGATTTGACGGTGAGTTGTATGAGTATCTGGTAGCGGGGCCGCCCGTCCGGCATGGGGAAATGCGTGCGGCCGGCGATGTCGATGTCGGCGACCTCGGGCAACTCCGTTATGCGTTTGAGGCGGGGGAGTATGAGTTTCGCCGCGGCCTCGGAGACCAGCCAGCGCGACTCGCCCCACACCTGCACCGCGATAAGCGGCAGGCTGCGGAACCGTTCGTCCGAGCCTCCCACCTGTTCGACGGTGACGAACGGCAGCGGGTGCGTGGCCGATGATCCGGCGGGCACGTCGAAACTGGCCGGATATTCGGCCTTGATCGTCGGGTCCGCGTTGAGCCAGTCCATGACGAGTTTTTCAGCGTTCACGGCCATCAGCCGCCACCTCCCAACGCCTTGGCCAACGTGTTGTGGGCCGCGTTATCGACGCGCGCGGCGGTGTTCTCCGTGTGCACGAGCGCGGTGACTCCCTCGGGGCTTGGCTGAGGGCCCAACGCCGTATACATGGGCTGGCCCGCGTGTGTGGGCGAGCCCATGGCGTTCGCCCTCGCCGCGAGCTTCCGAGCCTCGCCTATGGCGGCCTTGGAACCCTCGTTGCGCCGGTATGCCTGAAACGCCGAATAATTCAGTTTCACCATCTTGACCATGGTTATCCCTCCGTGTCGGTGACTTCGACCTTGAGGTTCCATGCGGTCGGCTTCATGCCGCCGTCCAAAGGCCTCGGGTCTCCGACCACCTTGTAGTCATGGGAATCGATGCGCACCATCGCCCCGCGCAGACTCCGGTATGCGTAGCTGCGGGGGAAGAAGCAGGTGAATGCAACGGTCACGCCGTCAGGTCGAATCGAGTCGGTGGCGTTGCTCATCGCGCCGGGCGAGACAAGCACGTTGCCAACCGACTCGATATCAACCTTGGTGACTGGCGAGCCGCCGGGGTCTGTCCCACCGGTGGACGTGTAGCGCAGCACCTTCACGGTCTCGCCCCTCATGACGCCTCCCCGCTCGACAGGTCGACGCTGTAAAAGCGTTGGCCGGTGAGCCCAAGCGCCTTCTTCTGTCCCTTGGACAGATAGAATTCGCCGCGAGGGTTCGAGAACGTCATGGACTGGGTGAAACTGCCCGCCGTGAGACTGAGATTGCTGGCACCGGTCGTATCGAAACCGGCACCCTCGGTCTGCATGTCGGACGAGATCACATCCTTGGCGAGCTCGCAGGCGATGCGTTCCAACGTGGCGGATGCGATATCGCGCCATCCGGGACACTGCTCGCGAATGAACTGCGATGCATCAGCCAGCCGCTGGTCAACATAATCCGGGTCGTCCGGCATCTGCTTCCAGCGTTTGGACAATTCCGTGTGGGTGGCGAATGGGTTTTCTTCCGTTTCGTCGGCCATAACACACCTCCCCACGTCAGGCGGCGATGACACCGATCGCGCGCAACTGGGTGAGGATGCTGTTGACCTTCGTGGCGATGGTCGCCGCATCCGCGGAGGCTGCGAGGTCCGGAATCGCGGCACCCTTCTTGACGCCACCCAACGCCGCAGCCGTGGCTGCGGGAAGCGTGTAGGCTGGGGGGAGGGGGGGTGATGGCCA
>OBYJ01000996.1_pt1 | contig 9741 bp, 9 predicted proteins | sample 1495481 | NCBI WGS metagenome assembly OBYJ01 (sample SAMEA2580197, study PRJEB22360) | human gut metagenome | biome: human gut; feature: human-associated habitat; material: faeces | place: Denmark | collected 2008/2010
AACTGACATTGAAAGGGTCATTCAGTTCGGAAGAATTGAAAAAGAGCAGAATAGATATGGAAAAGCTGCAGTTTGACAGGGCAGCTATTTGCCTGAATCTGACCGATATGCGTGGCATCAGCGAACAAATCAGCATCACTTTGGGAGATTCAGTTTACATCTTCGAGCCGGGTATGGACAACAGAGGCATAGATAATACCGGAGTTCATGCGATCGCTAATTTGTCGGAATTGAAGCAGAATAAAAAACTCCCTTATGAAATAAAAATCAAACTGAAAGGTTCACAGTCACTCAACTTTATTCCGTTGGGTAAAACAACCCGTGTAGATCTGAAAGCCAACTGGAATACACCGAGTTTTACCGGAAACTATCTGCCTAACAACCGGAATATTACGGAGAAGGAATTTTCCGCGCAATGGCAGGTTTTAAACTTGAATCGGAATTATTCGCAGGTGATGGCTGACTACAACACCTCGAACATCAAAGATATTGAAAACTCCAGTTTCGGTGTGAATTTCAAAATTCCGGTGGAACAGTACCAGCAGTCCATGCGCTCCGCAAAGTATGCCATTCTGATTATCCTACTGACTTTCGGAGTGATCTTCTTCACTGAAATCATGAACAAGACCCGTATTCATGCCTTGCAGTATTTATTGGTAGGACTAGCTCTCTGTCTATTCTACAGCCTGCTCCTCTCTTTCTCAGAGCACGTCGGTTTCAACCCGGCCTATTTGTTATCTTCTGCACTGACTATTATACTGGTAGGCGGCTATATGTTCGGAATTACCAAGAAAAAGAAACCATCATTAATCATGTCCGGCCTATTGGCTATACTCTATATTTATATCTTTGTTCTTATCCAGCTGGAGACTTTCGCATTATTGGCAGGCAGCTTAGGACTGTTTATCATTCTGGCAATAGTGATGTATTTTTCAAAGAAAATAGACTGGTTTAATGAATAATCGGCTTTTCTATTGAAACGCTTGACAAATGGCTTTTTATTTTGTATCTTTGAGAAAACAAAAGCAATAAGAGAAATGAAAAATCTAGGAAAAATAGAGACATAAAGGACCTTTAAACTGATACATTTTAGTATTAATACAGATATATCATAGGGCAATGATCTAACGATCATTGCCCTATTTTGTTTATATTTTTACTTAACTCATTCTATAGAATCTCTAAAAATGCTCAAAATAGTTTTTAATAAACTCTGATACCGTTTATAATAAACTATCAAAAAGTTTATTATAAACCGAAAGTACGTTTATTAAGAACGTAGTCTTTAATTGTAAAAATTGACAAACACGTTTTCATACAATAGGAGGTTATAAATAAGCCGTTCATTCATACAGTAACATAAACAAACAAAATTCTTTATTTCATCCAAACGATTGAACTTCCTTCACTCACTACACACTAAAATGTTTTCTTCAAATATATCATATCCACCAACTGCACACCATCCTCATACATCGAATGATCGTAGTTGTCAGTAAAGAAATTCTTTATCCGGTGAGAAATCACAAAACCACAGTGTTCATAGAAAGATCTGGAAGAAGGTACATCTCCTGTGCCCACCAACATTTCAGAGCACTTCCCCTGATAATATTCAAATAAGAACTCTATTAAACGTTTTCCGTACCCCTGTCGTTGGAAGAAAGGAACAGTAGCAATATTCTTGATTTCATAAACACCCTCTCCCTCACGTGTCACCACACAAAGAGCTTTCAGCCCGTCATCATAAAGAACAAACATATCACCGCGTTCCAAATATCGGTCAATCATACTTTCCTGTTCATCAGCCAAGAGTAATAATTCGAGAAATTCTTTTTTATCTGAAGTTACTAGCTTTATCTCCATATTATCTATTTTATCATAAAATAAAAATGTTACCGACTCATTTGTCTATGGTCCAAAATAGTATCCATATTCTCCAAAGCCCATCCCACCAGTCCTTCAATATGAGGAATCAAAGTGCCACCCGTATCTGTCAGACAATACTCCACACGGGGAGGTACTTCAGCATATACTTTCCGTTCAACCAATCCATCTGATTCCAGAGTACGCAATGTTACAGTCAACATTCTTTGTGAAACATCTTCTATCGTTTTATGAATATCACTAAAACGCATGGTGCCGTTTGCGTTCAGCGTAATAAGCACCAGCATCGACCACTTGTCTCCCAAGCGGCTAAGCACATCTCTTATCGGACAATTTCCTATCGGATGAAAGTTTTTCATTCTTTAACGTTTTGTATTTTATTGAGTTCCAACAATAGTTACCTCTATGTAACTTCCTTATTTTCAAGTACGTTATTGCATTTCTCAAACTAGAAAGATACATTTGCATCACAAAAGTAATAAACTTACTAATAATAACTATTGTTTCATTTAAATAATTATGATTATGGCAAAGAAAGTTGCAGTTTTAGCAGTGAATCCGGTAAATGGTTGTGGATTATTCCAATATTTGGAAGCATTTTTCGAGAATGGCATTTCATATAAAGTATTTGCCGTATCGGATACGAAGGAGATTAAAACAAATTCAGGAATCAGCCTGACAGCAGACGATGTGATCGCTAATTTGAAGGGACACGAAGATGAATTCGATGCACTCGTTTTCTCTTGTGGGGATGCAGTACCTGTATTTCAGCAGAATGCTGATAAACCCTATAACGTAGATTTGATGCAAGTCATTAAAACTTTCGGAGATAAAGGGAAAATGATGATCGGACATTGTGCCGGTGCAATGATGTTTGACTTTACCGGAATTACCAAAGGGAAGAAAGTAGCAGTTCACCCATTAGCTAAACCAGCTATTCAAAACGGAACAGCTACCGATAAGAAATCAGAGATAGATGGCAACTTTTTTACTGCTCAAGATGAAAACACCATTTGGACAATGATGCCACAGGTTATCGAAGCATTAAAATAATGTTCGCAACGTAGATATAAAACAATAAATATAAACATTATTATATTAATCTACGCATCCGAAGATGAAAAAGCACGTTCCTTTAAAAGCAACAGTGTGTTTCTCGGTGTGCAACGGGTCGTTTCTTTTAAAGGAACGACCCGTTGGTTTTAAAGGAAAAATGCACATTTATGGCGCATTAATAATCAATCACTTACAGATTCAAAAAATTCAAAGACCGACTAACTTCCCCAATCATTATTCAATTCAATAAATCCGTATAAGCGTCCACTCCTTTATTTCTCAAATGATTATTGTTAGTTAACTAAAATCCAAGAGAAATATCATATATCACATTCTCTTTTCGTACCAAAAAAAAGAAAAACGGAACATTACAAAAAATCTGAAACAGCGTTCATCATTTTTTAAAAGTCCGTATATTAGCAGCTTGAAGACTTGAAAGAGATAAACAGCATACTCCTTCCGAGTTTAAATAACCAAACAAGATGCCTAAAACAATATGATTAGAGAAAGAGAGAATTACAATGCATTTTTACTTCATTTTTTAGAAAGACTGAATAGCTGTGACTCTATTGAGAAAAAAATCACAGAATCACTTACGGATATTTGCGAATACTATGGCTTTAAAAGAGGATTCATTTATCAAACTGACGGATTTCGCTACTTCTATCTAAAGGAAACTGTCGGAAATAACGACAACGTTTTGCGACAACGTTTTGAAATCAGCGAAATGACCAATCAACATGTTGTCCGTGCAAATGGAAAGAACAAACCTTTTTATGCTTGCAGAAACCAAAATACTTCTTGGGATGATGTAGACATCGTGGATTTCTATAAAGTCGATTCATTACTAATCCGGCAAATTCAAGACTCCGAAGGAAAAATTATCGGATTCATCGGATTTGGAGACAGAGAACATGCAATATCTTTCACCGATGAAGAACTGCAAATGATTCATCTCATTTTAGGCTCCCTCTCCAAGGAAATAGCAGTGCGGGAATATAAAGAAAGAGAAGTACGGGCGAGCAAGACGTTAAGCAGCATCATGAATAATATGGGGGTTGACATCTACGTAAACTCTTTTGATTCCCATGATATGCTATATGCCAATGAATCTATGGCCGCTCCTTATGGAGGTATCGAACACTTTGAAGGAAAAAAATGCTGGCAGGCTCTATATAAAGATAAAACCGGAGAATGTGAGTTTTGTCCTAAGAAACATTTGATAGATGAAAACGGGCTGCCAACCAAGGTATATTCCTGGGATTACCAACGCCCGTTCGACAAATGTTGGTTCCGGGTATTCAGTGCAGCATTTGCCTGGATAGACGGACAGATGGCACACGTGATTACCAGCGTTGATATTGACCACCAAAAAACAATAGAAGAAGAACTAAGGATAGCCAAAGAAAAAGCGGAAAACCTGGACCGCTTAAAATCAGCCTTCCTCGCCAATATGAGTCATGAAATCCGTACTCCGCTCAATGCGATTGTCGGCTTTGCCAGTTTACTGGTCGAATCGGATGACAAAAAGGAACGTCAGGATTATGTCGATATCATGCAAGAAAACACCGAACTTCTTTTACAACTGATATCCGACATTCTCGACTTATCAAAAATAGAAGCTGGAACACTCGACTTCACCATGGATTATCTGGACATTAAGAGCTTCTGTGAAGATATTATACGCAATTATGATATAAAAGAAGATAAGCCGGTACCAGTTTTACTAGCCCCCACCCTACCCAATTTTTATATCTATACTGACAAGAAACGCCTGATGCAGGTTATCACAAACTTTATCAACAATGCCCTCAAATTTACAAATAAGGGACAGATTCTTCTTGAATATCATCTGAAAGAAGATACCTGTGAAATTGAATTTTCCGTAGCTGATACAGGAATGGGGATTGAACCGGACAAAGTAGACCGGGTATTCGACCGCTTTGTGAAACTCAATTCATTCTCAAAAGGCACAGGCTTAGGGCTGTCTATTTGCAGGAGCATTATCGAACATCTCGGCGGCACTATTGGAGTGGAATCCGAGATGGGAACCGGCTCGCGTTTTTGGTTTACTCATCCCTACCAAAGCGTACCCCTATAAAATTGAATAAAAAGCCCGTTAATCAGAAAAAGGCCTGAAGTCTTTTTTTCATTCATTTTTTATGGTCAAAATCAAGTTTAATTCATTTATTATTAATACTTTTGCCAATGCATAAACTTAATAAGCCACCAGAAAATTAAATTAAAAATGACAACTCTTTTTCAAACCAAAATAATTAACTCATATATAATAAAATTATTTTTGTCTTTCTGTCTATTAGCTTTTTCCTACATATCACCGATTCTAGCTCAAAAAAATTCAGTGAACTCGTCAAATTATCTTTTAATCATTAATTCATATACAGAAGCAGCTCCCTGGAGCTTCAGAATGATTTCAGCCATTACCGAATATGCCCAGAATTCGCCTCAATTAGCACTCTATACCGAACACATGAACATGCTAATGATGGACACAGACTCCACTTTAAATGAATTCAGACAAACAGTTCTGGAAAAATACAAGCAGCATTCCCCACGTATGTTGATATTACTCGGAAACTCCAGCATGATATTACGGGACGACTTCAGAAAGATGTGGGGAAATATTCCGATTATACTATGTGCTGAAGAAGATTACATCGGCCCGAAGGAATTTTATCTCCAAAAGAAGCCTGTTGAGTTGACTGCAAGAACCCCGATTGCAGATATGGCGCAGCCTTACAATCTCACTTTCCTACATTCCAATTTCTATATTAAAGAAAATATAGACCTGATTTGCCGAATGACTCCCGATATTAAAAATTTCATATTTATCGGTGATGAACGGCAAAACAACCAGACTTACAATATGGTTATCAAACAAGAATTGAAAAAGAGCCATCCCGACATCAATTATCAATTCATATCGCCCCGGAAGATGCAAACCAATCATTTGCTGGACACCCTTTACACCGTTGATCCTAAAACAACAGGAATACTTTTCTCTTCATGGTTTTACAAACACACCTTTGCCGGCAACACCTCGCTAGTTACAAATTCACACCTGTTAGTCTCAACGACTTCCGCACCTCTGTTCAGCCTTGGGATGATGACAATCAAGGACAACGCAGGAGGAATAATTGGCGGATACATCTACGATCAACATGCATACAGCCAGAAAATCATACAAACGATCCAATCAATATTGAATGGCAAACAAGCATCCGAGATACCTTTTTACGAGCCTTCAGATGCCGCTCCGACTATTAACTACAATGTTTTGCTACGTAAAGGAATGTCGCCATACTTATGTCCCCCGGGCACTATTTTCTTTAACAAGCCGCCTACGTTTTGGGAACAGTACGGATACTTTATTTTAGGAACCATAGTCTGCTTCATACTGCTTGCCCTATTCTTCCAATACCGCATCAGTCATCTGAATAAGCTCAAGAAAATACAACAGAAAGAGATTGACACAATGACTTCTTACAAAAACCTGATTAACAATATGCCTATATTGTATATGCAAGAAGAGTTAATCATGAATGAAGAAGGCACTCCGATAGAACTTGTATACCGGAATGTCAACGCTCATTTCGAGAAAAGTTTCTTCCGTAAAGAAGATGTAGTAGGCAAGAAAGCCAGTGAAATATTCCCTGAATCCATGCCGGAGTTCCTGCATTTCACCAAAATGTCACTTGCGGAAAACAAGGCTATCACTTTCCCCTATTATTTTAAACAGATAGACACCTTCTATGATGTAGTACTAAAAGGAACTCACCACAACAATATTGTCGATATTTTCTGCCTGGACAGCACCGAACTACACAAAGCACAACAAAAACTAAGTGCTACCAACAATAAACTGGCAATGGCACTGGACGTAGCCAATATCGTGCCTTGGAAATGGGATTTGCGAAGCAAAACCATACTTTGCGACATCAATAGGCCTATTGAGCTTAGCACAAACGATAAAGACGTGAATGAAGAACAATTGGCAGTGCCCGATTCCCAATATTTCTCAAAGATATTCAAAGAAGACCGTAAACGGGTAGAAAAAGCCTATGATGACCTGATAGAAGGGCGATCGGATAAAGTCAGGGAAGAATACCGGGTTATCAATGTACAGAATAACATTCACAGAATCGAATGGGTGGAAGCTCAAGCCGCTGTAGAGACCCGTGACGAAAACGGCAAGCCGCTCACCCTGGTCGGTTCTTCACTAGTCATCACCACACGGAAAAAGATGGAAATGGAATTGACCACAGCCAGAGACCGGGCAGAAGAATCCAATCGTCTGAAGTCTGCCTTCCTCGCCAATATGAGCCATGAAATCCGTACTCCCCTCAACGCTATTGTCGGTTTCTCCGGCATATTGGCTTCAACAGACGAGGAAGAGGAAAAGCAGGAATATGTGAGCATCATTGAAAACAATAATACCTTGTTATTGCAATTAATCAGTGACATTCTTGATTTATCAAAGATTGAAGCCGGAACATTGGAATTTCAATATTCCAACATAGACTTGAACAAAATGCTGAACGAGTTAACGAGCTCATTACAATTAAAAATAAAATCTGAAAAAGTACAGCTAACCTGCCATCCGGCAGAGGAAAATTGCTTTATCCATACAGAGAAGAACAGGCTGTCACAATTGCTTATCAACCTGATAAGTAATGCCATCAAATTCACCACTGAAGGATACATTCGTTTTGGCTATGAACTCCGTGGCAAAGAGATCTATTTTTATGTCAGCGATACTGGCTGTGGCATTCCCAAGGACAAGCAAAAGAGTATTTTCGGACGCTTCGTCAAATTAAATAGTTTCGAACAAGGCACCGGCCTGGGACTTTCTATCTGCCAGACTCTGGTAGAACACATGGGAGGTACCATCGGAGTAGACTCGGAAGAGGGCAAAGGTTCAACATTCTGGTTCACGCTGCCATATAAAGCCGCAATAGCCGTAGAAGAAAGCATAAAAAAAGAGGAAATTCAGCCGATAAGTATAGAAAAAAACAAGTTTACCATTCTGATTGCCGAGGATAATGAAAGTAACTACAAACTGTTCGCATCCATACTAAAGGGAGAGTATCAATTAATTCATGCCTGGGATGGACAAGAGGCGGTGGAAATGTTCAAGCAATATAATCCGCAGATTATATTGATGGACATCAATATGCCGGTCATGGACGGTTACGAGGCAACTAAAGAAATACGCAAATATTCTGCCAAGGTACCTATTATCGCCATTACGGCTTTTGCATACGCTTCGGATGAACAACGGGTGATGGAAAGCGGTTTTGACGGCTATATGCCTAAACCTATCAATGCCCGCCTGTTGAAAGCACAACTGACGGAAATCATGCAAAAGCGTATTATTTTACTTTAAGAGACAGAGAACCGAAAGCAAAAAACGAATATCTACATATTCCATTTATGACTGAAGAAAAAATACATAAAAACCGCACCGGAAGTTGGTGGGCATTAAGTCCGTTGCTCGTATTCTTATGCCTTTACCTGGTAACTTCCATTCTTGTCAACGACTTTTATAAAGTGCCTATCACGGTGGCTTTCCTTGTTTCTTCCTGCTACGCCATTGCTATTACCAAAGGATTGAAACTAGACCAACGCATCTATCAGTTCTCCGTGGGAGCTGCCAATAAAAATATCCTCCTGATGATATGGATATTCATTCTTGCCGGAGCCTTTGCTCATAGTGCGAAACAAATGGGAGCAATCGATGCCACTGTCAATCTGACACTGCATATTCTGCCGGATAACCTGTTACTGGCAAAGTCGTTGGCGTATCTTTATTGCCGCCTGTTTCATCTCTTTATCCATCGGAACCAGCGTAGGAACTATCGTCGCCCTTACTCCCGTTGCCGTAGGACTGGCAGAAAAGACAGAAATAGCTCTCCCCTTTATGGTAGCCGTCGTAGTAGGCGGTTCTTTTTTCGGAGACAACTTATCTTTTATCTCCGACACCACCATCGCTTCGACAAAAACCCAGGAATGTGTAATGCGCGATAAATTCCGTGTAAATTCTATGATTGTCGTCCCGGCAGCCATCATTGTGTTGGGAATTTACATATTTCAGGGACTATCCATTACCGCTCCCGCCCAAACACAGACCATTGAATGGATCAAAGTTATACCTTATATAATAGTATTAGGAACAGCCATTGCCGGAATGAACGTGATGCTCGTACTCATAATAGGTATATTGACAAGTGGCATCATTGGCATCGCGACCGGCAGCTTCGGAATCTTCGACTGGTTTGGTGCCATGGGAACAGGAATTACAGGAATGGGAGAACTGATTATTATCACCCTGTTGGCCGGAGGGATGCTCGAAACAATCCGTTATAACGGTGGTATCGATTTCATTATCCAGAAACTCACCCGCCACGTCAATGGTAAAAGAGGAGCCGAATTAAGCATCGCAGCCCTGGTAAGTATCGCCAACTTATGTACTGCCAACAACACGATTGCCATTATCACAACAGGACCGATTGCCAAAGATATTGCCGTGAAATTCCATCTTGACCGAAGAAAAACAGCCAGTATCCTCGATACTTTCTCCTGCCTGATACAAGGTATTATTCCATACGGAGCGCAGATGCTGATTGCAGCGGGACTTGCCAGCATCTCCCCCATCAGTATCATCGGCAATCTCTATTATCCGTTTACAATGGGAGCATGCGCCCTGCTCGCGATTTTGTTCCGCTATCCAAAACGGTATTCGTAAAAAAGATACGAAATGTTTGTCAATCAAAAGAAAAG